>Ga0209888_1000167_pt1 | contig 43565 bp, 29 predicted proteins | sample OrgsoiDNA_201059_FD_185807 | JGI IMG/M metagenome (GOLD analysis project Ga0209888, IMG submission 185807) | Permafrost soil microbial communities from the Arctic, to analyse light accelerated degradation of dissolved organic matter (DOM) -... | ecosystem: Environmental > Terrestrial > Soil >...
TCGGTATAGTCTTAATATTCAGCTAACGGGCCTAATCGTAGACTGATGCCAAGTCAATGAAATAATGGCTTTTTTTCAGTGAGTAAAAAACGCCCGATCTGAGCTGGGCCCTTGTAAAGCGGGGCTTGCAGCGTTGAAAAGTGGCTCTGTTCACAAGGTTATCCACAATTTGTGTGGATAACCTGGCGTCGCTGTCGATTGGAGTGATGATGAAAGCACCCTGGAATTTCACGCGCTTCCTGCCCATGGCTCAACGTGTGCTGTCGCGCGGCCGTCTACCCACCCTGTTGTTCGCCGTGGCGAGCAAGAGCGCGCACCAGGGCGGCCGGCTGGGCAAGCTCAGGGAAGACCTGAAGCTGCTGCAGGTCCTGTGCCTGGCCTACTGGCGCGGCGAGTACCGGGCCATCAGCGTCAAGTCGATGGTCATCGTGGTGGCGGGCCTGATGTACTTCCTCAGTCCGATCGATGCCATCCCCGATTTTATCCCCGTGTTCGGCATGCTCGACGACATCGCCGTCCTGGCCTGGGTGATGAATACCCTGGACCAGGAACTGACGGCTTTCCGCAGTTGGCTTGAACGGCAGGCGCCGGAACAACTGCAGGCGATCGAGCATTTACCGGATACACCCGAGCAGTTGCAACTGCAACGCCACGAAAAGGACTGAATCCGGGACATTCCCTTTAAGAACACACCCCTGGCGACCTTGGTGGCTGTTAAGATTAAGCTACAAGGAAAGCGCCGACTCGCTATGTGTAAAAGTCCTACGGGGTGTGGTGATGGATCTTCAAATAATTACACGTGACGGAGAACCGGAGTATGCGGTTCTACCCTGGGCTCAGTACCAAGCGTTACTCCAGGCTGCCGGTTTGAGCAGCCAGCAACCTCCTCAATCTCCCCCAGCAAGCCCGGCGCCGCCGGCTGATCCCTTGCCGGCCTTCGAGCAGTTGCGCAGCCTGCGCGAAGCCAAGGGCCTGGCGGTGGAGACCCTGGCGCGTACGGTGGGCATCAGCCCTTCGTACCTGGGGTTGATCGAAAGCGGAGAGCGCGAGCCTGACGCCGCGATTCGTCGCAGCCTGGCCTGGGAATTGGGTGTGGCCGGCTGGAGGGACGCATCGTGAGCGTGCGCATCAGTCGTCAGCATTGGGATGGCTTGCTGGGTGAACTCGACCAGGCGCGCCGCCAGCGCCATCTGTTGACCTACCGTGCCTTGCTGGAGCGCTTGCAGTTGCCCAGCCCGGCCATGCAGACCCTGACGGCGGCACTGGAGCACCTGGCGGCCCTGGATGCCAAGGCCGAACAACCGCTGCGCAGTTCACTGGTGATCAGCCAGGGCGCGAGCCGTTTGCCGCGCACCGGTTTCTTCGAGTGTGTCGAGCGTCTGGGGCGTTTTTCCGGCCCGTCCGACGGCGTGGCCGCGGCGTCCTGGCATGCTTCGGAAGTGGTGCGGGTGTTCGAGTACGACTATCCGGAGTCGGCCGAGGCCTGAGGCCTCGGCGACTAGGGCTTGGCCCAGGCCGGCGCGGCGTCCGCTTCGGGTAGGGCGCTGTCAGCCGCCGCAGCAATGATCGTCTCGCTGTCGATCACATGAATGCTGTAACCCGGCACATTCTTCGCGTGATGCTTGGCCTGGGAGGCCAGCTCGGCCAACTGCGCGGCATCCAGCCGCCCGCAGGATTCAGGCTTCAGGTGCACCACGCCGATGGACAGTGACAGTAGCGGGAACTCCTGGCGCTGGCCCTGGCGGTTCGAAGCGATGAAGCAGCCGGCCTCCAGATGTTCGGCGCGGTAGAAGCGCCGGCACTGGTTCTGGAAGTCCTCCAGCAGCTGATTCAAACGTTTGCGCCAGTCTTCCTCGCCCAGCACCAGCAGGAAATCATCGCCGCCGATATGCCCGACGAAATCCCGGCTCGGGTCGACGCGGTCGTTCAAACATTGCGCCAGGCACAGCAGCACCTCATCCCCACGCCCATAACCGTAGATATCGTTGAACGGCTTGAAGCTGTCGATATCCACATAGCAGATCACCGACTCCCGCGCCTGCTGCAACAGCCGGGTCAGGCATTGCTGTATCGGCACATTGCCCGGCAGCAGGGTCAGCGGATTGGCATGGCGGGCTTGCTGGATCTTCAGTTCGGTAATCAGTTTCAGTACATCAATGACCCGTCCCAGGCCCAGGTATTGGCCCTGCTGGGTAATGATGAAGTCTTCCTCGATACGCTGCCGCGCGCGGCTGGTGAGCAAGCGGCTGACCTGCTGCAAGGACTGGCTCAACTCCACCGCCAGGAAATCATTGCTCATCAGCCGGCTGATCGGCTTGCGGGCGAACAGCTCGGTGGCGAAGGGCTTGAGCAGGGCCTCCGAAAGCGAATGCCGGTGGACGATACCGCACGGGTGATTGTGTTCGTCCAGCACCGCCACGGAATTGAGGTTGGCCTGACGGCGGAAGGCTTCCAGCACGTCCGCCGTGGGCGTGCTCTGGGCCACCGCCGGTTGTTCGTTGAGCAGGGCGCTGAGGTCGCTGGCTTCTTCGCTGAGGGTCAGCGAGGTGGCCTCCAGCTTGGGCAGCAGCGTGCGTGCTTCCTGCGGCGGCTGTTCCTGGGGACGGCAGAGCAGATAACCCTGGACCAGGTCGACACCCATCTCGGTGAGCACCGCCAGTTCCTCCGGCAGTTCGATGCCTTCGGCGATCACCAGGGCCCGGGAGGCCTTGGCGATCTGCAGGATGGAGCCGACGAACTCGCGCTTGAGCCCGTCCTGATGAATGCCATCGATAAAGTGCCGGTCGATCTTCACATAGTCCGGGCGCAGCTCCGACCACAGGCGCAGGCTCGAATAACCGGCCCCGAGGTCGTCCAGGGCGATGGAGAAGCCCATGGCGCGATAGTGATGCAAGGCGTTTTGCAGCAGTTGGAAATCGTCGGTCGGGGTCTGCTCGGTGAGCTCGATCACCACGTTGCTCGGGTCGATACCGAAGTCCTGCAACAACTTCAGGGTGCGCCCGGGCTGGTGGGTCGGTTCCAGCAAGGATTCCGGCGAGACGTTGAGAAACAGTTTGCCCGGCAGTTTCTGCTCGCTGAAGCGGCGGCAGGCACTGAGGCGGCAGAGCATTTCCAGCTCGCTGAGACGGCCGGCCTGACGGGCCACGGCGAACAGGTTGATAGGCGAGTGCAGCGGACTGTTGGACGGACCGCGACTGAGGGCCTCATAACCGATGATCCGCCGCTCGGACAGAGAGATGATCGGTTGGAACAAGCTGTGCAGACCATTCTGAGCCAGGATTGAACTCAAGGCGTTCAGCTGTTCGGTCATGGTCATGGTTGTCTCGGTCGATAAAAAAAGGACCGGGCCCGGCGCTTTTACAAGCGCCATGCCCAGTCCTTTATTTCACGACAGAATGATGACTATTTGATGACGCTCAGAAGCAGCGGAACATTAAATTGCCATCATCTTTCAGTGTTTCGCCACCGCCGTGTTCAAACGCAGGTAGTCCAGCAGAATACGCCCGGTTTCACTCAGGTAGGCGTCGTCTTCCGGCTTGGTTTTCTTGTCCGGATCTGGCGGCAAGGCGTCTTCGTCTTCTTTCTTCAGTTCCTTGAGCGGGTCTTCGCCCTTGGCCTTGCGACGGGCGTTCTCCATGGCCAGCTGCTTGGCGTCGATATCGGTGCGCTGGGCACGACGCTCGGCCTCGTTCAGGCTCACGGTTTTTTCCTTCATCAGCTTCTCGGCCAGGGCCAGCTTGTCGCGAATGAAGATGAACTCCGCATCCTTCGACGCGCGTGCCTCGTGGTCAGCCTTGAGCTGGGCCAGGTACGGCTTGAACGGATCCACCGCCGGCTTGATCGACGGCCGAATGGTGTCCCACGGCATGGCTTCCGGCAGCGCGCTTTCGCCGATTTCCTTGGTGTCGATAATCGACGGGAAATCCACGTCCGGCAGGACGCCCTGGTGCTGGGTGCTCTGCCCGGAAACCCGGTAGAACTTCGCCAGCGTCAGTTTCAGCTCGCCATGGTTGAGCGGCTGGATGGTCTGCACGGTGCCTTTGCCGAAGGTCTGGCCGCCGATGATCAGCGCGCGATGGTAGTCCTGCATGGCGCCGGCGAAAATCTCCGAAGCCGACGCGGACAAGCGGTTGACCAGCAATGCCATCGGGCCCTTGTAGAAGGCGCCCGGGCTTTCGTCTTCGAGCACGTCGACCTTGCCTTCGGCGTTACGCACCAGCACGGTCGGACCCTTGTCGATAAACAGGCTGGTCAGCTCGGTGGCTTCCTGCAGGGAACCGCCGCCGTTGTTGCGCAGGTCGATGACCACGCCGTCGACGCCTTCCTTCTGCAACTCGCCGAGCAGTTTCTTCACGTCGCGGGTGGTGCTCTTGTAGTCCGGATCGCCGGCGCGGAACGCCTTGAAGTCCAGGTAGAAGGCCGGGATATCGATCACCCCGAGCTTGTATTCCTTGCCATCCTGCTTGAGGTGCAGGATCGACTTGCTCGCGGCCTGATCTTCCAGTTTCACCGATTCGCGGGTGATGGAGACGATCTTGCTTGTCTGGTCGTTTGGCGCATTGCTGGCCGGAATCACTTCCAGGCGCACCACCGAACCTTTCGGCCCGCGGATCAGCTTGACCACTTCGTCCAGGCGCCAGCCGATCACGTCGACCATCTCCTTGTCACCCTGGGCGACACCGATGATCTTGTCGGCCGGAGCGACCTGCTTGGTCTTGTCCGCCGGGCCCGACGGCACCAGGCGCACGACCTTGACCAGGTCATTGTCGCTCTGCAGCACGGCGCCGATGCCTTCCAGGGACAGGCTCATATTGATGTCGAAGTTTTCCGCGCTATCGGGAGACAGATAGTTGGTGTGCGGGTCGTAGGACATCGCAAAGGTGTTGATATAGGCCTGGAAGATATCTTCGGCGCGGGTCTGGTCCAGGCGCGTCAGCTGATTCTTGTAGCGCTTGACCAGCAGGTCCTGAATTGCCTTGGGATCCTTGCCGGCGATCTTCAGGCGCAGCACTTCGTCCTTGACGCGTTTGCGCCAGAGGTCGTCGAGCTCGGCGGTGGTCTTCAGCCATGGAGCGTCCTTGCGATCGATCAGCAAGGTTTCCTGGGTGGTGAAGTCCATCTTGTCCACGCCTTTGTTCAACTCGGCGAGGGTGAAGTCCAGACGCGCCTTGACCCGGTCCAGGTAGCGCTTATAGATGGTGAACCCGGCATTCAGGTCGCCGCTCTTGAGGAAGGCGTCGAACTGGGTTTTCCATTTGTCGAATTCGGCAATGTCGCTGGCCAGGAAATAACTGCGCGAGGGATCGAGCAGCTTGATATAGCTCTCATAGATGATCACCGAGCGCGCGGCATCCAGTGGCGGCTTGCTGTAGTGATTACGCTTGAGCAACTCGACGACGTTCAGGCTGGCAATCACCTCGTCCTTGTCGGGCTGAAGATTGTCCCAGCTATTGGCTGCGAACGAATTGGCCGAGAACGTGGAAATGCCAAGGCCAATGAAAAGAGCGAGTGCGGTGCTGGGGAACAGATGCTTCATGCTGATTCGACGCGGGGGCAATTGATAACGCATATTAGGCCGTCTTTAAAGTCGCCGGTTCCGTGGGACTGCGCACCAAAAGCGCCCATTGCGCGTTTTGGTACGACCCTCGGGCGGTCGCATAATGCAAAAAGCCCGGCGCTACAGCTACGGGCTCAGTCCAGACTCACTATGGAGGCACTGTGAAAGCATTGCAAGGCGTTGAAGGTCAAGTGGAGTGGGTTGAAGAGCCGAGTCCGACCTGCGATGTGGGACAGGTTCGGATCCGGGTGGCGGCGGCAGGCCTCAATCGTGCCGATTTGTTGCAGAAAGCCGGGCTCTATCCGCCGCCGCCCGGGGCCAGTCAGGCGTTGGGCCTGGAGTGTTCCGGGGTGATCAGCGAAGTCGGGCCGGGGGCGTCCTGGCAGGTCGGCGACCGGGTCTGCGCGTTGCTGGCCGGTGGTGGCATGGCCGAGGAAGTGGTGGTCGACGCACGGCATGTGCTGCCGGTGCCGGAAGGCCTGAGCCTGCTGGAGGCGGCCGCGCTGCCTGAGGTCTACGCCACGGCCTGGTTGAATCTGTTCCAGTTGGCGGCGCTCAAACCCGGTGAAAAAGTCCTGCTGCATGCCGGTGCCAGTGGCGTCGGTTCGGCGGCGATCCAGCTGTGCAAGGCCTTCGGCAACCCTTGTTGGGTGAGTGTCGGTTCGGCCGATCGGCTGGCTTATTGCGAGGCGCTGGGGGCCCAGGGTGGGGTGGTGCGGGGGGACGATATCGAGGGGTTGAGCGACTTCGGTCCCTTTGATGTGATCCTCGATCCGGTGGGGGCGAACTACACGGCGCTGAACGTGAAACTTTTGTCAGCTGACGGGCGGTGGGTGCTGATCGGCCTGATGGGCGGGCGCGAAACCCAGTTGGACCTGGCGAAGATCCTCGCCAAGCGCATCCAGTTGCTCGGTTCGACCTTGCGCACTCGCAGCGATCAGTTCAAGGCCGATCTGTTGCGCGACCTGGGTGAGCATGTCTGGCCGTTGTTTGCCGAGAAACGCTTGAGCCCGCAGTTGGCCCAGACCTTCCCGATCAGGGATGCCGAGGCGGCGTTTGAAGCGCTGGCGAGCAATCAGGTGGCGGGGAAGTTGGTGCTGGTGATTGATGAACGCCTGTCCTGAGCCCTGATACTGCTTTTCAGCGTGGTCCAATACAGTGAGCGCAGCGTTGCGCTCACTGTCATATTCAGTAGCTGATCATGTACAGGACACCCAGGCCGGGTTGTGCGTTATTGCCACAACCGTAGTTACCCGTCCGATACGAGTAATACACGGACAGACCGGGCGGGCAACTTTCAGCGGTCAGAAGCCAATAGTCCTGGGCGCCGATAGTGCCGGGAGGCAGGGGGAGTCCGAATGAGTGTGCCAAATCCGTTGCTCCAGCGAGGAGGGGTGAGTGCCCCCCCTGACTGACAACCCAGGCGCTGGCGGCGGACACGTTTTCAAAGGCATGGGGTATTATGACCAACAGATAGACATTGCCCACCAGCACGGGGTACGACACCGAATGGTTGGCGGTGTCATAGACGGTGACGGTAGCGCTGCCGTTCCGCTCGCCGACCACCTTGCCCGCCGCATTCACCGAGACCACGGTCGGTGCGCTCGACACATACCGGTAGGGAGGCTGTCCGCCGCTGGGCACCCGGGTCGCGCTATTGCCGATCGAGTCGCGAAGGCGGGGCCAGCTGGCTTTGACCGACAGGCCATCGAGCACCATGACCGACGGCGCGATCACCAACTCGTCCTGATCGGCCTGGTCCTGGGGCCGGAACTCGAAGGTCGCGTCGTTCGCCGCCACGGCGGGCAGCGTCATGCGGATGATGGGGATATTGATGCCCGTGACCTGGAAGAAATCACGTTGGTCATGCTGGGCGCCCGGCAGCCCGTCATTGACATAAAAGAACGCTTCGATGGGCAACTGGGTCGGTATGTTCCGCGCCCAGGTGGCGATGCGCAGTTCGTTTTCCATCGCGAATGATTCGCCCGGAATCAGTTTCATGGCCGCAAGGCTTGTATTGAAGGCCGCGGTTGCTTGTTCGTTCAAGGCATCGCGCACATCGAACGCGCATTGATGCTGCTGCCGTTGGGCGTCGCCGGTGACACGATCGTAATGCGCCAGCCATTGCGCGGCGGTGGTAATGCCCTGGTTTCGACACGGCCCGCTGTCCGGGTAACGAATATGCACGCCACATCCCTGTTCTGTCGGACGTTCGAAGGTGTGCCCATCAATGACGAAGGAGCACAACACTTCGGGGTGGACCTTGCCTTCGCTGCTGAGGTAGGGGCTGAAGAAGAAGCCGTTCTTATAGTTGTAAGCCAGCACTTTGTATTTGGCATCGGTGCGCAAATAGGAAAAGGACACGCCGCCACTGGTGATCGAAAAATCGCTGGGGTCCCAGGCGTGATAATCCGGCGAGGGATTGGTCCCTCTAAGGAGAATGCCGGAGCACAGAAAGGCGGGACGCGAGGGCGCGCCGCAGTCTGCACGTGTATCGCGATAGCGTTGGGTGAGCTGTGCCGCGGTTTCCTGTCCGGCCAGGATGAATTGTGAATGCACTGATGATTGCGGCGCTTTTGTCAGCGGGTGTTGATCCTGAGAGGCGAGACAGCCCAACAGGATCAACAGCGTTGAGGTCAGCAAGAGCCACTTCGAAGGGCGATTGGAAAAAAAGGGCTTGGGAAGTCGCCGTTTCATGGAGGACACCTCTGCGTTTGAGGGGCAGCCAATACGGCGATAGAGGCGGATATGGGTTATTAAAGGACCCAGGCGCGAGGTGTGTCTACTGTCAGAACTGACAGTTCGAGGGGGTAAACGCAGGCCGTTTGTCCGAAGGACAGACTGCCCCTCTGGCAAAGGATTGATCCGCAGATCAACTCTCTTCCAGAGGGGCAGTGCTGGCCCATTGAGCGGGCAATCCAGGCGGGTGGCCGGACGTCAGTGCGTCCGGCAGCCAGGCTTAGAAGCTGTAGCTGAAGCCGACGCTGGCGGCCCAGGGCTGGCTGATATTCTTGCCGTCGCCGTAGCCGATCTCGCTGTAGACCCGCGCTTCCTTGGAGAGCGTGGCGCTCATGCCCGTGGCGATCTCGATGCGAGAGCCGGACAGGTCATTGTCGAAGGTATTGTTGTTGACCTTCACCTGGTTGTTATTGGCGAACTCATGGCTCACGGCGGCACGCAGGTAAGGCTGTACCACGCGGTCCTTGCCCCAGACGAAATTACGCCCGACGGTGCTGCCGACGCTGCCCAGCACTGAGTAGGCCTTGTCGCCCTTGGCCTGCAGGCCGTTGTCCAGGTCGTAGCTCTGGCCCTGGATCACCACGGCGGACAGTTTGCTGTAAGGCTCGACGAAGTAGTCGTTGTCCAGGGTGATGTGTTTACCGAACTCCGCGGAACCCCCCACACCGGTGTTGCTGTAGGACCCCGTGGCTTTTTGACCGTCGCTCATCTGGACATTCGCTTCATTGTTGAAGCGGTTGACCTTGGCCACGGCATCGAAGTAGTAGCCGGTTTTTGCGTCCTTCCAGGTGGCATAAGGCGCAATGTAGTAACTTTTCACGGCACCGCCGCTGCCACGATTGAGCACCAGGTCGGAGTCACTGTAACCGGCCATCACACCGGCCAGCCACTGGCCGTCACCGTAAGGCAGGGCCGTATCGGCGCCCAGGGTAAAGCCGCGTTGGGTCTGGTTGTATTCAGTACCGGAGGCGGCGGAAACGTTGAACTTGTTACCGTAGGTGCGCATCCAGAAGCCGGTATTGCCCTGGTCCTGGCGGACTTCACCCATGCGCGTGCGCAGGGTGGTCAGCTCACCCAGCCAGACGGTCGGAGCGGTATTGAACAGTGCCAGGACCGACTGGGTGCTGGGGCTTGGCGTACGACTGGCGGCATTCAGGTACCAGTTGTTCGGGTCGGTTTGCAGCAGGTCGTAGGACCAGGTGCCCAGGTCCACCGGGCCACCCAGCAGCGAGAACTTGGCATCGCCGCCGCCGGTCTGGACCACATGCAGGCTGCTGTCGGAGTGGGGGTCCTGGCCGCTGGCGGTGACCGCCAACTGGTGATCGCCGGTGGCATTGCCGGTAACGTGCAGGAAGTCGGCCCCGCCCGCGGCGAAGTCGGCGCCGATGGCAAAGGTGCCGCCGGTGCCCGCCAGGCTCGCCAGGGTCAGGGTACGGAAAGCGGTGCCCTGGCTGCCGAAGTTGATGGTCCCGCCGTTCATGGTCACATCGCCGACGCTGGCGCTGTCGACCATGTTCCAGGTGGCACCGCTGCCCAGCCCGAGTTTGGCGACATTGGTCAGTTGGCCGGTCAGCTGGGCATTGTTGTTCAGCGTGACATCGGCGGTGCTGCCTGCAGCGGCGACGATATCGCCGGTCAGGACGCTGTTGTCGGCGGTAAAGACCGCGTTGCTGTTGCCGGTGACGTTCAGCAGGGTGCCATTGCCGGCGGACAGGGTGCTGCCGTTCTGCACGGTGATAGTGGCGTTGACGCCACCGAGCACTTCAAGGGCCGGCCCGGTTTTACCGGTGACACTCGAACCGTCCAGGGTCAGCGAGGCATCGGTGAAGGTCCCGGATTTGTTCATGGAAATGCCGGCTCTTTCCCCGGTGATCGTACTGTTGCTGGCGCTGACGGTGCCGCTGAACATCTGGATACCCGAGCTGCCGGTCGCGGTGCCAGTGACACTGGAGTTTGCCAGGGTCAGGGTCGAGTCCGAGGTCATGCGCACACCCGCCGTGGTACCGGTGATGGCGCTATTGGAGACATCGGCCACCGTACCGCCGAAAACGGTACCGTCAGGCAGGGTTTGTGCGCTCAGGACCAGGCCTTCGGCGGCGGTGCTGGTGATCGACGAGCCGGAGATCAGGTTCGTCTTGCCGGCTGCCGTGCCGAAAATGCTGATGCCGGCCTTGGTTGAGCTGAAGACCGTACTGCCGCTCAGATTGAGCAGGGAGTTTTGCTGGAGCGAGATCGCGTCGGTCTGCGACCCGGTAATCTGCAACTGCCCTTGGTTCTGAGCGGTGATAAAGCTGGTGGTTGCGCCGTTTGCATTCAGCTTTCCGCCATTGAGGACGTTGTAGTCGTCAACCGGGGTACTCGAATCGATGGTGAGCGAGCCCGTATCGACTGTCGTGGTCGCGTAGGTGTTGAGACTGAAAAAAGAAACAGTCGAGCAGAGAAAGATAATAGGAAGACTGTCTTTCAATGGATGATATATACGTTGCTGGGTGTCATGGTTTGACATGTTGTGCTCCGGATCTTGCTTTGGTACTCATGATCTTTCGAGTCGAGAGTTAATATGTCCGTGTGCAGTGAGCAGACAGACAGGTTTTTGCGTTCTTCTAGAGAATGGCTTCAAGAAGAGCAGGTAAGCGCACTGGCTTTGAGGGAATAGTCTTACATCATGTTCTTGTGGCTTCAATATCGTGTTGAACACCGGAGAGGACGCCTGTAGCGCTGGGGAGAGACTGTGGCTCAGTAAAAACAATGAGTTAAGGGGGGTTCTGGAAAAGTGATACTTTATATGTCTATTGTAAATGGAGGAAAATTCTCTATTTATAATAAGAATATTCCTACGCAAATAGTTATTGAAAATAATGATTTGGTAAAAAAATCTGAAAATTGCCGGCGGAAATTCAAGCTTGCCGAGGTCCCGGATATGAGGCGAAAAGGCGACAAGGGTTGAGCAGGTTTTCAGCTTCAAGGCGCAGGCTCCCTTGAGGGAGATGCCATCTTTTAGCCATATAGCAGGCAATAAAAAAGCCATCCAATGTTTGGCGGAGAGTCTTGTGTGGGTACCCATGTTTATTTCTCCCAGGGGAGAAGAGGGAACTTTTATTTAACATCAGAATACGGTGCTTGCCACCTGTCAGAATTGACAGGTATCGATTGTTGGGAAACGATAATTTTATTTAATCGGTGACGGGTAACTTTATAAGAAATAAGATTTTTGTTGGTTTCTATAGACTGTCAGAGAGTGTCAGGTCGTGAGGCTGATATAAAAAAGTGACGGACAGAAATCAGTCCGTTGAAGAGCTTGTCCGTTCGTCGCCTTTCCGATTAAGCGCCTGTTCAGGCGCCAGGGCAGGGCCAAGGAAATCGGCGTTTTCGTTTGAAAAAAACACATGAATATCCATGGGATAAACCGCTGTGATTAATCGGCTCTATGGGGAGTGAAGCGGTGATACCTGTCATTTTTGACAGCTTCTCAGTGTGTTTTTTTGCGAGTAGGTTGGAGCTGTGGTCGTTTACAAAGAGGCGTGTCAACCATCTGTCCTATGCGCTTTCCGGTCTACAGGATGTGCCTGCTGGCAGGGACGGTAGTGTTCGGGTAGTAAGTAGCAAGATATGAAATCTGCTTGTGGAAAAGTGCCTACCTTTACGAAAGTGAACCGGTTGGGGTGGGGATTTTATGTCTCAATAACAATGGTGGAGGTTTACATGAATGTTTTGGTGAAAACTGCTCGTGCCCATCGCACAGGCACTAAAAGCAATCCCATGGATATCGGGGCGCTGATCATAACCGATGCCATCCCCGGTTATAGTGGGCTGGTCCCTGTCGTTTCCCTTTCGGCGCCTCTTGAGTTGACGATGAACAACTGGTTTGGGGGCGAGCAACAGACCGTGATACAACTGATGTGGGACGGTATCGTCAATAACAGGGATGAGATTAATGAGCCTGGTGCGCGTCGTACCATTCAATTGGCAGAAGAGGATGATCTGAGCGTTGTCTTTGAATTCACGATTTCCGAAACTTTTCTCGCTACACAGTCTGACGGGCCGCACATTGTGTATGCACGGGCAAGATCATTGTCAGATGGGGATGATTTCACCAGTACCCCGATTATCCTGGATCGCACCGCACCCGGTGGGGGGTCTTTGCCTGCGCCGAAATTCAGTGAAACCATCGAAGCGAGCTCCGAACTGACCGAATTGGACCTTGTAGATATTGGCGGAGGCGTTTTGGTGGTACCGGCGGGACTCGTGCATTACGAGGACATTTTCAGAGGCGATCTGATCGAACCGATGATTGATGGCATCGCTTATCCTGCGGGTGCTTATACCTTTCCCGATGTCAACGCTCCCGAGGTTCTTCCCATTTATTATCCGGAAGCGGCTGTGAGAGCACTGATCCCCGGTCCGCATGAGTTTTACGTCAGGGTTACCGATAAAGCGGGGAACGTGGCGATAGCCACTCTTCCGGAAAGTAAAAGAATTCTGAATGTTCAGATCGGCCTGGCCCCTGGGCCCCTTTTTGCGCCTCTTGTTCCAGCCTACGACGATGGGTTGATCACTGAAGCCGATGCCAGGGTGCCGCTGCAGGTGTGGATTCCAAGGTATAACAACCCTTCGGCAGGGGATGGAATCGAAGTTCATTGGGGGGGACAGGTTGCCAACATTGTTCCTTTGATTGGCACCGATCTTCCAAACGATCCAATCCTTAAGATCGATCTGGATTATGAGCTGGTCATGAGAGAGGGGAGCGGTAGCTTCGATGTTTTCTACCGGGTCTACCGTCGTGGTGGAGAAATCCCTGCCAGCCCAAGCCCACGCACTCCGGTTATCGCCGATTTGAGCACCCCTGGCGGTGAGGATCCGGACCATGAAACCCCGATTCATGAGAATCTGGACCCGTTGAGAGTTCAGGGGGGGGCGACTGCTCCACCCTCTCCAGTGAATGAGCTGGTGGATGCCGACTTGCTGTTGCAAGATGTGACACTCACTATTCCCTTGAGGTCGACGGATCAGCAGTACAAACTCGAGGCAGGGGACGAACTGAGAGTGACTTGGGGAACGCAGCCGGAATATACACTGACACCCAATGTAACGGGTCCTGAAGCGGGCGGCGCGGCTGATCTTACCCGGTTGTTTCCAACGTCCTATATTCGTAATAATGGGTCGGGTGACGATATCCCAGTTTATTATACCGTGACGCGTGCGCTGAGTGTGCCACCCCATACCGCGACTTCCCAGTCTCCTGATCAATCGGTGAAAGTCGAAACCAATGCCGATCTTCCGGGCGGCGGAACACTGCCTAACCCTATATTTCCCGACCTGCTCAATGGTCTTATTGTCGGGCCTAATGAATTGAAGTTATATCCGAGTGAAGGACCGGGGCGCTTTAACCCTGTTCGTGCTCGGCTACCGGCAGGTCTTGCCAATGTGGCCGTGAATGATACGATTCAGATATTTTTCAGAGGGTTCAGGAATGTCGAAGGAAGCCAAGGGACTCCGCCGATTCCCATTCCCGCGGCGGATTTTACTTCGCAGATACATCCTATTAACACAGAAGATCTTCGGTTGGAATATTTTGATGTGCTGATCCCTGAACAATATCATTATGCCGTTTGCCGTCTGGGTTCCGTTGAAGCTCAAGTCAAGATCACCAATGGTAAGGGAACAACATCTTCAGACTGGGCGCTTGTGTTGTCACAAGTGAAGTGCCCGGGTTGGGCCGATTGTTCAGAGTGGGACACGGTAGGCAATCCACCCTGCCGGGCGTAGAGCCACGACGCAGAATGATCGAGTGAAGCATTGCCCAGCCCAGGCTGGGCAAGCCTTGGAGATAGGCTTGTTTTGTTCATTCGATTCCTTTTCCTGCAGTGTCTCTGGTAGGTACTGATATGGGAGATAACAGCGTCTTGGGTCAAAATACGGGCCCAAGACGCTGCCTTCCTGATTGGGAGTTTACAGATATGAAAAAATCTGACAGCGAAATTACGGCGCTTAGAGCGCCGATCGTTTATGCCGCCCCACAGAACAAGTTGCGCAGGAGCGATCTTTTTACCTACCCTAATACTCCGCTCTCCGTTTCGGTTTCCACATTGGGTACCGAGGCCAATGAGTTGGCGATATTATATTGGCAAGACCCTAATGTCGGTGTTGACACAAAATCTATTCTTCCGGAAGAAGTCGCCGCCGGTAACAAGTTAATGGAAGTGCTGCCCAGTGATATTATCAACCAGCTTGTTGGGCCCGAGCCGGGATATGGCGAACATGAGGTGTTCTATGAGGTTCATAACCTGAATAACGGTGCTGTGAGCCCGTCGGATGTGACTACAATCATCGTACGCATCCTGGTGCCTGGAGGCCATGTCGATCCGAACCCGAACACCCCTTATGTGAATGAAAACCTCGACGAGCCTCAAGATATTCCCAATCCTGTCCAAGAGAGCGATCTTCCCCTCAGGGTCAGGATCAATAAGTATGAGAATATGCGCGAAGGCGATGTGATCAGGCTGAGCTGGTCCGGACACTATTTTGTACGCGCTCCTCTGACGGCCAGTGAGGTGGGTGCCCCGGTTTTTATCGAGCTGACCCTGGCTGATTTTGTTGGGACGCCTCTTGAACCGGGGCCGGGTGCCGGCGGGGGGCAGGTCGTCCAGTATGATGTTCACGATATCGTGAACAACTGGTCCTTGTGGTCGCCGGAGGTCGTGACCGATGTGGAAGTCGGCCCCGGCTTGCTGCTCCCGCCAAGAGCCCCCGACTGGCGGACGCAAATCATCGACCTGGCATTGCTGGGCACTGACGATGTACGGATTGAAGTGCCGGGAGCCGGTCTGGAAGATAACGACTCGGTTGAGTTGTTCTGGCGCGGGCTGACCGCCGATGGCGTTCCGATCCCTGACCAGCAGACCAAGACTGTACCCGTTGGGGATGGGGGCTACTCACTGTTTTTCGACATTAAGAACGAGTTCTTGACGGCCATTCCTCAAGGCCGTGCCTCGGTTTACTACGAAGTGACGCGGGTGGGCGAGCCTCGCCCCTTGCGCTCCAAGAGCATGACCCTGAGCGTGATCGGCGTCGTTCAGCAACTGCCGCCTCCAACCCTGCGTGAAAACAATGGTGGCACAGTTGATCCCAGCCTGGTGCCCGCGACGGGCGCATTGGCTACCGTGCTCGATTACACGCCGATGATGAAAGAGGGCGATGTCATCACGCTGTGCGGTGACGGCGTCAAGCCCGACGGCAACTTGTTGCCTTATCGCAGCCCGCCGAAACCGGTCTTCGCCAATATGGTGGGGACGGACGTGGAGTTCCCGCTGGAAAAAAGCTATCTGCAGGAGTTGGCCGGTGGCACCCTCGAACTGTACTACCTCATCGACCTGATCAGTGGGCCACCCCAGCAGGAGTCCGCCAAATTACCGCTGACCATTCTTGGTCAGGCCGTGCGTCTACCCGAGCCCACCGTCGATTTTGAAGATGGCGGCAAGCTGGATCCTGCCCTGGTACCGAATGGAACCACTGCACGGATTCCTGCCACGGCCAATACCCAGGAAAGAGACAGGGTCTATATGTATTGGCGAGGCAATGGTCCGGCCAATAGTTTCGATACCCCCTTTCCCATCGGCGCAGGTTCTGCAGGCCAGGAAGTGCCGTTTCCTGTCGACGTGAAATACATCACCGGTAACCTGGGCCGCAGCGTGACGGTGGATTACGAAGTCGAGCGTCCCGATGGCAGCAATAACCGTATCCCGTCCCGGCCCTTGACATTTGTCATTGAGGAAGCCGAGTCGCTGCTGCCACCCGCCGTGGAGGGGGTACAGGACGGCGGTACCCTGAACCCGGATCAGGTCACGGAAGTGTGGGTCAGGGTGCCAGGGGATGGGTTGGTTGTCGGCGATTATGTGACAGTGACCTGGACGGATAACAGCGGTGTCGTGCCGGCCTATGACACGGACGAGCTCCCCTACACCGATATTGACGACGCACCCGGTAGGAAGTACTTGCGGTTCTTCATTCCGCTGGCCGAGGTCCGCAAGTTCCTCGACAAGAGCGTGAGCGTGACCTACCAGCGGGATCGCCTCGGTGTTATCACCGGGCCGTCCGCGCCCTTTACCCTGAGCATCGCCGTGCCTTTGCCACTGGAACCGTTCACGGTCATGGGCGCTCGCTACAACCGCACGATCTACCGGGCTTCGGGCTGTTCACGGGTATTGACTGCCTTGCTCACCGGTACCCAGCAACCCTTGGCGGTGAAATGGCGGTATGTGGGCGACCCCACATGGAGCGCCTTGACCGCGATCTGGTGGGACACCGAACCTTCCCGAGCCTTGGAGGTGAGTTCCGAGAGTCATGTGGCGACCCTGAACCCCGCCAATATCTTCGGCAGTGGTGATGATACTTCCGTCACCGGCGATGCGGCCTTTGTCGCGCTGCTTAACGGCGGGAATGTCGTCGGCTGGGGGAACCCGCTGTTTGGTGCGGCGGTGGCGCCAGGCTTGAGCGCTATTGTCGAAGTCAGCTCCACCAGTGGGGCCTTTGCGGCCCGTAACATTTCCGGATACGTAACGGTCTGGGGTGCCGGGGATATGGGCGGATTGCCCGCTTCCAACTTCCTTGACGTGGTCGGTAATTTCAATGCCTTTGCCGGCATCAAGGCGACCCATCAAGTCGTGGCCTGGGGGGCCGGTCGTCAAGGCACCCTGGTACCGGTGGGGTTCCAGGGGTATGCCGATGTCACCGTGGCCAATGCCGCGTCGAGGGCCTTTGCGATACAGCGTTCCGGCGGTCCGGCGGTGTCCTGGGGCGAGCTTGGATTCGGGGGTGATGGTTATCCCGGCAATCTGACCAACGTCACGGAGATCATGGGAAGCTTTGCCGCCTTCGCGGTCTTGTTGAACAACGGTAACGTGCAGGCCTGGGGCGAGTTGGAGTACGGCGGTGTATTACCCGGCGGGCTGTCTGGCGTTGCCAGGTTGTGCTGCTCCAATGCCCGGGCATTTTGCATTCAATTCACTTCCAGGCAGATCTATGGCTGGGGTTCGGCGGAGTACGGTGGGGTTGTTCCAGACATCATCAGGGCCTACACCGATATCGTCGAGGTCAGCAGTACCTGGCGAGCTTTCGCCGCACGCCGTGAGGGTGGCGAGGTGGTCGCCTGGGGACGTCCCAACGAGGGGGGCACCGCGCCGCCGGGACTGACCAACGTGGTCCAGATCGCCGGCAGTTCCGAAGCTTTTGCCGCATTACGGCGTGATGGCACTGTCGTTGCCTGGGGCAATCCGGACGTCGGCGGAACTATCTCGGGTACCACGGCTCAGCGACTGGTTGGGGTGCAGGCCCTGTACGCCAGCTCCCATGGCTTTACCGCCTTGACGGCCAGTGGCGATGTGGTGAGTTGGGGGCATCCCGGTGGCGGCGGTAACAACGATGGCGCGATAGGTCAGTTGCGCAACAACGTTTCCTACTATCGCTCACCACCGGTACCGACTGCGTTGGGAAGTAAGGCCAAGCGAATCTCCCGCACGTCGTGACCTCGTTGTTCCTTTCTTGACAGGACCGGCGCCCGCAAGGGCGCCGGGCATCAAACCTTTTGCGAGGTGTCATCATGCCCAATATCAAGAGCGGGCGCGCGTTAGACCTGCTGCCGCCCCCTTCCGTGGTTGAAGCCCCCGACGGCGTCCTGGACCCCGGCGATATTCCTCCCGAGGGCGCCCATGTCCGGGTCACCCGTACCCAGGCCGATACGGAGTGGCGAGTGGTCTTTATCTTCGTCGGTGTGCGTTATCGAAACAGCTTTCCCGTCGGACCGGTCATCAGAGATGTCGAATTCCGCGTACAGGCGGAAGATTTTGTCGCGAATGCCGAGGACATTGTCATCGTCCGCTATGAAGTGGAGCTCGCTGACGGCAGCACGCTGGAGTCGGAAGAGCTGCCGCTGGAACTGGCCGCCAGCTTTGAAGGCTCCGCGCTGCTCGACCTCAGCCAGGAATACTATGTGGCCGTGGCCGACAAGGCGCCGGTCAGCGTGCCGGCCTATGTCCAGTTCACGCGAACGGCCACCTGGGGCCGTGCGCCTTATCGTTATGAAAGCAGCGACGAACAGGTGGCCAGCGTGAATGTCCAGACGGGCGAAGTGACCGCCAGGGGCAATGGCCAATGCACGATCACGGCAACGGATAACCTGGGCGAACCCCGTGGCTACCCGCTGACGGTCAGGGGCATCCGACAGCTGTACTACCTGAGTTCCAGTGCCGACTGGAACGGTATGGTCACGGTCTGTACCGTCGCCAGCCTGGACCCCGTCTCGCTGGCGGATATCAAGCGCCTGTGGACCTTGTACGAGCCCAGCAGTGGCCCCGTGGCGCAATACCTGGGGTGGTTGAATTATCCGTTCTGGACCGTCGACAGGTTGGGGGGCGACACCGCCTGGGCCTACGACCTGAACGGCAGGTCGGTCAATGACAATGCCACGGCATACAGCATCACTACCTACCTGCCTGTACTCGGAGCTTCGCGCGATACGCCGTGACGGCCCCGCCCAGGAGAGGTTTTTGCCATGAACACGACCCATGCAAATTCAGGGCAAGGCACCTTGCTGCCTGCGCCCATCGTCGAGGGCGTGGCCGAGAACGCCGTGCTCGATCCCGATTCGGTGCCCCAGGGGCTCAGGGTGACAGTCCCCGGAGACGACCTGCACGAAGGCGACTATGTGTTGCTGCACTGGACGGACTCCGCTGGCGCGGTGACGGCTTACACCGATGAAAGGCCCTACACCCATAACGATATGGGTGAACCCTTGCACTTCACTGTGCCCCAGGCGCAGATCCGGCGCTTCCTTGACCAGGCCGTGGAGGTGACTTACGAGGTGGAGCTCCTGGCCGGAGGGGATAACGCGCACTCCGAAGTCTTCAGTCTGCGGGTGGGGAAACTGCCACTGCCGGTGCCGAAGATCGTGCAGGCCAAGGGCGATCAGTTGAACCCGGATGATCTGTTGAACAGCGCCACGGTGCGGATCGCTCCCGAGGCCTGGTTGAAAACCGCCGATGTGCTCCGGGTGACCTGGGCCGGTGCGGCGGGCGCGGGCAGCAGCGTGGTGACCCATACGGTATTGGCGACCGAAGTGGGGCAGGCGCTGGATATCCCCATCCCTTACAACGTGGTCAACGCCAATGAAGGGCGTTCCATCACACTGTCCTATACCGTCAATGGGGGCGCGCCGAGCCCCGAGGCCGTCTACGAGGTGAAGCGGGATATCGGCTCCGGTGCCTTGCGGGTCATGGGCGCGCGTTACCCCCGTGGTCTGTATCGCTGCTCGGGGTGTCCACGGCGCTTGAGCGCGTTCCAGGCTTCCGGTCGGCCGCTACTGGTGCAATGGCAGTACGACGGCGACGACGGCTGGGTGGCCGGCAGCAGTTTTCGTGACAGTGATTCCTCCCGGCCCCTGCATGTGCGTTCGACCGATTATCAGCTCACCCTCAATCCGGCGAATGTCTTCGGTGATGGCGTCGACGGTGTCCTCGCCGGTAGCGCGGCGTTTGTCGCGTGTCGGGACGTGGGGGATCTGGTCGGTTGGGGCGACAGCGTCGAGGGGGCGAAAATCCCGCCGACCATCATCACCCTGGACGATATCGCCGAGGTCAGCGCCACGGCGAGTGCCTATGCCGCGCGTCGCCACAACGGCAATGTGGTGACCTGGGGGCTGGCCACCCATGGGGCGGGCATGGGCGATGTGCCGAGGACCGGTTTCACCCAGGTGGTGGGCAATGGCGCGGCCTTTGCCGGCATCAAGGCCAGCGGCGAGGTGGTGGCCTGGGGCGATGTGACCGCTGGCGGACGGGTGCCGGAGCCTGTTGATGGCTACCGCGATATCGTCAAGGTCTACGGCGGTTCGTTGGCCTTTGCGGCCATCCGTGGCACGGGCGAGGTGGTGGCCTGGGGCACCGCGACCCATGGCGGCGAACTGGACGAGGACACCGCGCTGCTCACCGATATCGAGGCGGTGATCGGCAACTTTGGTGCGTTCGCGGCCTTGCGTGGCAATGGTCAATTGGTCGCCTGGGGCAGCGAGCCGCAAGGCGGGACCTTGCCTGAAGCGATTGCCGACCTGGAGGACGTGGTCGAGCTGAGTTGCGCCAACGCGCAAGCCTTCGTCGCCCGGCGCGCCGGCGGGACCCTTGTTGCCTGGGGCGCGGCGACCCACGGTGGCGAGTTGCCGGAGCTGATCCAGGATCTGGACGATATCGTCGAGGTGACCGCCAACTGGCATGCCTTTGTCGCGCGTCGGGAAAACGGTCATGTGGTGGCTTGGGGACCCGTGGAAGCGGGCGGGGAGGTCACCGACGAGATCGCCCGGATGAATGACATCGTCCAGGTCACGGGGTCTTCCCTGGCGTTTGCCGCCTTGCGCAAGGACGGCAGCGTGGTGGCCTGGGGCGATGTCACGGTCGGTGGCGACACGGAGCCGGTGGCTGAGCTGTTGGTCGATGTTCAGGCCATTTATGGCAACTCCCATGGGTTTACCGCCTTGACCTCGGACGGCCGGGTTGTGACCTGGGGCAATGCCCTTGGCGGCGGTGACAGCGAAGCCGTGCAGTCTTTGCTCAACGGCCAGGTTTCTTATTACCGAAGCACGCCGGAGTCCGCGTGACAGAGTGAGCGATCATGAGCCTCTGTTCCTTGTTGAAAACCCTTCGCCCACTGCTCAAGGCTTTGCTGCTGTCAGGGGTGTTGCTGGGCTTGGCTGCCCAGGCCGCGACCGGACCGGAAGTCGCGCAGTTGCTCAATACCCGCTATCACAATACGCCGGTCGATTGTCCGGGCAATCACGCGGCGTATTTCTGTAGTGGCGTGCTGGTCAGCGACCTGGCGGGAGGCTTCGCCCTGAGGTTCTGGGAGCACACGCCGACCGCGATAACCCTGGGCGCACGCAGTTTCTCCTACCTGCGCAGCGACCTGGGTATCCGCACCCTGACGCAGAACGGCGGCATGGTGTTCAGCGACCCCTTCACGGCCATCAGCCAGGGCAAGACGGTGGATGTGCGCTGCACCTATCCGCTGATGGCGAATATTCTTCAAGGTCCCTACGGTTGTGGGACTGGAGGCACTGAGACGGATCCGGCTTCGTGTCCGGCGCAGGGGGTGAGTGATGCGCCGGGCTGGCTGGTGCACTTCCAGCAGCAAGGCCAGGATCCCTTGCAACAATGCTCGCTGAGCAGCCGGATACCGGCACAGTTTCGCGCCAGCCTCCTGGCCCATGAGCAACTGGGCGGCAGTTGGGTGGCCCAGCCGAATAAACTGATGGTCAGAAACTGGGATGCGCAGGCCCCGGCACAGGTTCCCGTGCAAGGGCTGTTCTACGACGTGAACCAGGCCGGCGGATTGCTCGTGGCCGAGGTCAACCAACGGGAGTACTACAAGGCTACGGGCCAATGGTTGCCGATTCTGCGCCTGAACCTGGCAGGGGCCGATGGGATGGTGTTCGGGTTCGATCTGCAGGACCAGTTGTACATCGGCTATGAGGTGGCCGAGCGGCTCAATGCCCGTTATGCCGACACCGCGGACATTTGCCCGGACGGCAGCGCGGCCTATAACTGCAACGGTGTGCTGATACGGACCACTGATGCCTCGACGCAATTCCATGCCTGGGACCCCAGCCTCGGGTCAATAGAGCGTAACGGTATTTCATTTTCCTATTTGCGTGCGGACATACGTTTCAACGTGCTGGGCTGGGAGAAAGGTCAGGGTCTGATCATGAAGGAACTGGCGGCGCCCAGCGCTCACCCGTTGACGTTGCGTTGTTCCTTTCCGTTTGACGGCGACACCTTTGATCGAACCGATAGTTGCAACGAAAACACTCGTTCGCCGGTGGAGAGCCGCCCCTGTGATGAGCAGGGGATCACCACGGTTGCACAATGGTTGAGTCATTTTCATGCCCTCTCGGCCGCATCCATGAGCTGCAGTCTCAACGGCAGCGCCGCCCAGTTTGCCGTGAGCACACAAGCCCGGGCACAGATCGCCAATTATCAAGACGCGTTCAACGAAGTCATCGTTGCCAATTGGGGGCGGGATATTCCGGCGCAGATTCCGCTCGAGGCTTTTTTCTATCTCCTCGGCAGCCCCGGGTTACCCGGCGCGCAGTTTTTCCAGCATGACTACTTCACCCGGACCGGGAAGTTTCTACCGATCGTTCGCGTCAATCTGGCGCCAACGGCCAATGCACCGTCTTTTTCCTACGACCCGCAAGATCAGGCGGAACCCGGAGTACCGGGGCCATGAACAGGCCCGCGCTGACGGCATCAAGGTTTTTTTTCGTTCTCAAAGCAGCCCGTTGAGAGGCTCAGATCATGAAGATCTTTCTTGTGTTATCCAAGGCCCTGTTTCTGGCGTTGACCCTGCTCGTGTTGACGGCTCAAGCCGCGACCGGACCGGAAGTGGCTCAACTGCTCAATACCCGCTATCGCAATACGCCAGTCGATTGTCCGGGCAATCACGCAGCGTATTTCTGTAGCGGCGTGCTGGTCAGCGATTTGGCCACAGGCTACGACCTGAAGTTCTGGGAGCACACGCCGACCGCGAGAACCCTGGGCGCGCGCAGTTTCTCCTACCTGCGCAGCGACCTGGGTATCCGCACCCTGACGCAGCACGGCGGCATGGTATTCAGCGACCCGTTCACGGCCATCAGCCAGGGCAAGACAGTGGATGTGCGCTGTGCCTATCCGCTGATGGCGAATATTGTTCAAGGCCTGTATGGCTGCGGGATCGGAGGCAGCGAGGCGGATCCGGCTTCGTGCCCGGCGCAGGGGGTGAGCGATGCGCCGGGCTGGCTGGTGCATTTCCAGCAGCAAGGCCAGGACCCCTTGCTGCAATGTTCGCTGAGCAGCCTGATACCGGTGCAGTTCCGCGCCAGCCTTCTGGCCCATGAGCAACTGGGCGGCAGTTGGGTGACCCAGCCGAATAAACTGATGGTCAGGAACTGGGACGAGGGGGCTCCGGCGCGGGTTCCCGTGCAAGCGCTGTTCTACGACGTGAATCAGAGCGACGGATTGCGCTTGGCCCAGCACAACCAACGGGACTACTACAGCGCCACGGGCCAATGGTTGCCGATTCTGCGCCTGAACCTGGCGGGGGCTGATGGGGCGGTGTTCGGGTTCGATCTGCAGGACCAGCTGTATGTCGGTTATGAAGTGGCCGAGCGGCTCAATGCCCGCTATTTCAATACGGCGATGACCTGTCCCGACGGCAGGGCGTCGTTTTATTGCGATGGGGTGGTGATGAGGGGGACTGACGCAACCACGGCGTACAAATCCTGGGACCCCAGTCCGATCTCGCAGAACAACAGGGGTGTTTCCACAAGCTATCTCAGGGTCGATGCCCACGTGCTGAAGCCGGTCTGGCGCCAGGGTTTTCTTTTCAAGGAGTTCGCCGCACCCGCCGCTTATCCACTGACCATGGGCTGTGCCTACCCCACCGATGCCGGTACGTCCAATCTGGCCGATGCCTGTTCATCCAACGGGATCTGTTCGCAAATGGGCATCGACAGCGTGGATGCCTGGATGGCCCGTTATGCCGCCTATCCCTATAACACCTGCAGTTTTTCCACGACGCCGGGGCAGATCCAGCTGACCATCGATATCCGTGTGCGGCTGATGGACCCGGATTGGAATGAGTTCATGGTCAGGCCCTGGGATCTGGGCATTCCCGAAAAATTACCGATTGACGCCATATTTTATGGCGAGGCGCTTTTTCCGGGTAACGGCCCGGTCGGTTCACGCTATCTCCAGGATGATTACTTCAAGGTCACGGGGCGGTTCTTGCCTATCGTCGAAGTGCGCATGGATGCGCCGGACCGTCAGGTATTCAGGTTCAGCCCCGATGATCAATGTCTGGAGAACAGCTGCCCTGCTCCTTAGCCCGGGAGCTTCGCGCATTAGCGGGTGAGGCATGCTTCAAAGGAGAACGCTATGAAATCGCGTTTCTGGTTGGGCAGGATCCTGTCTCTGGTACTGATCCTGTTTGCGTTGACGGTCCAAGCCGCGAGCGGCCCGGAAGTGGCTCAACTGCTCAATACCCGCTATCGCAATACGCCGGCCGACTGCCCGGGCAATCATGCGGCGTATTTCTGTAGTGGCGTGCTGGTCAGCGACTTGGCGGGGGGCTTGGCCGAAAAATTCTGGGAACACACGCCGACCGCGAAAACCCTGGGGGCGCGCAGTTTTTCCTACCTGCGCAGTGACCTGGGGATCCGCACCCTGACGCAGAATGGCGGCATGGTGTTCAGCGACCCGTTCACGGCCATCAGCCAGGGCAAGACGGTGGACGTGCTCTGCGCTTATCCGCTGACGGCGAATATTCTTCAAGGCCTGTATGGCTGCGGGACCGGCGGCAGCGAGGCGGATCCGGCCTCGTGTCCGGCGCAGGGGGTGAGCGATGCGCCGGGCTGGCTGGCGCACTTCCAGCAGCAAGGCCAGGATCCCTTGCGGCAATGCTCGCTGAGCAGCCGGATACCGGCACAGTTTCGCGCCAGCCTCCTGGCCCATGAGCAACTGGGCAGCAGTTGGGTGACCCAGCCGAATAAACTGATGGTCAGGAACTGGGACGAGGGGGCCCCGGCGCGGGTTCCCGTGCAAGCACTGTTCTACAACGTGAGCCAGACCGGCGGGTTGCGCGTGGCGCAGAACAACCAACGGAACTACTACAACGCCACGGGTGAGTGGTTGCCGATTTTGCGTCTGGACCTGGCGGGTGTCGACGGGGCGGTGTTCGGGTTCAATCTGCAGGAGCAGTTGTATTTCGGCTATGAGGTGGCGGAGCGCCTCAATGCACGGTATTTCGATATGGCGGCCACTTGTCCGGACGGCAGGCCGTCGTTTTATTGCAATGGGGTTATCGTGAGAGCGACCGAGTCGACCACGGCTTTTCATTCATGGAACCCCAGTCCCAGCTCGATGACCATGAATGGTGTCTCCAGCAGTTATGCACGGGCCGATGTCATGCTCAGAGAGCCGACTTTTGTTCAAGGCATACTGTTCAAGGAGTTGGCGGCGCCCTCCGCCAATCCGATGACCCTGCGTTGCAGCTATCCATTCGATGGTTACACCCAGGGCGGGGGAGACGCTTGTACAAAGCGTGACACCTGTTTGAACCTGGGCGTCCTCACCGTACCGTTCTGGACCGCCCGGTATGCCGGCAATCCCTATGATTCCTGCAGTTTTGCCCCTACGAAGGAGGGGACTCTACTGATGGTGGATGTCCGCAGGCAGACACCGCACCCACCGTACGATTGGAACGAATTTGTCCTGCTGCCCTGGGATCAGAATATTCCCGAAAAACTGCCGGTCGATGCCTTGTTTTATAGCACCGCCTTCAACCCGGGCGATGGCCGTGTCGGCGCACGTTATATCCAGGATGACTATTTCCGAATGACAGGCCGCTTCTGGCCCATCGTGCAAATGCGTCTGGATGCCACGGACCGCCAGATATTCAGGTTCATGCCCGATGACCAGTGCCTGGCTGAGAGCTGTCCACCACCTCTCCAGGCGATGGGGGCCCAGGAGTCGACGTCCTGGCTTCACGAGCACTGGCAATAGTCTCGAGGATGACGATGATGAAACGGCATCCATCGCTGTGGGGCAAGCTCCTGTTCCTGGCCTTGACCCTGTTCGTGCTGACGACCCAGGCCGCGACCGGGCCGGAAGTCGCGCAGTTGCTCAATACCCGCTATCGCAATACGCCGTTCGACTGTCCGGGCAATCATGGGGCGTATTTCTGTAGCGGCGTGCTGGTCAGCGACCTGGCCGGAGGATTCGCCCTCAAGTTCTGGGAGCACACGGCTACCGCGATAACCCTGGGGGCGCGCAGTTTTTCCTACCTGCGCAGCGACCTGGGTATTCGCACCCTGACGCAGAACGGCGGCATGGTGTTCAGCGACCCGTTCACGGCCATCAGCCAGGGCAAGACGGTGGATGTGCTCTGCGCCTACCCGCTGACGGCGAATATTTTTCAAGGCCTGTATGGCTGCGGGGCTGGAGGGAGCGAGGCGGATCCGGCGTCGTGTCCGGCGCAGGGGGTGAGCGATGCGCCGGGCTGGCTGGTGCACTTCCAGCAGCAAGGCCAGGATCCCTTGCAACAATGCTCGCTGAGCAGCCGGATACCGGCACAGTTCCGTGCCAGTCTCCTGGCCCATGAGCAATTGGGCGGCAGTTGGGTGACCCAGCCGAATAAAGTGATGGTCAGGAACTGGGACGAGCGGGCCCCGGCGCAGGTTCCGGTACAGGCGCTGTTCTACGACGTGAACCTGCCCGCCGGGCTGCGTGAAGCCCAGATCAACCAACGGGATTACTACAACGCCACGGGCCAGTGGTTGCCGATTCTGCGCTTGAATCTGGCGGGGGCCGACGGGGCGGTGTTCGGTTTCAATCTGCAGGATCAGCTGTATATCGGTTATCAGGTGGCGGAGCGGCTCAATGCCCGTTATGCCGATACCTCGGCCATCTGTCCGGACGGCAGCGCGGCCTATAACTGCGACGGGGTGCTGATACGGATCACCGATGCGTCCGCGGAATTTCATGCCTGGAACCCGAGCTCGGGGTCAATAGCGCGCAATGGCATTGCGTTTTCCTATCTGCGAGCCGATGTGCCGCTACCCAAACTGGCCTGGGCTGGCAATCAAGGCTTGCTCATGAAGGAACTGGCGGCCCCCACCGCGCACCCGCTGACGGTACGTTGTGCCTTCCCCTGGGACGGTGCCACCTTCTTTCGATCGGACAGTTGCAACGAACACAGTGAGGGGCCGGGCGTGAGCAAACCCTGCGACGAACAGGGGATCACCACGGCTGAACAGTGGCTGGACTATTTCTACTATGCCCTCACGATAAATAAACACTTTGGCTGCAGTTTCAAGGGCGACGCGTCCCAGTTCGCCGTGAACAATCAAGCTCGGGCCCTGCTCACCGACGGTTGGCGAAACGAGGAGCAGAACGAAGTCATCATCGCCAATTGGGGGGACGATATCCCGACCCAGATTCCTCTCGAGGCGTTTTTCTATGTCTCCGGGAGTGCCGCGTTACCCCATGCCGAGTTTTTCCAGAATGACTATTTCAGGGTGACGGGACAGTTTTTGCCGGTCATCCGATTCAACCTGGCTCCGACAGCGAATGAGCCGGCGTTTTCTTATCACCCGCAAGATCAATTGGATGTGGGAGCACCCAATCCATGAAAATTCCAGCGTCGGGCCGTCTCAATCGTCTGCTGTTGGGCAAGCTTCTGTTTCTGGTACTGAGCCTGTTGGTGTTCACGGCCCAGGCCGAGACCGGGCCGGAAGTCGCGCAGTTGCTCAATACCCGCTATCGCAATACGCCGCTCGACTGTCCGGGCAATCACGCGGCGTATTTCTGTAGTGGCGTGCTGGTCAGCGATTTGGCGGGGGGCTTGATCGAAAAATTCTGGGAGCACACGCCGACCACGAAAACCCTGGGCGCGCGCGGTTTTTCCTATCTGCGCAGCGACCTGGGTATCCGTACCCTGACGCAGAACGGCGGCATGGTGTTCTTCGACCCGTTCACGGCCATCAGCCAGGGCAAGACGGTGGATGTGCTGTGTGCCTATCCGCTGACGGCGAATATTGTTCAAGGCCTGTATGGCTGCGGGGTCGGCGGCAGCGAGGCGGATCCGGCTTCGTGTCCGGCGCAGGGGGTGAGCGATGCGCCGGGCTGGCTGGCGCACTTCCAGCAGCAAGGCCAGGATCCCTTGCGGCAATGTTCGCTGAGCAGCCGGATACCGGCACAGTTTCGCGCCAGCCTCCTGGCCCATGAGCAACTGGGCGGCAGTTGGGTGACCCAGCCGAATAAACTGATGGTCAGGAACTGGGATGAGCGGGCCCCGGCGCAGGTTCCCGTGCAGGCACTGTTCTATGACGTGAACCAGCGTGCTGGGCTACGCGTGGAGCAGAACAACCAACGGGATTACTACACGGCCACGGGCCAATGGTTGCCGATTCTGCGCCTGAACCTGGCGGGGGCCGATGGGGCGGTGTTCGAGTTCAACCTGCAGGACCAGTTGTATGTCGGCTATGAGGTGGCCGATCGGCTCAATGCCCGGTATTTCGACACGGCGACCACCTGTCCGGATGGCAGGGCATCGCTTTATTGCAACGGGGTGATCGTGCGAGGCACCGCGGCCACCACGGAATATCATTCGTGGAATCCCAATCCGACGTCGATCACCGTTTCCACGTCCTACGTGAGGGCTGATGCGCACGTCGTAAAACCGCTCTGGCCGCAGGGGTTTCTCTTCAAGGAGCAGGCCGCCGCGACCGCGCACCCACTGACAGTGCGCTGTGCTTATCCGATTGACGCGGGGACCACGACCGCCGATGCCTGCACGTTCAACGGTGTTTGCGAGCAGTTGGGCGTCAATAGCGTGGCCACTTGGTTGGCGAGGTATGCCCACTTTGCCTACAACATCTGCAGCTTTACCACGGCGCCCGAGCAAATTCAGTTGAGCCTCGATATCCGTGGGCACCTTGATCAGGTGGCCTGGCACCAGTTCCAGGACTGGAACGAGTTCATGGTCGAGGCCTGGCCGCAGAATATTCCCGAGCAACTACCGATTGACGCTCTGTTTTATGGCAACGCGTATTACAACGGCAACGGTCCGGTCGGGGCACGTTTTATCCAGGATGATTACTTCAAGGTGACAGGCCGGTTCTTGCCCGTCGTGCATCTGCGCCTGGATGCGACCGATCGTCAAATATTCAGTTTCACACCCGACGACCAATGTCTGGCTGGCAGTTGCCCACCACCTCCCCAGGTGCAGGGTGTGCCGGGTGCCCAGGATCCTCGCGAGCGCTGGCAAGAGTCTCGCGGGATGCAATGATCAAGCAGCAGGAGAACCGTCATGATCGAAAAAGATCCGACAACTCAAGACATGCCCAAGGACAGCGGTCTGCTCCAGGACGATCCGATTGGCCCCCAGCCCAGGATCCTGGAGGCCGCCAACCATGGCGAAGGTTCCGAACTGGACCTGAACACCATGACCACCGATGCCACTTGCTGGGTGGGTACCTGGCCGAACATAGCCCCCGACCAGGATGTCTGGTTGCGCCTGAAGGGGACCAAGGCCGATGGCAGTGTTCCCTATGACCGAGCTATCTGGGCGCCACCACCACGTGGTCCGCGGGTCAATCCGACCTGGATAGCACAGGGGTATTATCACGTCGTGGCACCTTACAGCTACCTCAAGGAATTGAAAGACGGCAGTGAACTCACCATGGAGTTCAAGGTGGATTTCGACAAGACCACCGACGAGGCCAAGGCCGTAACATTCCCGCTGCGGGTCTATACCGTCAGGGCGATGAGACCGAAGATTCTTCAGGCCGCCAACAATGGTGAAGGTTCCGGGCTGTATCTGAGCACCCTTGGTGCCGATGCCACCTGCTGGGTGGGTAGCTGGCTGAATATAGCCCCCGACCAGGATGTCTGGCTGCGCCTGAAAGGGACCAAGGCCGATGGCAGTGTCCCTTATGACCGAGCTATCTGGGCGCCACCACCACGTGGTCCGCGGGTCAATCCGACCTGGATAGCACAGGGGTATTATCACGTCGTGGCGCCTTACAGCTACCTCAAGGAGTTGAAGGACGGCAGTGAACTCACCCTGGAGTTCAAGGTGGATTTCGACAAGACCACCGACGAATCCAAGGCCGTGACCTTCCCTTTGCGCACCTACAAAGTCAGCAGCGCGGTCTTGGAAATACCGACCCTGACCAGCGTGAAAGACTCCAATAATGACGAGGTTCTGGAGGGGAGTACTACATTCAGCGCTACCTTGAGTCTGTCGGGCCAGGCAAACAAGGGGCTGAAAGTGGAGATATTCGATGGCAGTGGAGCCAGCGCGGTTTCCAAGGGGCAGGTGGTAGCCGACGCAACGACAGGCCTATGGGCGTGCACGATAAGCCTGAGAGGAGGGGCGCATCGTCTGTACGCCAAGTCGCTTTATCACAGCGGTTCGATCTTTTCGAATGTACGCAAGTTCGTTGTTGAGGAGGTATTTGAACTCCCCGAGACGCTCGACCTCAGCCAGGACGATTATGTCGTCGTGGTCGACAAGGCTCCGCCCGATGTGCCGGCCTATGCCCGACTGACGCGCGCGGCCACCTGGGGCCGCCCGCCTTATCGCTATGGCAGCAGCAACGACTACGTCGCCAGCGTGGATGCCCAGTCCGGGGAAGTGACAGCCATGGGCAATGGTCAATGCACGATCACGGCGACGGACAGCCAGGGCGAGGTTCGCTCCTATGCGTTGACCGTCAAGGGTATCCGGCAACTGTATTACCTGAGTTCCAGTGCCGACTGGCAGGGGATGGTCCTGGTCTGTTCTGTCGCCGACCTGGACCCGGTCACGTTGGTGGATATCAAGCAGCTATGGACGCTGTACAACCCCGGCAACGGGCGTGTGGCGGAGTACCTGGGCTGGCTGAGCTATCCGTTCTGGACCGGCGACAAGCTGGGGGCCGGCACGGCCTGGGCCTACGACCTGAATGGCGACTCGGTCAACGACAATGCCACGGCCTTCAGTACCGATACCTACCTGCCGGTACTGGGCATTTCGCGCGATACGTAACTGATTTCGCTCGCCAGGACTCGGCCATTCTGAATATCCAGCGTGCGTATCACGCAGCGCTGGATATGGGGCCGCACTTGATTTGCCGTGAGCGACTACTTTCCGCGGGTTGCCCGCCGCGTCAGTAAGCTTCGGGTGACTTGGACTCGGTTTTTTTCGGTGTGCCAGGAAGTACTGCCTGATCCGCTACGTTGTAGGTAAACGTGGTGTCCTCCAAGGGGGTGCCGGGTAGGGTGAGACGAATGATAGGGACGACGATGCCCCGGGTTCGGTCATAAAACTTCTTCTGGTCGATTCGCGCATTTGCCAGCCCGGTGTCGGTATAGAAGAAGGCTTCAATCGGTAATATTCCGGGTTGATTCTCAGGCCAGGCTTTGATGCGCAGTTCATTGTGATCGGTAAAGGCTATCGTGGGTATCAGTGAGCGTACCCGAATGGCTTGATTGAAGGCCTGTACCGCTTCAGCGCCCAAAATATTGGCGACGATGAATGCACAGGTGTGTGAGGTTCTATCTTGAGGGACCCCGTAATAGTGGGTCACCCACTGCTCGGCAGTGGTAATGTTTTGCTCCCGGCACGGCGTGCTGTCAGGAAAAACATGCGGAGGGACAATGCTGTCCCGGCATCCATACTGCCCCGCCGCATCCCGATAAAACGTAGCGCCGTCGAGCGGGAAATAACAGATCACTTCAGGCTTTATTTTTTCGACGGGGGTACTGAAGTAAGGGTAGAAAATAAAGCCGTTGGCCCCACCCCAAGGGGTGCGAACGAATTTCGCATCGGCTCTCAAAAAAGAAAAAGAGACCGCGTCGGTTTTTAGTGAAAAATCGCTGTGATTCCAAGGGTCGTAATTATTACTGGTCGTGGTGATTCGTAATATCACGCCCGAGCAGAGAAAGGCCGGGGTGGTCGGCGTTCCGCAGTTGGCGGCGGTATTGTGATACGCCGTGGTCAGGCTTCTGGCAACCTCTTCACCATTGCGTGAATCAGCAGGGTTGACCGAGAGTCTCGATTCCGGGAGCGAAGACAGCGTACAGCCCGCTAGCAGAAGAACAAATATTGTCATCAGATATCGGGTTTTCATGTGCTTATCTTCTTGTGCCGGTTGAAAGGAGAGCACTGCGAAGTCAGAAGGGCCGTAGATGCTGGAGGTATTAACCTGCGGATAGGGGGGAGGTTGCACCGTTGGTCGGATGATTTGTTCGGCGTGCTTCCATGAAAAGGTCATCCCGCCCTCAATGAAGAGGGCGGGGCAGCAACATCCAAGGGCGGTAAGCGCCTTTGCCCTGCCTCAGCTCCAGGCGTGAACCGGCCAACCGGCCTTTTCCGCCTGCTCGCGCAGCACCGGATCGGGATTGACCACATGGGGATGGTCAACCTTGAGCAACAACGGCAGGTCATTGCGCGAATCCGAATAGAAACTCGCGCCTTCCAGGTTCTCGCCTTCGGCATCCAGCCACTCCATCAACCGCACGATCTTGCCTTCGCGGTAGGTGAGGGTGCCGACGGTGTGGCCGGTGTAGACGCCATGCAGCACGTCCAGATCGATGCCCAGCACTTCGTCGATGCCGACGCGTTCGGCAATCGCCTTGACCAGATGAATGCCCGACGCCGAGATCACCAGGATCCGGTCACCCGCCGCGCGGTGGGCGGCAATCGCCTTGCAGGCGTCGCTGTAGATCAGCGGCTCGATCACGTCCTCGACCCAGGGCTCGACCAGGTGGGCGATTTCTTCCGGGGTACGTCCGGCCATCGGCTCCAGGCTGAACAGCATGTAGTCTTCCATGGCCAGTTCGCCCTTGCCGTAGGCCTCCATCAGCTCGTTGTTGCGCTGCATGAAGGTCTCCGGGTCGACCCAACCCAGGCGAACCATCTGCTCGCTCCAGAGCGTGGCGCAGTCGCCGTGGATCAGGGTGTCGTCCAGATCAAAAATTGCCAGGGCCATCAGTACTGCTCTCTCTTCAAACGCGCTAAGGACATCAGGCTACCTCACATAGGGCACTCGGATCGATAGACAGCGACAAACGCCGGCCTTCGGGGTGCAGGTCGGCGGCCGAGCGGTTGAGCACGTCCACCACCAGTTCCACGCCCCGGGCCTCGACCCGATAACGAATGACGTTGCCGAGCAAGCTGTGACCGCGGATCAGTGCGTCCAGTTCACCCTCGGCACGCAGCTCGATGGCTTCCGGGCGAATGGCGATGCGACTGTTGATCGGCCGCTGCAACAGGCGGCTGGCGGCGTCGGCGTCGAGCAGGTTGTAGTTGCCGATAAAACCGGCGGCAAACACGTCCACCGGCGCGGTATAGAGCGATTCGGCGTCGCCGCTCTGGACGATCTTGCCCTGGTTCATCAGGAAGATCCGGTCACTCATGGTCAGGGCTTCTTCCTGGTCGTGGGTGACGAAAATGGTGGTCAGGCCCAGCTCACGCTGGATCGCCCGGATCTGCTCGCGCAGGTGCTTGCGAATCCGCGCATCGAGGGCCGACAGCGGCTCATCGAGCAGCAGCAGGCGCGGACGGGTGACCAGGGAGCGGGCCAGGGCCACGCGCTGGCATTGGCCGCCGGACAACTGGTGCGGGTAGCGCGCGGCGAAGTCGTGCAGTTCCACCAGCTTGAGGGCTTCCATGACGCGCTTGTGGCTGTCGTCGGCGTTGACCTTCTGCATCTTCAGGCCGAAGGCGACGTTCTGTTCCACGGTCATGTTGGGGAACAACGCGTAGCTCTGGAACACCATGCCGATCGCACGTTTCTGCGGGCTCAGGGGGACGATGTCCTGGCCGTCGAGGAGGATCTTGCCGCTGTCCACCGAGGTCAGGCCGGCGATGCAGCGCAGCAGGGTGGACTTGCCGCAACCGGACGGGCCGAGCAGGGTGACGAATTCACCCTTGGCGATTTCGCAGTTGATGTCGCTGAACACCGTGGTGCCGGCGTAGGTTTTTTTCAGGTTCTGGACACTGATGAAGCTCATTGGCTTTTGTCCTTGTTCAAACGGTTGGCGACCCAGGTGAGCACCAGCACGAAGAGGAAATAAGAGATGACCAGGGCACTGGTGAAGTGGCCGCTGCTGTTGCGCATGTTGTTCAGGTACACCTGCAGGGTTTCATAGCGGGTACCGACCAGGATGTTGGCGAACACGAACTCGCCGAACAGGAAGGAGAACGACAGCAGCAGCGCGACCATCAGGCCCTTGCGCAGGTTGGGCAACACCACCAGGAAGGCCGCTTGCCAGGTGCTGGCACCGAGCAGGTGGGCGGCGTCCATCAGGTCGCGCAGGTTGATCGCCTGCAGGTTGTTGGTGATCGCCCGGTACATGAACGGCAAGGCCACGGTGAAGTAGCAGCCGATCAGGATCCACGGCGTACCGACCATGGCGAACGGTCCGGAACCGTAGAGCTGCAACAGCCCCACCGAAGACACCACCGGCGGCACCGCGAAGGGCAGCAGGATGAGGATGTTCATCAGCGCATCGAGCTTGGGGAAGTGGTAGTGCACCACGAACAGCAGCGGCAGGATCAGCACCACCGACAACGCCAGCGAGCCGACGCAGACGATCAGCGACTGGCCGAAGGCATTGAGGAAGCGCGGGTCACTCCACAGTTGCAGGTACCACTTGAAGGTGAAACCGGCGGGCAGGATGGTCGCCGACCAGCTGCTGGCCAGGGAGTAGATCAGGGTGCCGGCCAGCGGTAGCAGCAGGATCAGGAACAGCAGGTAGACCACCATGCGGTGGTAGAGGGCGGCGGAGCCAGGTTCAGCGCGCGACATGGTAGCTCCTTTTCAACAGCCATTGATGGATCACGGTCACGAAGGTCATCAGGCCCACCAGCACCACCGCCAGCGCACTGGCCATGTTCGGGTCGAGGCTGATGTCGCCGGAGACCATGGCGGCGATACGGATCGGCAACACGTTGAAGTTGCCGGTGGTCAGGGCATACACCGTGGCGTAGGCGCCGAGGGCGTTGGCCAGCAGGATGACGAAGGTCCCGAGCAGTGCCGGGGTCAGCACCGGCAGGCCGATGTGCCGCCAGAACTGCCAGCCTTCGGCGCCGAGCAGCGCGGCGGACTCGCGCCAGTCTTCGCGCAGGGCGTCGAAGGCCGGGTAGAGCAGCAGCACGCCGAGGGGAATCTGGAAGTAGGTGTAGAGAATGATCAGGCCGGTTTTCGAGTACAGGTTGAAATCCTGAATGATCCCGGCCTGTTTCAGCATGATGGTGAAGGTGCCGTTGAAGCCCAGCAGGATGATGAAGGCGAAGGCCAGCGGCACACCGGCGAAGTTGCTGGTCATGTTGGCGAATGAGTTGACGAAGTCCCGCAGGCGCGAGTCGACCCGGCGCAGGGAGTAGGCCCCGAGCACCGCGATCAGCATGCCGAACACGCTCGACCAGAAGCTGATTTCCAGGCTGTACTGGATCGCCTGCAGGTAGAACTTCGAGCTGAAGATCTTGCTGAAGTTGGCCAGGCCCCAGCCGTCGTCTTCCGACTGCACGCTGTTGATCAGCACCCACACCAGCGGCGCGATCTCGAACACGATAAAGAACAGGGCAAAGGGCACCAGGCAGAGCACGGCGAGCCATTTGCCACGGGTGAGTGAATTCACTTCAACAACTCCCGGCATACAGGTTTGTCATGGGGGACGCCCAGCAGTTCGCAGATCGTGCCGCAGAGCTGCGTCTGTAGGGGCGTGGCGTCGGGGTTGAAACTGAAGGCATCGCCGAGGACGAACAGCGGCACTTCGCGTTCTTCGGCCAGCAGGCCGTTGTGCGAGCGGTCGTTGTTCATGCCGTGGTCGGCGGTCACCAGCACCTGGTAGCCGGCGTCGAGCCAGCCTTGCAGGTAGTCGGCCAGGATGATGTCGGCCGAACGCGCGCTGTTGCGGTATTGCGCGGTGTCGAGGCCGTGCTTGTGACCGGCGTCGTCGATGTTCATCGGGTGCACCAGCAGGAAGTTCGGCGCGTGTTGCAGGCGCAGGCTTTCGGCATCGGCGAACAGATGGGAATCGGGATAGTGGTCGACCCAGTAGAAGTGGCCGTGCTGGATCGCCAGGTTGTCGTCCCGGGTGTGACGGTCACGGGCCGCGACGAAGGGCGTGCGGTTGTACAGCTCGCTGACCCAGTGATAGGCAGCCGCCGCAGTGGTCAGGCCGGCGTCGCGGGCGTAGTGGAACACGCTGCGCTGGTTGGACAGGCGCGAGACGTGGTTGTGCACGATGCCGCTCCGGATCGGAGCCACACCGGTCAGAATGCATTCGTAGAGCGGTCTTGAGAGCGAGGGCAACTCGCATTCCAGTTTGTACAGCGCCGCGCGTCCTGCGCCTGCGTAAGCCTGGAGATGGCCCATGGCATGGCGGGCGACCTCGTAGTTCAGGCCATCGAGCACGACCAGGATAACGTTGTGCTGCATAAGCCGGGTCTCCATGTTCAGGTATGAGCAAAATCTGTAGGAGCCCGGCTTGCCGGCGATGAGGACCGAGAGAACGATGCACGTCTCAAGGGACTCTTCGCTGGCAAGCCAGGCTCCTACAGTGACCGCGTTGACCCGAGTGACGAGCACCGGGTCAAGCCTGTCGTGTTATTGCATGTTGACGATGACTTCTTCGTTCCACTTCTGCGGCAGTGCCTTGGAAGTTTTTTCCCAGGCGTCGGCGTCTTTGATCGGCGTGACTTTCTTGTACTGCTCGTTAGGCAGCAGCTTGGCTTTCACGTCTTCCGGCAGGGTCAGGTGCTCGGCACGGATAGGACGTGCGTTGCCGCGCGCCAGGTTGGTCTGGCCAGCATCGCTGAAGATGTACTCACGGGCCAGCTTGGCCGCGTTCGGGTGCTTGGCGTATTTGTTGATGATGGTGGTGTAGCCGGAGATCACCGAACCGTCCGATGGAATCAGTACTACGTAGTCATCCGGGTTGGCCATCTTGGCCTTGTAGCTCAGGCCGTTGAAGTCCCAGACCACGCCCACTTCGACTTCACCCTTTTCCATGGTGGCGATGGTCGGGTTGGCGAGCGACAGGCGACCTTGCTTGGCGATATCGGCGAACATCAGCAGCGCGGGCTGGATGTTCTTCTCGTCACCACCGTTGGCCAGGGCCGCGGCCAGTACGCCGTTGGCGGCCTGGGCGGCGGTGCTCACGTCACCGATGGAAACCTTGTATTTGCCGGTCTTGAGGTCAGCCCAGCTTTTCGGCGCTTCGGAACCGTGCAGCAGCTTCTTGTTGACGATGAACGCGATGGTGCCGGTGTAGGCCAGTGCCCAGTTGCCGTCCTTGTCCTTCGCCCAGGCCGGAACCTGTTCCCAGGTGCTTGGCTTGTAGGGTTGGGTCACGCCCTGCTTGACCGCGATCGGGCCGAAGGCGGCACCGACGTCGCCGATGTCGGCGCTGGCGTTGTCTTTCTCGGCCGCGAACTTGGCCACTTCCTGGGCCGAGCTCATGTCGGTGTCGATGTGCTTGAGGCCGTACTTGTCGCTCAGGTCTTTCCAGGTGCCGGCCCAGTTCGCCCAGTCATCGGGCATGCCGACGCTGTTTACGGCGCCTTCTTGCTTGGCGGCGGTTTCCAGTGCTTTCAAATCGGTGCCAGCAGCCATGGCCGAGGTGCACAGGGCAATGGTCGAGCCTAACAGTGATGCCAGGAAAAGCTGTTTCATCCGAAGCTCCTTTGGGCGTTTTCAACGCGGCGATTTTTATAAAAAGTAGTGCGGTGGTTTGGATCGTTTGGTCTAGGTCAGCAATACCTGAGCCAATTTAAGCTTGCTGGATGACACTTTGATGTCGGCATCAGTCCTGCAAGGGTTTTTGTCGGTGGTATTCATGACCACCGCGTTAAGCGTAGACCATAGTTAAATATATGATATTAAAGGAGTTAATCATTATGGAACGAGCGTCCATGTGCACCGTTTCGTCGCTTTGTCACATATCAGTCATCTGCATTGCCTAGGCTGAGCGTTATAACTGGAGACCGCGATCCTGTGCGGTTGTGCCCTCAAACAGTGCTGGTCTAGTCCAGATAGGTAACGTTGATGCGCGAAGAGGCACCCAAGGCGGTGACAGCTATCGGTCAGGCCCTGCATGAGCAGATTGGACACGGCCTGCTGCCACCGGGTAGCAAATTGCCCGCCGAGCGCAAACTCAGTGAGTTGTTCGGTACCACCCGGATCACCGTACGTGAGGCTTTGTTGCAACTGGAGGCCCAGGGGCTGATCTATCGCGAGGAGCGCCGGGGCTGGTTTATTTCACCGCCGCGCCTGGCCTATAACCTTATGCAGCGTAGCCACTTTCACGCGATGGTCAGTGCCCAGGGGCGGGTGCCGTCGACCCAGGTGATCTCGGCGCGTTTGCAGCCGGCGTCGGCGGCGGTGTGTGACTGGTTGCAGTTGCCGGCGTTGTCCAGCGTGATCCAGATCTGCCGGGCGCGGCGGATCGATGAGCGGCTGGTGCTGTATGTCGAGCATTACCTGAATCCGCAGTATTTCCCGGGGATCCTGGAGTTCGATTTGAACCAGTCGATTACCGAGCTGTATGCCCGGCATTACGACCTGCATTACGGGCGGGTCAGGTTCGAGATCGTGCCGACCTCATTGCAGGTCGAGGCGGCGGCGGCGTTGCGGGTGTCGGTGGGGAGCCCGGGCTTGCGGATTGCCCGGGTCAACTATGACCAGCATGAACGGCTGATCGACTGCGATCTGGAGTTCTGGCGACATGATGCGATTCATGTCGGGGTGGATGTGGTGTAGCCCGTTCAGGATTTTGCTGTGGATTCCGTTTCCGGGCCGCCACCGGCGGTCACCACCTGCACGCTCAAGCGTGGCGTCGCCAGATCCAGCCCGGCCTCGTCCATGGTGCGCTTGAGCGCCAGGTTGAAGGCCCGGGAAACTTCCCACTGCTTGATCGGCGCGGTCTTGAACCGGGCGCGCAGGATCGCGCTGCCGGATTCGAAACTCTCCACCCCCTGGATCTCCAGCGGCGACCAGATATTGCGCCGTTGCAGCGGGTCGGTGCGCATCTTCTGGCCGACATCGCGCATCAGCTTGATCGCGTTGTCGATGGGCATGTTGAACGGAATCGCCACCCGGAAAATCGCGTAGCCGAACTCCCGCGAGTAGTTCTTGATGCTCTTGATCTCGCTGAACGGAATGGTGTGGACGATCCCGTCGATGTCCCGCAACCGCACCGTGCGGATGGTCAGCCCCTCCACCGTGCCGAGGTGGCCGCCGACGTCGACGTAGTCGTCGATGGCCAGGGAGTCCTCGATGATGATGAACAGACCGGTGATCAGGTCCGCCACCAGCGACTGCGCACCAAAGCCGATCGCCAAACCGATCACACCGGCACCGGCCAGCAGTGGGGTGACGTTCATGCCCATGTTCGCCAGGGCGACGATCAGCGCAATGATGAAGATCGCCACGAACAGCACGTTGCGGATCAGCGGCATCATGGTCTGCGCCCGGGCATTCGCCAGGCCTTTGCGCGAACGGGTCAGGGCGTGGTGCACGGCGGTGTCGCTGAGAATCCACACCAGCCAGGCGAAGATCAGCGTGCCGCCGAGGCTGAACAGCCTGACGCTGACCTCATGCCCCTCGCCCTCGGTAAAGCGGATCAGGGACATGCCCCAGACCCGCAGGCCCAGTTCGATAAACACCAGCCACACCGCCAGGTGCACCAGGGTGTAGCCGAAGTTGGTCAGGCGCTCGGAGTACAGGGCGTGGCGCTTGTGCCCGCGATGGGGTTTGAGGGCGTGACGGCGCACCAGCCCGTTGAGCACCATGCACAACACCACCAGCACGGTGCAGATCAGCGACTGGCGCAGGGCCGTGCTGGTGTCGCCGGCGGAGACGAAGGTGGCGAACAGCGAGATCGCCACCAGGATCAGCGCCGGGACGAACCAGAAGGTGCCGAGGATCGCCAGGGTGTCGCTCAGGGCGCGGCGGTTCAGGCGCCGGGACAGCGGCTGGTTGCGGATCAGGTGGGCGATGGGGCGGCGGAAGCGGACGATGAACAGGCCGGTGGACAGTGCGGCCATGACATTGGCGAAGGTCGCGGCGGTGTGGGCCAGGTGGCTGCCGAGGCTGGCGATCATCCGCGGGTCGCTGAGGGCCTCGCCAAAGGCGGCGAAGCTGCCGATCAGCCACAGCGGTCGGAAGGCCCGGCGGCGGAGGATGTACAGGGCCTGATGGCGATGCTGGCCGTCGAGCACGGAGAAGGCGATCACGCAGATAGCCGAGAAACAGGTGCCGACCACCAGGGCGTAGGCCAGCACCATCGCCAGGTTCTTGCCCAGGGACGAGGGCAGGGCGTAGCTCATGTACACGGTGATGATCAGGGCGATCAGCCAGGGCCCGAGCTTGCGCAGGGCGAAACGCAGCAGGTCGACGGTGCGTGGGTGTTGCGGCAATTCCTCGCTGAGGCCGAAGCGCAGGCGCACCTGGCGCCCGAGCCAGATCATGGCCCAGGCGAGAAAACTCCAGAGCGCGAGGATCAGCGCGAAGGCGAAGACCATCGGCACCCACTCGCTGGCCGGCAGCGTCAGGTCCAGCAGTTCGCCCTTGGCCTGGTCGAATTCTTCCGACCAGCGACTGAGGGGGCTGTCGTCACCGGAAAACTGTTTTTCGAAGCCGGCGAGGGTGCTGCCGATCAGCCCCAGCACGCCTTCTTCGGTGGCCGGTTGGGCTTTCTTGGTGCTGTCGCGCAGGCGCTTCAGGTCGGTCAGCAGCTTGGTCCGCTGCTGGTCGTTCTCCAGGCTCTTGATCACTTCATCGAGGGATTGCGCCAGGGGTTCACTGGGGACTGGCTGGGCTTTTTCCGCACTGGAGAGCAGGCTCGGCAGGCCGGCTGCGTCGGCGCTGACCCACGGCAGGAGGGTCAGCAGGCAGATGGATAAAACGGCGGGCAAGGCGAGGAGGCGGGCAAACACTGGGCAGTCAACCATGGACGATACGAGTCGACGAAGTGTACGTCAGGCGTGGGGCCAATGCATTTAATCGGTCAGTTGGGCGAGGATCTTGTAGACCACGGTGCCGAGGATGAACAGCATGCCGAGCCAGATCAGCAGGACCCCGGCGTTGCGCTCGCGAAAGTTGAAACCGACGGCCAACATCAGCATGCCGCCCAGGATGGGAATGAGCATGGTGTGGAAAGCGAAGGGTGTGATCACGGCGGCAACCTCCTCGAGGGGATACCTTGAGTCTAGGTTGGTTTGGCGGGTGGGGCGGGTGATGTGTATCAGAAGAAATACGGGAGGTGGATGAGAGCGTGAGTGAGAGGGTGTGGCGAGCGGGCTTGCCCGCGCTGGAGGGCGAAGCCCTCCTGAAACCGGTCACCGCGATACACCTGATATTACGTGGTCACAGGTTTTGGGGTTGCTTCGCAACCCAGCGCGGGCAAGCCCGCTCGCCACAGGGGGGGCATCGCCAGGTCGAACGGCTATGGCAACTCGCGGCTGGCGTAGAACGCGCTCAACACTTTCACCAGGTGCGCCAGGTCATGGCTGCCGGCCAGTTCGCGGATCGAGTGCATGGCGAAGGTCGGCAGGCCGATATCGACAGTACGTACGCCCAGGTGGCTGGCGGTGATCGGGCCGATGGTCGAACCGCAACCCATGTCGCTGCGCACCACGAAACTCTGCACCGGCACTTCCTCGGCCATGCACAGGTGGCGGAAGAACCCGGCGGTTTCGCTGTTGGTGGCGTAGCGCTGGTTGCTGTTGACCTTGATCACTGGTCCGGCATTGAGCTTCGGACCGTGGTTGACGTCGTGCTTGTCGGCATAGTTGGGGTGTACGCCGTGGGCATTGTCCGCCGAGACCAGCAGGGATTTCTGGATGGTCCGTACGAACTCATCACCTTCCGGCAGCAGGCGGCGCAGGGTCTGTTCCAGCATCGGGCCGTCGGCACCGCAGGCGGAGCAGGAGCCGACTTCTTCATGGTCGTTGCAGACCAGCACGCAGGTTTCCTCGCTGTCGGCGGTGAGCAGCGCTTGCAGGCCGGCGTAGCAGGACAGCAGGTTGTCCAGGCGCGCACCGGCGATAAAGTCGCCGTTCAGGCCGATGACCGCGGCGGCCTGGGTGTCGTAGAAACTCAGCTCGTAATCGAGCACCACGTCGGCATTGAGGCCGTGCTCGCGGGCCAGTTGCTCGGTGAGCACGGCGCGGAAGTCCACTCGCTCGTCACCGGCGAACTGCGCGAGGATCGGCGGCAGTTCGTTCTGCGCGTTGATCGCCCAGCCCTGGTTGGCCTCGCGATTGAGGTGGATCGCCAGGTTGGGGATGATGGCGATAGGCAGCTTGAAGTCGATCAGTTGGCTCTCGACCTTGCCGTCGCGGCGGAAGGTCACGCGCCCGGCCAGGGACAGGTCGCGGTCGAACCAGGGGGCGAGCAGGGCGCCGCCATAGACTTCGACACCCAATTGCCAGAAGCCCTGGCGTTGCAGTTCCGGTTGCGGCTTGACCCGCAGGCACGGGCTGTCGGTGTGGGCGCCGACCAGGCGGATGCCGCCCAGCAACGGCGAGGCACGGCCGAGCTTGATGGCGATAATCGAAGAGTCATTGCGGGTGACGTAGTAGCGACCGTTGGCCTCGGTGTGCCAGGTCTCGCGCTCGTCGAGACGCTGGTAACCCGCCGCCTCCAGGCGCTGAACCAGGCTGGAAGTGGCATGGAACGGGGTAGGGGAGGCCTTGAGGAAGTCGATCAGGCCTTGGTTCAACTCTTCGCGCATAAGTAGCTCCAGACAGCAGTGCCAAGAGTTTACCGTATTTGCGGAGGGTTCCCACACACTCAGAAGGGGGCCGGGCACTCGAAGCGCAGGCGTTCGCCGCTTTGCGGGTGGGTGAAGCTCAGCATGCTGGCGTGCAGGCACAGCCGTGGCCAGGCGGCCAGGGCCTGTGGATGGGCGTACAAGCCGTCGCCCAGCAACGGGTGACCGATGGACAGCATATGTACGCGCAACTGGTGCGAGCGCCCGGTGATCGGGGTCAGTTCCACCCGGCACCAGTCGCCTCGACGCTCCAGGACTTTCCAGAAGGTCAGCGCGTGTTTGCCGAACTCGTGGTCGACCACGTGGCGCGGCTTGGTCGGCGGGTCGTAGCGCAGGGGCAGGTCGATGCTGCCGCTGTCCAGTTCCGGTTGGCCCCAGCAGAGTGCGGTGTAGGCTTTTTCGGTTTCCCGGTCGTGGAACTGTCGCGACAGTTCTCGGTGGCTGTCCGGGTCGCGGGCCAGCAGGATGATCCCGGAGGTTTCCCAGTCCAGGCGGTGGACGATACGGGCTTCGGGGTAGCCGTTTTCCTGCAGGCGGGTAATCAGGCAGTCCTTGTTGTCATCGGCCCGCCCGGGGACGGAGAGCAACAGGGTCGGCTTGTTCACCACCAGTACGGCGGCATCCTGATGGAGGATATGGATATTGGACAGCGGCATTAAAACAGTCTCGTAACAAACGCCAACGGCGGCCCGATGACATTCACACCGACCTGTAGGAGCCGGCTTGCTGGCGATGCGTTCAACGCGGTTAATCAGGTAAACCGCGTCGATGCGATCGCCAGCAAGCCGGCTGCTGCAACAGCAGATGTGAATATCACCGGGCCGCCGTGGCTCCGGCCGGATCGATCAACGATCGGGCAGGGTGATATTGAGTTCCAGGATCGAGCAGCTGCCCTGGTTTTCCAGCGCCACGTGCACGTCGTCGGA
>Ga0209888_1000168_pt1 | contig 43544 bp, 45 predicted proteins | sample OrgsoiDNA_201059_FD_185807 | JGI IMG/M metagenome (GOLD analysis project Ga0209888, IMG submission 185807) | Permafrost soil microbial communities from the Arctic, to analyse light accelerated degradation of dissolved organic matter (DOM) -... | ecosystem: Environmental > Terrestrial > Soil >...
CAGCGCGCCGCCCTGGGCATAACCGAAGCCGGCCAGCGCCACGGCACCGAGCAGGGCAAGGTCACCGATGTAGATGTCGGAAACATTCGACTTCATCACCGTGTACGACATGACCACCAGGAAGCCCAGGGTGGAGACCGCCCAGAACGCCTTGGAGGGTCGGGTGCCGGTGATCAGGGTGCCGAAGATTGCGGTCGACAGCGGCAGCGCGGCCAGGACCACGCCGCCGTGGCTGACGGGCACATACTGCATGCCCAGCGCCGTGAGGATCGGGAAGCCGTAGACTATCCCGGTGGAGGTCAGCAGCATGCGCTTGATCTGCGAGCGGTTCGGAAACTTGGCGCGGCCAATCAGCAAAAAGGGGATCGCGGCGAAGGCCGCGATCACCGAGCGGAAGATCCCGACCTGGACGGCGCTCAGATCGCCCGCGAGCATCTTGGCCGCGGGTAATGTCATGGCAAAGGCCGCCACTGAGATCAGACCCAGGAAGTAGGCTTGCAGATCTTGACTCTTGGTCTCTGGAAAACGGGCTACGTTGGCTTGCGTCATGCTGACGGCTCCTTTGGGTGGTGGGGAGGTATCCGGGGCAGCCGGGTATCCGTGAACATGTTCTTCAGGGCGTGGAGGGGTCATTTGCGCTGGCCTTCAACCACAGGCGCAACTCCGTCTTGAGGAGTTCGCCGTAGTTGTTCCTGAGCAGTACGTTGCGCAGGTCTGTCGGGTAGATGGGCGCGTCGCCATAGATGATCGTCTTTATTCCCTTGCCATCGTAGCCTTGGTGGCGGGCCTGCTCGACCATGCTCGTGAACATGGCGGGGGCCACGAATAGCGTGATATTGCCGAACACGCTCGCCAGCTCGAACAGTTCGTCAGCCTTGAAATCGCGAGACTCCGGGACGACATGGCGAGCGGCCCGACGCACATGGATCAGGTTGTAGAGCCCGGCGCAGTGAGACATCGGCGCGGCATACACCACGACCTCATCGGCGTCGATCGGATCGACATCGGGCGAATAGCTCTGGGACATGGCCGTCAAGTTACCGTGGCTGAGCATCACCGCCTTGGCGTCGCCTGTGCTGTTGGAGGTGTAGAACAGCCAGGCCGGGTCGTCGGAATGCCGCGGAAAAGGTGTGTCCGGCGGCGAAGTGATCGAGGTGAGTGCGCCCATGTCCTCTCGGTCCAGCTCGTGGCACCCCAGGGGTAGTCTCTCGGGGGCGAACACCTGGCCGCCGTCGGTGAAAATCAGCCGGGCGTCGGCGTTGCCGACGATCCAGCCAGCCTCGACGGGGTGCAGCTTGCAGTTGATCGGCACTGCCACGGCACCGGCCCACCAGATGGCGTAGAGCAGTTCGAGGTATTCACAACAGTTCTTCATGAACAGTACAACCCGATCGCCGGGAGCAATGCCGTGCTCGTCGATCAGATAAGCGGCCCGGTGTCGGACCAGGGCGACAAAGGCGCCGTAGTTGGCGACTAGCTGCTGCCCTTCGAACAAGGCTGGGCGCTTCGGATATTGAAGGCCGGCTTCGTCCAGCCAGTTGGCGATATTCATGCTCGGCTCCTGCGTGCCTGAAGGACAGGTGCACACTAGTCAGCCAGGCGGAGCCAGTACCGGTACGGTTGGGAATGAGCGCAACGAACTGTACTGTTTGCCGACCATGACAGTTGTCGAACGGCGTATAAAAATAGGGTTTGAAGGGTGATAGTGGCTACGCCTTAGAAAACCCGCGCGATTCACGGAGTTGTTCGACTTCCTCCACATAGCGCTCCACCTCCGCAAACAGCCATGCCGAAAACTGATGCTGCTTGGCCTCCAAGTGCTCCTGGACCGGCAATACCAACCAGTACGGGTAGGCATAAGGTGACGCGTATTCGGTCAGTTGGACCAGTTCACCTCGCACGATGGCATCATGCACCAGACTACGGCGGACCAACGCGATACCTTGCCTCAGACGCACAGCCTCCAGTACCAGGTTGGAATCATTGCTGCACAAGCCCGCACGGGGCACATTGACATCCGGCAGGCCGGCTACCTCACACCAGGGTTGCCAGGAGTCCATTGTGAAAATGATCGTGCTGGCAACGATCTCTGCGGGTGTCATCGGTAGCTGCCCGCCATTGAAGTCAGGAGCGGCGACGACCACCATATCATCGTGGAACATCAGACGTTTTTCCAACCCATCCCAGTCGCCACGCCCCATTCGCACGCCGATATCAACCGACTCCTGAAGCAGATTCGATACCGTCAGGCTGGCATGCAAGCGCACGGTGATGTGGGGATAGTGCTGCTGAAACCGCCCGATCCTGGGTAAGAGCCAGGATCGGCCGAATGAAGGCATCACTGCTACCACCAACTCGGAAGCCTTGGGCCGCGCCTGGACCAGATGAGTGGCCTCGGCGATGGCACCCAGCGACTGACGGATTTGCAGTGAGTACAGGCGACCATGCTCATTCACCCGCAAGCCCCGCCCCTCGCGAATGAACAGGTTGATACCGACCAACTCCTCCAGCACCTTGATCTGTTGGCTGATCGCCGAGTGCGTCACATGAAGCTCCGTGGCCGCGAGTGTCACGCTGCCTAACCGGGCGACGGCCTCGAAGCTACGGAGACAGCTAAGGGGGGGAACGGTCGACATGTAAGCATACCTAACAGAAGTGGTAAAAAATGACTGATATTTTAAAGCCTGCGGTCCATTTAATGTAAGTCAAAGTGTATGGGCAGCCTCGGCAACGGCAGTGGCGACCAGCACGGACTGCTTGCAAGAGGGCTGTGTGGTGAAAAGCGTCTCGAAATGGGTCAAAAGACCCGCTGTGCAACCCATTGAGTCTGCCCGCAACTGGGTACAGATTTCTCTGGGACAGACTCAACTGTTGTCCCTGCGATTTGCTCAGGACATTTATACCTACTCAATGACCGGCCGCCACTGGGTCAGTTGGGATGGCTGTGATCTGCTACTGGAGCAGGGGCAGATCATCAAGTTGACCGCCGGCATGGCCTTGATTGATGGCGAAGGTGTCATGCAGGTGGCGCCGGTGAATACGCCTCCGCGCTGGAGGGGGTTTTCTGGGTTGCGCAAATGGTTGGGGCCTCTCTACATGAATCCGCGCACCTTGGCTTTGCGCATCGATATCAACTAGCGATGGGCAGTCAATCGGTGCTCTGCAAGGGCCTCGGATAATGCCGCCACTCGCTCGTGCAGCAGAAGGCCGGCTGACTCTACCCCTGGTCATATTGGCCTCGACCTTCTTGATGGGCTCAAGCTTTGTCTCCGGCAAGATCCTGCTCACCGAGGGCTTCCCACCCTTTCTTCTGGTTGGGTGGCGCTTCCTGGTGGCGGCGATCGCCACATTGCCGCTGCTGTGGCTGGAAGGCGGCTCGTTGTTCGCGACCCTTTTTCCCAGGCATTTGAGGCTTAAGGAAGTCTGCATCGTGGCCTTGATCGGGCTGGCCCAGACAGCGGCGGTTATGAGCCTGCTGTTCATGGCCATGCGCACGATATCGGCCTCTACCGCCGCCATTTTGTTGTTCACCAACCCGGTGTGGGTGGCGCTCGCAGGTCGGGTGTTTTTTGCTGAACCGATCACGGCCAGCCGTTTGCTGGGGTTGTTGCTGGGGGTGGGCGGCATCGTCATGGCTGTCGGCACCGATGTTTCGCTCTCTTCAGATCTGCCAGCGGTACAAGGCCTGTGCTACGGATTGGGCGCCGCGCTCTGCTGGGCGGTGGCGACCTTGATCAACAAACGTAACCACTTGCCGATCGGCGTCTGGACCTTGAGCTTCTGGCAGATGTTCATCGGCTCTCTGGTGGTGCTGGTGATGGCTGGCTTGATGGGCGAGCAGTGGCCAGAACACATCACGGTCTGTCAATGGGGTTGGTTTTTTTGGCTGGCAATCCCGGCTTCCACCGGTTCGTTCGGGCTGTGGTTCGTTGCGCTGAGGCAAGGTAGTGCTGGCCGCGTCAGTGGCTTTCTGTTTTTTGCACCCCTGTTTGCGGTGCTGCTCTCTTTTGCGCTGTTGAACACTCATTTGTCTTGGTTGCAAGGCATTGGAGGGGCGTTGATTGCCTTTTCCATATGGTTGGTGAACAGGTAGCCCCCGCTGGGGGCCGGGTTTTGAAACGTCAGTTCAGGAGGACTCAAAGATGGATTTGGAAGCCATTGAAGCGTTCTCGGACTTCAATCGACTCAGCACAATTAACGAATGGCGCGCCTGCATGAAGGAACGGGTCTTGCACCTGGGGTTCAGCCGTTTTCTGTTCTGTTTGAGATCCAGCGTCAAGGCCGACAGCCGGGGTGCCCTGGTCATCGGCGATTTTCCGGCAGCCTGGAACGAGGCCTATGATCGTGCCGGTTACGCCAAGATCGACCCGGTGGAATTGCACTGCATGCACAGCGTTCTGCCTGTGATATGGACCGATCGGCTGTACACGAGTAGCAATCAGCGGGTGTTGCGCGAAGAAGCCGGCAGCCATGGTCTGATCAATGGGGTGACCTTGGCTCTACATGGTCCCCAAGGCCAGTTCGGCACCTTTGGCCTGAGCGTCGACGGAGTCGATGAGCACGCCGCCAAAGTGGTGATCCAGGCGAATTGGCTCGAGCTCTCCTGGCTCAAGGACGTCGCCCTGCAAAGCGCTCTGAAATTTCTCTGCGCGCCCAAGGCGGCCAATGGGGTTCGACTGACCAGGCGCGAAAAAGAGGTCCTTCAATGGAGCGCGATTGGCAAAACCAGTTGGGAAATCTCCAACATCTGTAATTGTTCGGAAGCCAATGTGGATTTTCACTTCAAGAACATCCGCAGAAAGTTCGGCGTGACCAGCCGCAACGCCGCAGTGGTGCAAGCGCTGTCCATGCAGATCATCCAGGTCTAGATCGAACGCCGATGTCCGGTATCTCCGGCCAGTGCAGCAGGTCATCGAAGGATGAAGGGCTCGCGGTATCGAACGTCAGGAGACGGGTCTGCAATCCGTTTAAGGGCTCCCCGCTGACCAGGGTTCCCGTGCCACCTGCCAGGTTGAAGCGGCGTTGACAGGGCTGATCGTCCTCCGACAAATCGCACAGGCACCGGCGCTTGCCGCGAATGCCAACGCCCAGATATTTCAGGAAGGCCTCCCGGCGGGTCCATAGCCAGACGAACCCCTGCTCTCGTTCCTGGGTATCGGCGTCCTGCGCCTGCAGCCAGCGCTGCTCACACTGGCACAGGTAACGACGCATGGCGCTCTGCCAGAACACCGGCGCCGGACCCGCTTCATAATCAAGGCCGATCCGAGTCGACGCCAGCAACAGCAGCCCCCTGTGCTCGCCATAGGTCAGGCTGACGAACAGTGGTTCCGGGGCGCCTATGGACAACTGCCCCAAGGTATTGCGCTCGATGCTGACCTGTGTGGTGGAGCAATCGAGCAGTTGCGCGGCGCTCACTCGCAGCGCAATGCGGCTATTGAGAAAGCGTCGCTGCTGGCGGCCTTCGAGTGTAGTGCCGTGGCGGCGTTCAGCCTCGCTCAGTACCGCCAGCCAGGGAGAAGCGGCCAGATAATCGAGGGCAAACATGACCAGTCGTGGAGCTGTCATGGGAGAACGAGACGCAGGTTATGCCGCACTTGAAGACTGGCAAACACACACGCATAGGCCCCCGCCAGTATCAGAACCGGCAGCAAGGTGCTCAAGGGATGGGGGGTGCCGACGACGGTATGGATGCTGAACAAAATCGCACCATACAACAGCATCGCCAGCCCCGCTGCCATGGCCGCCGCCTCATAGCGTCGGCTTTCACCGATCAGCCTGCTGATAAGCGCCGAGAAGGCGAAAGTTGCGGCAAAACTGAGCAGCCATTGCGCGAGGCCCGAACCGAGCATTTGCATCAGCGGCTGCTGACGCGTGCAGTAAGCCACCCAGCCGCCATACAGCGAGGCGGAAACCAGGGAGCTGAAGACTTTCACCCGCACCGGGTCAGCCAAGGATTTTCTTGAGGGCACTGGACAGGCTCCTTTTCACACGCAGCCTTACGGCGGACACTCGGAACGTGGCGGCCACATCCCGGACACTCTGAGGCGAAATGCTGTGCTCGATGGTCGGGCCAAAGACGTACAACCAGTGGAGCAACCCACGGTCCACGCTGGACAGCAACTGGCCGACATCAAAGTACATGATGCGCACCCGCTCGCCACTGTAGGGATGCTGCTTGCTGATTGGCAGGCAGCGTGCGCCCAGGCGCGTGTAGATGGGCACCAGCAACTCGATGGCATCCAGTACGATGTAACGACAGCGCAGGAACAAGGTGATACGACCCAACTCACGCAACAGCGCCAACATCACCCTGTGCCCCGAGTATTCAGGCTTGATCGCCACCCGTGACATCTCGACGAAACCGCCCTCCCACAGCCACGACGGCAACGGCGTCGACACTTCGATCTCACAGCGCTGGCGATGCCCTTCGTTGATCACCACCCGCCCGGCCCCCACGCATTTGCGGCCTAGCCGAGCACTGACCTGAATTGAAAATGGGTCGAAGTCATCCCATAGGCTCTGCGCATCCTCCACCTTGCCCAGGCGACCATAGTGACGATTGGCGGCCAGACGACAGGCCAAGACTTCCTCCAGGCGCCGTGGTGTCTCGACGATACTCACCGAGATCAGTTGATCGACCGCTCGAGACTTGCGTAACGTGGCGGGCAGGCTGTCGAAGGTGAACGCCTCACGATGACAGAGCAGCATCAGGGCCACCGCCTGGCTGGACGCCGGGTCCAGTACGCGGAAATAGCAGGTTCGCCGCCCTTGCCACTCATAGAGCTCAAGCACCTGAACCCGCACGCGGCAGGCACCGCTCCAACGGCAATTGAAGTGCAGCTCCAGGTCCATGCCGGGCATCACCCCGGGATCGTCCTCCAGCACCCGGAATTCCCCCGCCAACGGGCTCAACTGCCCCACCTGCACCGTCAGGCGACGATTGAAAAAGACCGGGCTGGTGGCGCTGGCCGACAATACGCGATCAGCGTGTTCAACTTGCCGGGAAAGATAATCCGGGCGTTCTCCTAGCAGATTGACGGTCAGGCTGGCCGCTGCCGTCAACACCCACGACGCCGTCCGCCAGACCTGCACCGCCGGGCGATGCAGGCATTGCACATAGGTCAGGCCAATGCTGACTTCGCCAGTACCCTGGATATAAGTCCCGGGTACCAACTCCAGCATCGCGCGGCGCTCGTCCAGGGCCAAAAGCGTCGCCGGCACGTTGACACCGTCCAGGTAGATCTGCACCGGGACGCGATGCGACTGACCGAACGCGACGCCCTGGATCAACGGCGATAACGTCGAGACAAACAGGTGAGACGTGGGCAAAAGTGCAGTGCGTGCAGACATATCGTCGTCCTGATCGATAGGATCACGCAGGCGCCCGGGTGGGCGCCTGCGCAAGGAGGCTCAAGCCATCAGCGACCGGGTAAAGTCCTGCAGAAGACTGAACCCAGGCTGCCAGTAACCCAACTCTGACTTACTGTTGATGTGCCCCAGCGCCCCGAAATTCACATACTCACAACCCAACTGCCGGGCGCTGTGCTGGACATATTCCATGGCGCCGTAGGGGTCGTTTTCGCTAGCGGCTATGGTCAGCGGCAAACGGCTGGGCAAATCCTCGGCCGGGCGAAAGCCCGTGGCTTCCTGGGGAAACCTGGGGCTACGAGGGTCAGGCACCGCCACCAGAAACGCCCCCAAAACCTTATCCGTAGCGGGCGCATATTCCGCCGCCCACTCCAGTAGCAACAGGCAACCCAGACTATGGGCGATCACCACCACCGGGCGTTGATGGGTCGAGAGCAATTGCTGCAACTCCCCGACCCACTCATCACGGCTGGGGCTATCCCAGTCGCGATGCTCCAGCCACAGGGTATTGGGGTGTTCGGCCTCCCAATGGCGCTGCCAATGGGTTGGCCCGGAGTTACCGATGCCTGCCAGAAACAGCCAGTCAAACGCCACCTCAGACTTCATATTCAACCCCTACTCCGTCAAACCGCAGACGATCCTGCACCCGCACCTTGTTGCCCTCCTTGTCATAGCCATCCAGCAAGCCGGCTTCCATCAGGCGAATGACGAACTGTGAGGAGTTCACCTCGCCCACGTCGTTCAGACGCACCATCAGCTCCTTGTAACCAAAGCCCTGCTCATTGAGCGAGTGCATCAGTTGCACCAGCGCGTCGTTGACCGAGTACTTGCTCATGTCCTTGCCCGCGCCATTGGAGAGGATTTGCTTGAGCTGCAACTTGAAGCTCTGGGGTTCGATCTTGAAGTAATCGACAGTGGCGACCTGATCACCGATCCAGTCGAAACGGGTGATACGGTTCAACTGTTTGGTCAGGTCGGAAATCCAGCGTACCCGGGCCGGGTTGAGTTCAGTGTCCATGAACTCATCAGTGAGGGTTTGGCGCTGGTGCCTGCCAATGGCGATCATGGTCGAGGCGCGGTCTTTGAAGTCGCCGATCTGCGGACGGTTTTGCTTCTCGCCATTGACCAGTTGTTCGAACCATTCCTTGCGCTTGAGACGCTCATCGGCGGACTCGGAAATCCGTCGCTTGGTCCAGAACTCCGACTCCGGCTCGGTGAACGAGGCGAAGGTGTAGAACGATGCCAGGAACTCGTGGTACTGGTTGTAGGTTTCCCTATAGCTGCGGTTGTACCAGCCGTGCACCTTGGCTTCTTGCTCGGGATGGTTCATCAAGTAATCGATGCTGCTCGCCGCGCTGACCGCCGACTGTGACGCCAGGTGCACGCCCTGGGAAAACAGCGGGTCGGTAAAGCAGGCCGAATCGCCGCAGAGGAAGAAACGGTCCCGGGAAAAACACTTGGTTTCGTATGACCAGTCCCGGACCAGCTTGACCTCTTCCGAGCGCTGCACACCATTGAGAATGCCCAGGGCGCGCTCGCTCTTGGCCAGGGTCTGGTCGTAGAAGGCATCCAGCCCCTGAGCTTTGATCTCGGGCAGTTTGCTCTGGTCGACGATACAACCGACACTGTAGATCCCGCCCTTGAGGGGAATCATCCAGATCCAGCCGTCCTCGAAGGTAATGGAGAACGTGGTGCCGTTGAGGTCATTCTGGAACGGATCCGGAGCCTTGAAGTACGACCACAGGGCCACGCTCTTGTAGAACTCGTCGTACTCGCGCAAGTCCAGTTTGCGTACCAGCGGACTGTTGCTGCCCGAGGCATCGATCAGGTAGTCGGCTTCGAACGTGCTGGTCTCGCCTTTGTGGCGGACCTGCACGCTGATGTGGTCCTTGTGTTCGGTATCGACGTCGAAGACCCCAGCCTCTTCGAAGACCGTGACCCCACGTTCGCGGCAGGTATCCAGCAGCATCTGGTCGAAGTCCGAGCGCAGCACCTGGATAGAATGATCGAAGACCCAGTCCTCGGTCTTGGGGGTGCTAAAGGAGAACGTCCAGGGCGCTTCGGTCTTGCCCCACAGGAACGTCGCCGAAGGCTTCAGGACGTATTCGGCTTCGGCGATTTTATCGCTCAGGCCCAGGCGATGCAGGATCGACAGAGTACCCGGTAAAAAGGACTCCCCGACCCGGTAGCGCGGAAACTTGTCTTTCTCGAACACCGTCACCTGGTGCCCAAGCTTCTGCAGGGTCAGTGCCGCGATACTCCCCGCAGGACCACCTCCCATGACGATGACGTTAGCTTTCTTGCTCATGCGGGAATTACTCCTTTAGACCAGTTGAATGATTTTTTGCCGCGCCGTTGAACTGCAATGGACACCCTCCGGGATCAGCTCGCTGAGGGCCACGCCGGCCTGTACCGTGACGTCATCGCCGACCACGGTCAGTGGCGTGACCACGGCGCTCAGGCCATAAAAACCACGGCTGCCCAAGGTCACGCTGTTACCGGCGTTAAACATGGGTGAGAGAAAGTTGTTGTCGCCCAGTATCGAGTGATGCCCCAGGCAGCAGTGGTAATTGATCATGTTCCATGACCCCAACTGCACGTTGACCCCCAGGTAGCTGTGGGTAGCAATGACGTTGCCGCGACTGTGGGTCAGGTCCAGGTGGTGACGAGCATCGGGATGAATGAAGTTGGGGGCCTGCAGTCGCCCATCGCTGAAGTACCGGTCGATCAACTGCTGGCGCAGCGCGATCTCGGTTACCCCCAGTACATAACGATGACGGGCATCCAGCTCGTGCTCGGGCCAGGCTTCGAGTGGCAAGGCACCGGCGCAGGACTGATCGGCGAGGGCCAGGAAGCGGATGCATGCCTGCGGCTCGATATCGCGCAGGTAGCTGGCCAGCTCCACAGCGAACTTGCCGGCGCCGAGAATGACGATATCGCTCATTGGCTCACCACCCGGCTCTTCTTGAAGCGGTTGGAGAAGGCGATCTCGTCGACCTTGTTGACCTTCACCGGCAATTTGTAGGCTTCCAACTGACTGCCCAGGTGCTCGAGCACGTAGCGCTTGAGCTCTTGCTTGCTGGCAATCGCCGTGGCTTTGACATCCATATGCACGGCCTGACCGGTAATCGCGTTGGGCATGCCATAAACCAGGCAGTCCTCTATCAGTGGGCTGCCCATCAGGATGTTCTCCAGTTCCATGGGCAACACTTTCAGGCCCCCGACGTTGATCAGCTCCTTCTGCCGGCCCTGGATACGCAGGTAACCCTCGTCGTTCTGCTCCACCAGATCCCCGGTGCGAAACCAGCCGTCTGCCGTGACGTTGTCGGTATCCTGGTTCAGATAACCCATGAACTGGCTTTGGGTCTTGAGTTGCAGCTCGCCGTCGACAATCCGGAACTCGGTGTTCTTATCCGCCAGCTTGAAGAAGGTACTGGCGGAGGACTGACTGACCGTGGCGCTGATCCCGGTTTCGCTGGTACCGAAGGTCTGCAGCATCTTGGCCTTGGGGAACATCTGCTGGACACGGGCCAGCAGGCTTTGCTGCATGGTTTCAGTGCCGTAGGTGATCAGGCGCACGGAAGACAGGTCGTGTTGTTCCTGATGACGGCCCATGAGGATCAGGTTGAGAAAGGTCGGGCTGACGGGCAGCACCTTGACCCGGTGGCGCTCGATCAGCCCACAGATCGCCTGGGGCGTGCGCTCGCCAGGCAAGACGGCACAGCCGCCCACCAGCAAGGTGTTGAGCAGAGAGTTGAGACCCCCGATATGGTCGAACAACAGGAACATCAGGATTGTCGTCGGCTTCTTCTGGCCCTTCTCCAGTTTGGGATCTATCAGGTCATCGAAGTCATGGAGAATCGCCTTGGGCGCCCCGGTGCTGCCACTGCTGAGCAGCACCAGGCCAGCTCGTCCCTGTTCGCGCAGACGCTGATAGTGCGTCGGCGGTTCATATGCACAGGTCTCGACCAGGGGATGAACCTGTAGCAAGTGCTCACGGATTTCAATCCGGTAGCGGCATTGTGCGGCGGTTTGCAGGGTCGAGACGGCCCGCTCGTTCAGGTCTACCAGCGGCGCGACGATATTTCGGTTGATGTACAGCGCCAACAGTGCGGCAATGGCCTGAATGCTGTAGTCGGCATTGAGGATCACCGCCGCGCCGGGCTGCACGCCCTGGGATTGGAGCACGGCCCGGGCCTGCTCGACTTCCGTGTACAGCTGGGCATACGTATGGCTGTGCCCTTCGTGCAACAAGGCCACCCGCTCTGCCGGCTCAGCCAGGGTGCTGAGCAACCGCGAGCGGCTCATTGCACACCTCCCAGGCTCAAGGTTTCGCCAGTGATAAAGGCCGATTGCTCGCCAATCAGAAACTCAAGGGGGCCAATCACGTCGGTGAACACACACAGTCGGGCTATAGCCTGGCGCTCGATCATTTTCTGTCTGATCTCCTGAGGAAGCGTGCGGGTCATGGAACTGCGGTACAGCGGCAGCGCCAGGGTGTTGATACGAACATTGAAAGCCATCAGCTCTTTGCTCAACGTACGGGTCAGTTGCTCGACGGCGGCCTTGCTGGCTGCGTAGATGGACTGGCCGGGAATTGCCCAGCGGGTGGCCACGGTCGAAAGATTGACGATGGCCTTTGTCCCTTCGGTTTTCTGCATCAACTTGACCGCTTCACGGGTAACGTTGATCAGGCCAAACACATTGCTGGCAAACAACCCTTGGACGGTTTCTTCCGGCGTCAACAAGAAAGGCGCCATGTTGGCTTCACCGGCATTGTTGATCAGTGCATCGAGTCGGCCATGGGCCAGCCGTATATGCTTAACCATCTGCCGCACCGCTCGTGCATCATTCAAATCCAGACAAAAATGGGTATAGCACTCATGCTCAATACTGCTTTCGCCACGACTACAACCCACCACCTGATCGCCACGCTGCAAAAAATACAGCGCGACATCCTTGCCTACTCCTTTACGTGTCCCGGTCAGCAATATAATCATTTCAATGCAACTTATAACCAATGAGCAGGGGCAGGCTGTAAACAGGCTTTATTTTTTCCGGTCGTAAAGACGGCGATTTGGTCTTTATCAGTGAGGGCACGTCTCGCTTGATCTGGCGCGACAGGGAAACGTGAAAGTCACTCAACTCCGTGGCATTCGTTACCAGACATTGAATGCCGAGCATCAGGCATAATTTCAATCGCCAGCTGTCGACGCTGCGGGCAAATAACTCAGGATCACTGATGTATAAAATTCGCGCAAAGGGCTCAAACCAGCGTCGGCTCATTTTTTTGACGATCAAATAACAGGCGCGACCGCTGGCTTCATCGATCACCATCAAATGCCGACACTCCAGTGTCGAATGATCGTGAAAAACCACTTTATCCTTGTCGCTCAACCAGCCTTGTACCGCACACATATCCGTTTCCAGCCGGTAGCGCCAACGAATATTCAGAGGATTCCCCACGGGATATATCAATAACAAATCCGTTTCCAGATCAGTAAAGCCAAACTTCTTGCTGATCTCATACACATCGGGTGTCGGCGTGTAGTTGAGCAAGGTGACCTTGCGCATGGACAAGGCTGGTAATAACAGCTTGAGGCTTTCCTTGCGATAGTCTTCCTTGACGTACCAGCTGTGCAGTTCGCAGAAGCGTTCGTCAGGCCCATTGACCGGCTGCTGGGTGAAGAGCAGCCCCAGGAAACCCACGACTTCGTCACCGTCCTGCATCACATAACCGAAATAGTCTTCGCCGCCTGACCACGGGTCCTGGAACATGCGCTTACGCACATTGACCCCGATCCAGCTGGAGTTGAGTGTCGACTCACGCAGCAACTTGCAGACCGGGTACATATCATTGCTCAAGGCTTTTCGCACCGTCACATTCACTGGATGTTCCTCGGAAGTGAAAGGGATCAAGCCAATGCCGGCGCCGACACTTGAGTCTCAGCCATGATGAACTCAATCAGCAACGTAACACTGCTGAACGGGCTGATGGTCTGCGAAACGGCTTTTTCCGAAGTCAGGGAGATTTCAAGGCCGAGTTCATCATCCAGACCCTCTTCAACCGCCGCAAGAAAACTGACCAGTTGCATAGAATCAAACACGCCGGTGGTGCCGTATAGCGCCAATGTATCGACATTGCACAGATCGATTTTCTCTTTACGCGTCGCATTAATTTCGATCAGCGCGTTGTGAATAATACTGAATACTTGCTCTCTCATTATCGACCTCCGTCAGGGCAATGGGGAAGTTCCGCTCTTTGTCTGCAGCGAACAGCGTGGCGAGGCAATCGAAATTTAACAGCTTCCCCGCACTAAAAAAACCTACCCTTTCTGATAGGTTTTTTGAATTCTTCAGCTCAGTTAGGATCAACCGCTAATCCTTTCATTTCAGGCTGGAAGTGCTGCTTGTCGATGAAAGAGTTTTCGCGAGCGCCAATAAGGTAGGCCCCATGCTATTCGTGCAGATCGTATTTATCTTGCTGGCTGCCAAGGCCGTGGGCGCGCTATTGAAGAGAATGGGGCAACCGGAAGTTATCGGGGAAATGATGGCCGGCTTCCTTTTGGGACCGATTGTTCTGGGTTACTTCTTTCCGGAACTCCACCATGCACTCTTTAAGGGCGACGCAGCGATACAGTTAAAAACCCTGAGCGACATTGGCATTCTGTTATTCATGTTTGTAGTGGGCGCCGAGTTCCGCTTTCCGGAAAGCTCTGGGACGCGCCTGCAGGGCAAAGTGCTGCTGACGGGCGGCTGCAGCATTGTCATTCCCTTTGCCCTGGGGGGGGCGGTTGCACCGTTACTGTTCGGGGCTTTCGCACTGCCAGGAGTGCCGCGCCTGAGCTTTGCGCTGTTCATTGGTACAGTGTTTTCGGTGACCGCTTTTCCGGTGCTGGCGCGCATCCTCAAGGAGCGGCAGATGCTTGAGAGTGAGGCCGGCTCCCTGGCATTGATGTCCGCCGCGCTGAGCGATGTGGGAGCCTGGATTCTGCTGGCCATTGCGGCCATGAGTCTGAAGGTCGACGGCCAATGGCAGGACCTGGCCCTGCGACTCGGCGGGCTTCTGCTGTTGTGCGTTGCTTCTTTTTGGTGCGTGCGGCCACTGCTCAAAGCCTGGATCGAGCGCATCGGCCATGACGGCGATCCGCGCCTGCTGGTGCTGCTGCTGTGTGGCGCGTTGATCTACGGCAGTCTCACCGACTGGTTGCAGGTGCATGCCGTGTTCGGTGCTTTCCTGTTTGGTGCTTGTCTGCCCCGGGATCAGCGGTTGCTGAACATGCTGGTCGAGCGTGTGGAGCACATCGCAGTCATTGTACTGATGCCGTGCTTTTTTGCCTTGGCGGGCCTCAATACGTCGACAGCGGCTTTTTCCAGTGTGGGCATGAGCATGTTGGCGCTGGTCCTGTTGGTGGCGGTCAGTGGCAAGTTGCTGGGTGGAGCTCTGGGGGCTCGCCTGGCGGGTTACCCGCCGTCAGTGGCCGTTGCGGTCGGTGTGCTGATGAATGCACGGGGCTTGATGGAGCTGGTGGTGCTGAAAATCGGCCTGGACCTGGGGGTGATTGGTGAAGAGCTGTTTACCCTGTTCGTGATCATGACCGTGGCCACCACCATGATGACCGGACCGTTGCTCCACCTGCTACACAAACTCGGCGCCAACCGGCGCCTGCTGAGTGCGCAATAACCCGCTCTCCCTATCTATCGCCAACAAGGTATTTTTCGTGATCAAACGCATTCTGCTATGCCTGATGGTTCTAGTAGTGGCCGTCGTTGCAGGCGGCGTCTGGTATGTCCTTAGCAAGCAGCCGCAGCGCCAGGGCGTGGCGGCGCTGAGCGGACTGCAGGCTCCGGTGCAACTGCGCTTCGATGAGCGGGGCATCCCCCATATCACGGCCGCCAACCAGAACGATCTGTATCGCGCCTTGGGTTATGCCCAGGCGCAGGACCGGCTGTTTCAGATGGAAATGCTCCGGCGCCTGGCCCGTGGCGAACTGGCGCAAGTGCTGGGGAGCAAGTTGGTGCCCACCGACAAACTGTTTCGAACCTTGCGCATCCGCGAGCATGCCGACCTGCAGGTCGCTCACGCCGACCACAACAGTCCAGCCTGGCAGGCCTTGCAGGCATACCTCGAGGGCATCAACGGGTATCAGCGCGAGCATCCTAGCCCCATGGAGTTTGATTTGCTGGGCATCCCCAAACGTCCGTTCACCCCCGAGGATGTCTACAGCGTGGTCGGTTACATGGCGTACAGCTTTGCCGCCGCTTTTCGCACCGAGCCGTTGCTGACCTTCATCCGAGACAAGCTGGGGGAAGACTACCTGAAGGTATTCGACCGTGACTGGCATTCCAATGGCGCACTCGCTACGCAGACTTTCAATACTGATGACTGGAAGAACCTCACGGCCCTGGCGCAACTGAGCGAGCATGCCGTGAGCGCCTCCGGTCTGCCCCAGTTGGAGGGCAGCAATGCCTGGGTCCTGTCGGGCGGTCATACCGCCAGCGGTAAACCCTTGCTGGCCGGCGACCCGCATATTCGCTTTTCGGTGCCCTCGGTCTGGTACGAGGCGCACCTGTCAGCGCCCGGCTTCGAATTGTATGGTGACTACGAAAGCCTGGTGCCTTTTGCCCTGCTGGGTCACAACAAGGCTTTTGCCTGGACATTGACCATGTTCCAGAACGATGACATTGACTTGATCGCCGAGAAAACCAACCCGGACAACCCCAACCAGGTCTGGTATCGGGGCAATTGGGTCACCCTTGAAGAGCACGTGCAGCTCATCGATGTGAAGGATGAGCCCGCGGTTGAACTGCATCTGCGCCGCTCACCTCATGGGCCGATCATCAATGATGCTCTGGGAGCACACGCGGGTAGCCGTCCCATCGCACTGTGGTGGAACTACCTGGAAACCGAGAACCCGGTGGTCGAAGCCTTCTACGAACTCAACCGGGCCGACACGCTGGGCAAGGCGCGCCTGGCCGCCTCGAAGATTCAGGCGCCGGGCCTGAACATCGTGTACGCCAACGCCCACGGCGACATTGCCTGGTGGGCTGCCGCAGCGCTGCCGATACGCCCTCTGGACGTCGATCCTGGGTTTGTCCTCGATGGCAGTACGAGTCAGGCTGACAAGTCGGGTTACTATCCCTTTAGCGAAAACCCTCACGAAGAGAACCCTCCTCGCGGCTACATCGTCTCAGCCAACGCCCAACCGGTCTCGCCCACTGGCCGGCCTATTCCGGGTTACTACAACCTGCCAGACCGCGGCCAGCGCTTGACCCAATGGTTGGGCCAGGATGTGAAATGGGACGTCAACAACAGCCAGCAGATACAACTGGACACTCGTACCCTCTATGGCCAACGGGTCCTGGCGCCGCTGCTTCCGATCCTGCGGGCGCATATCAACGATCCTCAGCAACGCCAATGGCTGGAGATGCTCGCCCAATGGCAAGGTGATTATCCGCTGGACTCGGTGAGTGCCACGCTATTCAACCAGTTCCTCTACGAGCTGGCGTATTTGACTATGCACGCGAAGTTGGGCGATGAGATGTTCGAGAACCTGCTCAATACCCGAGTGCTGGATGCCGCCTTACCTCGGTTGGTCGCTGACGAAGCATCCCCCTGGTGGAATGACCTTTCAACGCCGGGCAAGGGGAGTCGCAGCGATGTGGTCATGCAAGCCTGGAATTCCAGCATCACGCATTTGCAAGCGACATTGGGCTCCGATGCCAGCCAATGGCAATGGCGCAAAGTCCATAACCTGACGCAAATGCACCCGCTCGGTACTCAGAAATGGCTGGGGATGCTGTTCAACGTCGGTCCATTCGAAGTCGCGGGCAATCATGAGGTCCCGGACAACTTCTCTTCACCCTTGGGGTCCGCGCCGTGGGTGGTGAATTATGGGCCTTCCGTTCGCAGGCTGATTGACATGGGCGCCCCCGCCCAGGCTTTAGGGATTCTACCGGTAGGGCAAAGTGGCGTGCTGTTTGACAAGCATTACAAGGACCAGGCGTTGCCCTTTACCCAAGGGAATTACCAGCCCATGCATCTTTCTGAAGTCGACGTTGCCAATCACACGGCCAGTACGCTTGAGCTGGTGCCGTCGACGTACGGCAACTGAGCCCCCTGCCACATCACCCGGCATGCGGGGTCGTGGAGCACCATGTTGGGGGGATGTGAGCTGACCGAACCGGCCATGTCCCCAAAATTTTTGGCTGGCAAGGTAGGTTTGGGAAGTCATAGACAACAAAAAACCCGCACTAGGCGGGTTTTTTGTGGGCTTTCAGATGATGCTGACACCACCTGAAACTAATTAGTGGTGCCCAGAGACGGAATCGAACCGCCGACACGGGGATTTTCAATCCCCTGCTCTACCGACTGAGCTATCTGGGCAACGGGGCGCATTAAACTGGTTTTTCGAGGGGTCGTCAAGCGCGATTTCAAAAAATATTTAATTATTACCGTCGCTTACGACCCAAAGCTGTTCCAGCCCTGATTATTCGGCCGGCGGAACGTAGCCTTCGGCCTGGGCGTATTCCTCGCCGGAAAAGAACTTGTCCATCTCGCCCTGGATATATTTGCGGTCTTCGCCGTTCATCATGTTCAGGCGTTTTTCGTTGATCAGCAGGGTCTGGTGCTTCAACCAGTCGCCCCAGGCTTTCTGCGAAATATGTTCGAAAATATCCAGGCCCTTGGCACCCGGGTACGGAGGGCGCTCAAGGCCGGGCAGTTCTTCGTGGTACTTGCGGCACATTACGGTGCGGGTCATGACGACTCTCCTGCATTCAAAACGTCGGCTGCCCGTTTGAGCAGCTTTTTCACCGGGGCGGCAAGGCCCAGGCGCGGCGGGGTGGCGAGGTTATACCAGAGCCAGTCGGCCTCGGCCACGTGATGGGCGCTCTCCTCGACCTGCACCAGCCACGGCTCGATGGCCAGCTGGAAGTGGCTGAAGGTGTGGGTCAGGTTCGCCAGCGCCTGTTGCGCGCCCAGTTCCAGCGAGTGCTGCGCCGCCAGGTGTTGCAGGTCGTCGAGGTCGTCCAGCTCCGGCAAGCTCCATAAACCGCCCCAGAGGCCGCTGGAAGGGCGACGGTAAAGCAGAATGGCGCCCTCGCGGTTGGCGAGCATTGGCATCAGGGTGCGTTTCTGCGGCACGCTCTTGCGTGGCTTGGGAATCGGGTAGCGGGTCTCCAGGCCGAGCATATGCGCTTCGCAGCCGACTTTCAGCGGGCAGAGCAGGCAACTGGGCTTGCTGCGGGTACACAAGGTCGCGCCCAGGTCCATCATCGCCTGGGTGTAGTGGTTCACCCGGGTGTCGGGGGTAAAGCGCTCGGCGCTGGCCCAGAGCTGCTTGGCCACCTTGGGTTCGCCGGGGTAGCCCTCCTGGGCGGTGTAGCGCGCCAGCACGCGCTTGACGTTGCCGTCGAGGATCGCTGCGCGCAGGCCCATGCTGATGCTGGCGATGGCGCCGGCGGTGGACAGGCCGATACCCGGCAGTTCGGTGAGTTTCTCGACGTCACGGGGAAATTCGCCACCATGCTCGGCGACGACGATCTTCGCGGTCTTCTGCAGGTTGCGCGCCCGGGTGTAGTAGCCCAGGCCCGTCCACAGGTGCAGCACTTCATCTTCCGGCGCGGCGGCCAGGGCCTCGACCGTCGGCAGCGAGGCCATGAACCGGTCGAAGTAGTTCAGCACGGTGCTGACCTGGGTCTGCTGCAACATGATCTCCGACACCCACACCCGATACGGCGTGATGCCCTGTTGCCAGGGCAGGTCGTGGCGGCCGTGGCGGTCGTACCAATCCAGCACGGCGCTGGAAAACTGCTCGGCTCTCATCGCTTGAACAGCCCCTTGAGTGCGTCCTTGAGTTCGGGACTGACCTTGTCGCCCAGTTTCTCTTCAAGCTTGTCGCTCAGTTTGTTGCCGGCCAGGCGCGCGGCGACCTGGCTGAGGCCGTCCTTGTCGATGCGGCAGGCCTTGGCGCCCAGCTCCAGCGGGCCACGGCAGCGCAGCGGCCATTCGATCCCGGCGAAACGTTCGTTGACCTGGCAGGCCGGGTCCGGCATGTCGCTCTTGTCGCCTTCGACGATGATGCCGATGCGGTAATCCATGCCCAGCACGCGCAGGTCGATATCGCCGTTGCCGTTGACGCTCAGGCCCGGGATGCTGACTTTCAGGTCCGGGTTGCTGGCCACGCCGTTGTGCAGGTTCAGGCTGCCCTTGAGGTCCTGGAACGGGGTGTCCTTGCCCCGCGGTTCGCCGCTCAGGGTCTTGCGATTGAGGGTGGCGATGCCGGTGCACAGCTGCTGTTCGAGGTTGGCGTTGAGCAGCAGGCCGTCGTTGAGGACGAAGCTGGCCGTGCCGTTGAGGCTGTCGACCAGGGCTTTCTGGCTGTTGCCGCTGGCAGTGAGGTCGCTGCTGAGGGTCAGGGCGCCCTTGACCGGCGGCTTCTGTCCCTGGGCTTGCAGGACGCGTTCGACCGGCACCCGGTTCAAGCGTGTTTGCAGGCTCAGGCGCGGCACTTCGGGGCGCACGTCGAGGCTGCCCTTGGCGCTGAAGCTGCCGCTGTAGAGCTCGCCGCGCAGGTCGCCGAGGGTCAGCACGCCACCCAGGCCGGTGGCCTTGAGGGCGGCGTTGTTGATCGGCAGCTTCTTCAGGGTCAGTTGGTCGAAACTCAGGTCGGCGTCCACATCAGCGCTGCGCAGGCGCTCGATGGGCAGCAGCTTGTCGCTGCTCCAGGCGCCCTTGGTCGGGGATTCCGGCAATGGCGAGCTACTGGCGATGGCGTTGGCTTCGCTGTTCATCACATCGGCCTGACGAACTTTCGAAGCGCTGTCGGCATCGGCCGATTTCGGCGGCAGGTAGCGATCGGCGTCGAACTTGTCACCCTTGAGCTGCACGCGCAGGGATTGCTTGGCGAAATCCTCGATGGCGATGCGGCCGGTGAAGTTGCTGTCATCGAGCTTCAGGTTGAGGCCGTCCAGCACCAGGCTGGTGGGCGTGCCGGTGAGGTGGGTGACCAGCTCGACCTTGCTCAGGCTGCCGTCGGCCACGTTCGGCAGGGGCTGGCCGATACTGTCGAGAAACTTCATCAGGTCCAGCTGGGCAATCGACAGCGTGCCGTTGAGTTGCGGGGTCTTGTTCAGGTCGTTGGCCTTCAGCTCGCCGAGGGCGCGCAACTGGTTGGCCGACAGTTTGAGGCTGGTCCATTCGGCGACGTTCGCCGCCATGTCCACCAGCAACTGGCCCTGGGCCGAGAAGGTCAGCGGCTTGCCTTGCAGCGGGTCGCCCGAGAGTTCGCCACCCAGGCGCATGTCCTCGAACTGGTAGCGCTTGAGCACGCGGTCGAAACGCAGGTTGCCACTGAGCTCGGTGCGGGCCCGCAGGACCGGCTGGTTGGTGCCGAAGAAGGCGGTCAGCTTGACCGGGATCTCCTTGCCGTCATGTACCGCGCCGGTGCTCAGCTGGATGCTTTCCGAGGTGATCTGGCGGCCGGTCTTTTCATCGTTGAATTCGATCCGGGCGTTGTTCACGGTCAGGCTGTCGATGTCCAGGCGGATCGGCTGCGAAGGTTTGTCTTCGGCCTCGGCGCCGGCCGGTTCGGCGGCCTTGTCGGTCTGCGCGGTGACGCTGGCGCCGGGAGCCGGGCGGCCGATGTCCTGCCAGTTGCCGTGGCCGTCCTTGTCGCGGTTGAGCCGCAGGTTCAGGCCTTCGACGCGGACATCGCTCATCTGCACTTCGCGGCGCAGCAGCGGCAGGACGCGCACCGACAGGCCAAGCATCTGCAGGTCGGCAAACGGCTGGGTCGGGGTGACCAGGGTCGCCACGCTGGCATCGTGCAGTTCCAGGCCCAGCCAGGGGAAAAGGCTCCAGCCGATGTCGCCATTGAGGGTCAGCTCAATGTGGGCCTTGTCGCGGGCAATCTGGCGAATCTCGTTTTTGTAGTCGTTGGGATTGAACAGGTGGGTCAGGGCAAAGCCTGCCGCCACGATGATCAGCAACAATCCGAGAAGCCCCAGACCCAGGATTTTGCCGAACGCTTTCATGGGCGAGTCCTTGTAGTCAGTGGAATTTGAAATTTAGCCCGCGAGTATAGCGTCACGGGACCGGCGGCAGGGCAGGGATGATCCCTAGAGCGGATCCAGGGGAATCCGCAGCTTGGCCGCCAGCGCCTGGGCTTCAGGATGACCGGCCGGTGCCAGGAGCCGCAGTTCCGCGCCGGCCAGCCTGGCCATCCGTGAGGCTTCCGCCACCAGCCGTTCGGCTACCCCACGGCGTCTGGTGATTTTTCTGACGCAAAGTTGGGATAAAAGCCAGAGATCCGTGCGCCGTTCCAGGCGCGCCGCGCCCAGCAGTCGGTCATTGAAGCGTCCGGCGATCAGGCTGCCGTCGGCCAGGGCGTTTTCGATCAGTTGCTGGCCGTCGGCGTGTGGGGCGAAGAGCCAGGCGGGGGCGTCCAGGTAGATCTTCTGCAGGTCCTGCTGGTCCTGGTAGGTGGCTTCGGTGAGGGACTCGACAACGATGGGCATAAATTCCTCGAATATCCGCGACAGGTTTTTCTGTAGGAACAGGCGCTCGCCTACAGGGAGGGAGGCCGTCAGAAGCAGAGCAGTTGCATTACATAAAGACCGTATCAGTCTGGTTGTTCTGTGATGCGTAAATGTTAACCTCTCTCGGTTAGCCCGTCCTTCTGCGACCTATTGTCGCGTAACAAGCGTCACTCGATAACACGGCCATGCCTGCGTGCACCAAGGCCGGGAGTGATGTGTGGCTGGCGGAACATCATTTCAATTGGGGGAGACACTTCAAATGAGCACTAGCATTACGGCGGACATTCAGGCCGTCGAACCTGCGTTCCTGTCAAAAGAGCGCATCATCGCCAAACCCGGCTTCAACCGCTGGCTGGTTCCGCCGGCCGCCCTGGCCATCCACCTGTGCGTCGGCATGGCCTACGGCTTCTCGGTGTTCTGGTTGCCGTTGTCCAAGGCCTTGGGTATCACCACTCCGGTCGCTTGCGCGCCGGACATGAGCTTTATCTCACAAGTATTCTCATCGCAGTGTGATTGGCCGATCTCCATGCTCGGCTGGATCTACACCCTGTTCTTCATCTTCCTCGGCTGCTCGGCCGCGATCTGGGGCGGTTGGCTGGAACGTGCCGGTCCGCGCAAGGCTGGTGTGGTGTCCGCACTGTGCTGGTGTGGCGGCCTGCTGATTTCGGCGCTGGGGGTCTATACCCACCAGATCTGGCTGATGTGGATAGGTTCCGGGGTGATCGGCGGTATCGGTCTGGGTCTGGGCTACATCTCGCCGGTCTCGACCCTGATCAAGTGGTTCCCGGACAAGCGCGGGATGGCCACCGGCATGGCGATCATGGGCTTCGGCGGCGGCGCGATGGTCGGTGCACCGCTGGCGGCGGCCTTGATGGGCCACTTCGCTTCGCCTACCAGTGTCGGCGTGTGGCAGAGCTTCGCGGTGATGGCGGCGATCTACTTCGTCTTCATGATCGGCGGCGCGCTGTCGTACCGCGTGCCTCCTACCGGCTGGAAGCCCGAGGGCTGGACCGCACCGGTGAAGAAGAACAGCAACGCGATGATCACCCACCGTCACGTGCATGTGAATGTGGCCTGGAAGACCCCGCAGTTCCGTCTGGTGTGGCTGGTGCTGTGCCTGAACGTGTCCGCCGGTATCGGCATCCTCGGCATGGCTTCGCCACTGCTGCAGGAAGTCTTCGCCGGTAAGTTGCTTGGCAACGGCCTGACCTTCAGCCAGTTGGACGCCGCGCAACTGGGCCAGATCGCTGCCATCGCAGCCGGTTTCACCGGTTTGCTCAGCCTGTTCAACATCGGCGGTCGGTTCTTCTGGGCCTCGTTCTCGGACTATATCGGCCGCAAGGCGACCTACTTCGTGTTCTTCGCCCTGGGCTTCGCGCTCTATGCGTCGGTACCGAGCCTCGGCCACCTGGGCAGCGTCGCCCTGTTCGTCGCGGCGTTCTGCGTGATCCTGTCGATGTACGGCGGTGGTTTCGCCACGGTGCCGGCCTACCTGGCGGACCTGTTCGGCACGCAGATGGTCGGTGCGATCCACGGTCGCCTGCTGACTGCCTGGGCGGCAGCCGGGGTGCTGGGTCCGGTGCTGGTGAACTACCTGCGTGAGTATCAGCTGAGCATCGGCGTCGAGCGCGCTGCGGCCTACGACATCACCTTGTATATCCTCGCCGGCCTGCTGGTGCTGGGTTTCATCTGCAACCTGCTGGTGCGTCCGGTGGCTGACAAGTACTTCATGACCGACGCGGAGCTCGCCGCCGAGCAGGCGTTGGGTCACGACAAGGGCGCCGACAGCACTACCGTACTGGAGTGGAAAGCCGCTGCGGGTAGCAAGCCGATGGCGGTTGCCGCCTGGCTGGTGGTGGGCATTCCGTTGGCGTGGGGCGTGTGGGTCACCCTGCAGAAGACGGCGGTGCTGTTCCACTAAGTAGCACGCCGCGTGATCATTCCCCCGTCGCTCGTGGGAATGATCACGCGGTTCTTTCGTACTTGTCCTGACAGGTATATCCCGACACGCCTGGATTCAGCCCGTCCGGGAGTTCACCTTGCGTGTTTCTGTTTGCCGCCCGCGCCCCTATAATGGTTGCCTTTTTCGCCCAATGATTTTGCGGAGCTGGTGATGGCCGAACGTAAGGCGTCCGTCGAGCGCGACACTCTGGAAACCCAGATCAAAGCCTCGATCAACCTGGATGGCACCGGAAAGGCCCGATTTGATATCGGTGTGCCTTTTCTTGAACACATGCTCGACCAGATCGCCCGTCACGGGCTGATCGACCTGGATATCGAGTGCAAGGGCGACCTGCATATCGACGACCACCACACCGTGGAAGACGTCGGTATCACCCTGGGCCAGGCCTTCGCCAAAGCCATCGGCGACAAAAAAGGCATCCGTCGCTACGGTCACGCCTATGTGCCGCTGGACGAAGCGCTGTCGCGAGTGGTCATCGATTTCTCCGGCCGTCCCGGCCTGCAGATGCACGTGCCCTACACCCGCGCCACCGTGGGCGGCTTCGATGTCGACCTGTTCCAGGAATTTTTCCAGGGCTTCGTCAACCACGCCTTGGTCAGCTTGCACATCGACAACCTGCGTGGCACCAACACCCACCACCAGATCGAAACCGTGTTCAAGGCCTTCGGTCGCGCCCTGCGCATGGCCGTCGAGCTCGATGACCGCATGGCCGGGCAAATGCCCTCGACCAAGGGCGTCCTGTAATGCAGACGGTCGCGGTTATCGATTACGGCATGGGTAACCTGCACTCGGTGGCCAAGGCCCTCGAGCACGTGGGGGCCGGCAAGGTGCTGATCACCAGTGATGCCAACGTGATTCGTGAAGCTGACCGGGTGGTTTTCCCCGGCGTCGGCGCGATTCGCGACTGCATGGCCGAGATCCGTCGCCTGGGTTTCGACTCGCTGGCGCGTGAAGTCAGCCAGGATCGTCCGTTCCTCGGCATCTGTGTCGGCATGCAGGCCTTGCTCGACCACAGCGAAGAGAACGGCGGCGTCGACTGCATCGGCCTGTTTCCTGGCCAGGTGAAGCTGTTCGCCAAGGACCAGCACGAAGACGGCGAGCACCTGAAAGTCCCGCACATGGGCTGGAACGAAGTGCAGCAGGCGGTGGATCACCCCCTGTGGCACAACATCCCGGACCTGGCGCGCTTCTACTTCGTGCACAGCTACTACATCGCCGCCGGCAACCCGCGGCAGGTGGTGGGCAACGGGCACTACGGCGTCGATTTCGCCGCGGCGCTGGCCGAGGGCTCGCGTTTCGCCGTGCAGTTCCACCCGGAGAAAAGCCATACCCACGGCCTGCAATTGCTGCAGAACTTCGTTGCCTGGGATGGTCGCTGGTAAATGGCCGCCAAGAAGACCAAGCCGCCGATCCTGACCCTCACTCCCGAACAGGAGAACGAGGCCAATCACAAGATCAAGCGCTTCATGGAAGAGCGTTTCGAACTGGACCTGGGTTCGTTCGAAGCGGCTGAAATCCTCGACCTGTTTACCCGTGAAATTGCTCCGCACTATTACAACAGGGCGATTTTCGATGTGCAGACGCACCTTAAAGAAAGGTTCGAAAGCATCGAAAGCGACCTGTGGGCACTCGAGAAAAACTGATTTCCGAGTGAAGCTGAAAAAACGACTCTAAGGTTTGCCAGATGCTGATTATCCCCGCTATCGATCTCAAAGACGGTGCCTGCGTTCGTCTGCGCCAGGGCCGCATGGAAGATTCCACGGTGTTCTCCGATGACCCGGTGAGCATGGCTGCCAAGTGGGTGGAGGGCGGCTGCCGCCGTCTGCATCTGGTCGACCTGAACGGCGCGTTCGAAGGCCAGCCGGTCAATGGCGAGGTGGTCACCGCCATCGCCAAGCGTTACCCGAACCTGCCGATCCAGATCGGCGGCGGTATCCGTTCCCTGGAAACCATCGAGCACTACGTCAAGGCCGGCGTGAGCTACGTGATCATCGGCACCAAGGCGGTGAAAGACCCGGCGTTCGTCGCTGAAGCCTGCCGCGCGTTCCCGGGCAAGGTCATCGTCGGCCTGGACGCCAAGGACGGTTTTGTCGCCACCGACGGCTGGGCTGAGATCAGCACCGTGCAGGTGATCGACCTGGCCAAGCAGTTCGAGGCCGACGGCGTGTCCGCCATCGTTTATACCGATATCGCCAAAGACGGCATGATGCAGGGCTGCAACGTACCCTTCACCGCCGCCCTGGCCGCGGCGACCCGGATTCCGGTGATCGCGTCCGGCGGTATCCACAATCTGGGCGATATCAAGTCCCTGCTGGACGCCAAGGCGCCGGGCATCATCGGCGCGATTACCGGCCGGGCGATCTACGAAGGCACTCTCGATGTCGCCGAGGCGCAAGCCTTCTGCGATTCGTACAAAGGCTGAGGACTCACCATGGCGCTGGCCAAACGCATCATCCCTTGCCTGGACGTCGACAACGGTCGCGTGGTCAAGGGCGTCAAGTTCGAGAACATCCGCGATGCCGGTGACCCGGTGGAAATCGCTCGGCGTTACGATGAGCAGGGCGCGGACGAGATCACCTTTCTCGACATCACCGCCAGCGTCGACGGCCGTGACACCACGCTGCATACCGTCGAGCGCATGGCCAGCCAGGTGTTTATCCCGCTGACGGTCGGCGGTGGCGTGCGCACCGTGCAGGACATCCGCAACCTGCTCAATGCCGGGGCCGACAAGGTTTCGATCAACACGGCGGCGGTGTTCAATCCCGAGTTCGTCGGCGAAGCGGCGCAGCATTTCGGCTCGCAGTGCATCGTCGTCGCCATCGATGCGAAGAAGGTCTCGCTGCCGGGCGAAACCCCGCGCTGGGAGATCTTCACCCATGGCGGGCGCAAGCCTACCGGGCTCGATGCGGTGGAATGGGCGAAGAAGATGGAAGGCCTCGGTGCCGGCGAGATCCTGCTCACCAGCATGGACCAGGACGGCATGAAAAGCGGCTTCGACCTCGGCGTGACCCGGGCCATCAGCGATGCCCTGGGCATTCCGGTGATCGCTTCGGGTGGTGTCGGCAATCTCCAGCACCTGGCCGACGGGATTCTCGAAGGCCACGCCAGCGCGGTGCTGGCGGCGAGCATCTTTCACTTCGGCGAGTACACCGTGCCGGAAGCCAAGGCCTATATGGCTGCGCGCGGTATCGTGGTGCGCTGAAGGCAACAGTCCACTGGACAGTATGGCGGCCTCAAGTCACTCTTGGGACCGCCACGGATTCCGGTTGCCTACTATGTCTAAACGCTTTTTTCTCGCGCTGTTTTACCTGATCGGACTCTTGTCGGGCGCAGCGGGTGCAGCGGACGCCGCCGATGACGGCATTGTCCTGCTGACGGAGAACTTCCCGCCCTACAACATGGCGAAAAATGGCAAGAACTTCGCCAAGGACGAGAATATCGAAGGCATCGCCGCCGATATCGTGCGTCAAACCTTCAAGCGTGCCGGTATTCCCTACAGCCTGACCCTGCGTTTCCCCTGGGAGCGGATCTACAAGCTCGCCCTGGAAAACCCCGGTTACGGCGTGTTTGTCATGGCCCGGCTGCCGGAGCGCGAGAGGCTGTTCAAGTGGGTCGGGCCGATCGGTCCTGACGATTGGGTGCTGTTGGGCAAGGCGGACAGCCCGATCGCCTTGTCGGGCATGGAGCAGGCCCATCGCTACCGGATCGGCGCCTACAAGGGCGATGCCATCGCCCAATACTTGGAAAAGCACGGATTCAACCCGGTGCTGGCCCTGCGCGACCAGGATAACGCGCGCAAGCTGGTCGACGGCCAGATCGACCTGTGGGCCTCGGGGGATCCCGCCGGACGCTACCTGGCGCGACAGGAGGGCATTGCCGGGCTCAAGACGATCTTGCGCTTCAACAGTGCGTCCCTTTACCTGGCCCTCAACAAAGAGGTGCCCGATGCCGTCGTCGCCAAGTTGCAGTCGGCACTCGATCAGCTACGCCGTGAAGGTGTGGTGGATCAGGCCTTCGGGCGTTACCTGTAAGGGTGTCGCCCACTCAGTGATAGATGCCCTGCTTGCCGTGAGCCTCGCTCGCCTGATTGCCGCGTAGGGCGATCATCGATTTGATATCGATCCAGTCGATGCCCTGCTCCTTGAGTTTAGGCAGTTCGCGTTCGAGGACCGCCAGGGTCTGCGGATAGGGATGGCCGATCACCACCGCCGAGCCGTGCTTGCGCGCCAGCCTGATCGCTTCTTGCAGTTGGGCGGTGATGGCCGGTTCGGTGCGTTCGTTGTCGAGGAAGACATCCCGCGACACGCTTGGCAGGCCGATCTTCTGTGCTTCGGCCGCGGCGACGGTCTTGGCGCTGGTACGGCTGTCGACGAAGAACTTGTTGCGCCGCTGCAATTCGCCCATCAGCCAGGCCATGGCCACCGGTTCGGCGGTCATGCGGCTGCCTTCGTGATTGTTGATCCCGCTGGTAAAGGGTACGGCCTTGAAGGCCGCGGCCAGGCGCGCTTTCAATTCATCGAGGGGCAGGTCGGGATGCCAGGCGAAAGGCCCGGTGGCCGGGTCCATGGGCATGTGCAGCATGACGATCTTGCCGGCGGCATGGGCCTCGCGGGCGAATTCGGCGGCGTGCAGGGTGTCGGGCATGATCGAGGGGGTGATCGGCCCGGGGAGGGCCAGCACCCGACGATCCCGGGGCAGGTTCTGCCCCAGGTCATCGATAATCAGGGTGAGGTAGGCCTTGGTCGGTGCCGGCTGTTCAGCCGGCGTTGCCTGGGCAACGCCGATCAAACAGCCGATAAGGAGCAGCAGCCAGCGGCGCATCTCAGTTGCCGCGTGTCACGCTCAGGCCTTTGAGCAGGCTCAGGGCCTGGCCCAACTGGTAGTCGTCATCCTGCAGGCGTGGCTTGGCCTTGGTCGCCTTGACGCTCGGCTTGTCCGCACCGCCGTTGCCGTTGCCCAGGTGGCCCTGGAGATCGGCTTCCTTGAAGGTGTCGTCGTCCTGGGCGCCGGTGACCTTGGCCTGGCGGACTTCAACATCGGGGATGATGCCCTGGGCCTGGATCGAGCGACCGTTAGGCGTGAAGTACAACGCGGTGGTGATCTTCAGCGCGCGGTCATTGCTCAGGGGCAGCACGGTCTGGACCGAGCCCTTGCCGAAGCTGGTGGTGCCCATCAGCACGGCGCGTTTCTGGTCTTGCAGGGCACCGGCAACGATTTCCGAAGCCGAGGCGCTGCCGCCGTTGATCAGCACGACCATCGGCACCGCTTCGCTTTCGTCGTGGCCGGTGGCCGAGAAGCGCAGTTCGGAGTTGGCGATGCGGCCCTTGGTGTAGACGATCAGGCCCTTGGTAATGAAGTGGTCGACCACTTCCACCGCCGCCTGCAACACGCCGCCCGGGTTGTTGCGCAGGTCGAGGACGATGCCGTTGAGCTTCTTGCCGTTGTCCTTGCGCAGGGACGCCAGGGCCTTGGAGACCTCTTCGCCGGTCTTGACCTGGAACTGGGTGATGCGGATATAGCCGTAGCCGTTTTCCAGCAATTGGCTGCGCACGCTCTTGGTGCGGATGATCGCCCGGGTCAGGGTCACGTCGAACGGCGTGCCGCCACCGCGGACCAGGGTCAGGGTGATTTTCTGGCCGACCTTGCCGCGCATCTTGTCGACGGCTTCGGTCATGGTCTGGCCACGGGTCGGCTGGCCGTTGATCTTGACGATCAGGTCGCCGGCCTGCACGCCGGCCTTGGAGGCAGGGGTGTCGTCGATCGGCGAAACCACCTTGACGAAGTTGTCTTCCATGCCGACTTCGATACCCAGTCCGCCGAATTCGCCGCTGGTGTCTTCCTGCAACTGGGCGAAGTCGTCCGGCCCGAGGTAGGCGGAGTGCGGGTCAAGGTTGCTGAGCATGCCCTTGATGGCATTCTCCAGCAGGGTCTTGTCGTCCACCGGTTCGACATAGGCGGCCTTGATCCGGTCCATGACCTCGGCAAAGGTGCGCAGCTCGTCGAGCGGCAGCGGGGCCTTGGCGGTGACGGCCGGAGCAGCGGCAGCCGGCGCGGGCTGGGCAGGTTGCGCAGCGAACGCGTGGGGCGCACCGATCACCAGGGCGATCGTCAGGGCCAGCGAGGTGAGGCGGGACAAATGCAACATGTCGAACGAACTCCTGATTAAGATGCGGGCCTATCCTTGGGCGCGGCACCATTGGGCCGGATCACTCGGGTGACCCTGCTGACGTATAGCGAAATACAACGCGGGTGCGTCCTGACCGCCACTGTTGCCTACAGTAGAGATCGACTCACCGGCTTTTACCACATCGCCTGCGGACTTGAGCAGCGTCTGGTTGTGCCCGTAGAGGCTCAGGTAACCGTTGCCGTGGTCCAGAATGACCAGCAAACCGGCGCCCCGCAACCAATCGGCGAACACCACGCGGCCGCCGTGCACGGCGTGCACCTGGCTACCGGCGGCGGCGCTGATCATCACCCCGTCCCACTTGGTTCGGGCGTCATCGCCACGGGTTTCACCAAAGCGCGCAAGCAATCGACCATCAACTGGCCATGGAAGTTTGCCGCGCGCTGAAGCAAAAGGGCCGCCGAAGGATTCTCCTGCACTCGATACCAGGGCTCCAGGCGTGGTTTTACGCGGTGGGCGTGGGCTGTCGTCGCTGGCGACCGCAGCCTCACGCTGGCGCTTTTTTTCGGCTTCCTGCTGGGCGAGCAGCGCTTTCTGACGCGCTTCTTCCGCCTCGCGGGCCTGGCGTGCCAGGGTTTCTTCGATGGTCTTGAGGACTTTCGACAGGTCGGCCTGGTCCTGTTCGCGGCTGGCGAGCTTCTGGTCGCGGGCCTTCACATCGTCACTGAGCTTGGCCAGGGCCGCCTGGCGTTCCTTGCGGACCTTGTCCAGTTCGTCGCGCTGGCTGTCCAGGCTGCTTTTCTGCACCAGCAACTGGGCTTGCTGCAGATTGATGTCGTTTTCGACATTGGCCAGTTGGCGCAGGGTTTCGTTGAAATTCTTCAACTGGTCCATGCGGGCCTGGCTCAGGTAGTCGTAATAGGTCAGGGTGCGGGCGAATTTTTCCGGGTTTTGCTGGTTGAGCAACAGCTTGAGGTATTCCTGGCGGCCGCCCTGGTAGGCGGCGCGGGCCTGGATCGCGATCAGTCGCTGCTGTTCAATGCGCGCGCTCTGGAGTTTTTTTTTCTCTCCATCGAGCCGCTGCAGTTCGCTTTCGCTCTTTTTCAGCTCTTTCTGCAGGGCATCGACCTGCTTCTCCAGCTTACCCATCTCGGTTTCGGTGCCGCGCAGCTCTTTCTGCACCCCGGATTTTTCTTCCTGCAGCTTGCCCAGGAGCTTTTTCAGCTCAGCGATATCCTGACGCGTGGCGTCCAACTGCTGCTGGGTTTGTGCGCGCTCGTCGGCAAAGGCCGGTTGGAGCAGGCAGATCAGGGCTAGGGCGATAAGGGCGCGAAGCATGGGGCGGGCGACACCTGGGAACGAGACGCCCTAGTATGCCCGCCGCGGGCTGCAAAAAAAACGCCCAAAAGCGGTTGCTTTCAGGCGTTTCCGATAAAGAGGTAGGCCGCAGGTCTGCGGTCTACCTGATTTGTGGCGTTTAGAGGTCAGTCAGGATCGACGTACCGGTCATCTCTTTCGGCTGTTCCAGGCCCAGAAGCTTGAGCATGGTCGGTGCGACATCCGCCAGGACGCCGCCTGTACGGACCTTCAACTGACGCTTACCGACATAGATGAACGGTACCGGCTCGGTGGTGTGGGCGGTGTGGGCCTGGCCTGTGGATTCGTCTTCCATTTGTTCGACGTTGCCGTGGTCGGCGGTGATCAGCGCTTCGCCACCGACCTTGTCCAGGGCCTCGACGATACGTCCTACACACAAATCCAGACATTCCACTGCTTTAACGGCCGCATCGAACACGCCGCTGTGGCCGACCATGTCGCCGTTGGCGTAGTTGACCACGATCACGTCGAAGCGTTGGTGTTCAATGGCATCGACGATGCGGTCGGTGACTTCCGGCGCGCTCATTTCCGGTTGCAGGTCGTAGGTGGCGACTTTTGGCGACGGGATCAGGATACGTTCCTCACCCGGGAAAGGCTCTTCGCGCCCGCCGGAAAAGAAAAAGGTGACGTGGGCGTACTTCTCGGTTTCGGCGATCCGCAGCTGGGTCTTGCCGTTTTTCGCCAGGTAGTCGCCCAGCACGTTTTCCAGGCTGCCCGGGGCGAAGGCCGACGGCGTGTGAATGCTGGCGGCGTATTGGGTCAGCATGATGAAACCGGCGGTTTTCGGCTGGCGGGCGCGTTCGAAGTCCTTGAAGTCGTCTTCGACGAACACCCGGGTCAGTTCACGGGCACGGTCGGCGCGGAAGTTCATGAACACCACGGCATCGCCGTCTTCGACGGTGACTTTCTCGCCAATGCGGGTGGCCTTGACGAATTCGTCGCTCTCGCCGCGCTCATAGGCGGCTTGCAGGCCTTCCTGGGCATTGGCGGCGTGGAACTCGGCCTGGCCGTCGACGATCAGGTTGTAGGCCTGGGCCACGCGGTCCCAGCGGTTGTCCCGGTCCATGGCGAAGTAACGGCCGACCAGGCTGGCGATGCGGCCCTTGCCCAGGGTGCGGAAGGTTTCGTCGAGCAGTTCGATGGATGACTGGGCACTTTTCGGCGGGGTGTCGCGGCCATCGAGGAAGGCGTGCAGGTAGATCTTCTCGGCGCCGCGCTTGAATGCCAGCTCGGCCATGGCCACCAGGTGGTCCTGGTGACTGTGCACGCCACCTTCGGAGAGCAGGCCGAGGATGTGCACCGCCTTGCCCGCGCCCACGGCCTTGTCCACCGCCGCGCAGATGGTCGGGTTCTCGAAGAACTCGCCGTCGCGGATCGACTTGGTCACGCGGGTGAAGTCCTGGTACACCACCCGGCCGGCGCCGAGGTTCATGTGGCCGACTTCGGAGTTGCCCATCTGCCCGTCCGGCAGGCCGACATCCATGCCGGAGCCCGAGATCAGGCCGTTGGGCTGGGTCGCGACCAGGCGGTCGAGCACCGGTTTTTTCGCCGAATAGACGGCGTTGTAGTCATGGCTCTCACTGTGACCGAAGCCATCCAGGATGATCAGGACCAAAGGTTTAGGCGTGGTAGTCATGGACGGCACTCGCGGCTGGATTGAAAGGTCATGGAAAAAAGAGTCGCAGTTTAAAGCCAAGTTCAAATGCAGTCACCGCCGGGCGGGGTTTGGCCGACCTTGACGGCTGTGTATACTGGCCCACATTTTAACGCCCTGGAACCTCCTGATGGTCGATCACCTGATTGCATTTGCCACTAGCCACTACCTGTTAGCCGGCGCCTTCGTGCTCCTGCTGGCCTTGCTGATTGCCCATGAAATGAGCCGCGGCGGCGCCAGCCTCAGTACTGGCCAGTTGACCGCACTGGTCAACCAGGACCAGGGTGTGGTCATCGACCTGCGCCCGAGCAAGGACTTTGCCGCCGGTCATATCGTCGGCGCGCTGAACATTCCCCAGGACAAACTGATGGCTCGCATCGGTGAACTGGAGAAGCACAAGGCCAAGACCCTGATTCTGGTCGACGCCCAGGGCCAGCACTCCGGGACTCACGCCCGCGAACTGCTCAAGTCCGGTTTCACTGCCGCCAAGCTGTCCGGCGGTATTTCCAGTTGGAAAGCCGACAATCTGCCGTTGGTGAAGTGATATGAGCCAGGTCGTCGTTTATTCCAGTGATTACTGCCCTTATTGCATGCGGGCCAAATCGTTGCTCGGCAGCAAGAAGATTGCTTTCGACGAGATCAAGGTCGACGGCAAGCCGCAGGTGCGTGCTGAAATGGCCCAGAAAGCGGGGCGTACTTCCGTGCCGCAAATCTGGATCGGCGACCGGAATGTCGGTGGCTGCGATGACCTGTTCGCCCTCGAGCGCGCCGGCAAGCTGGACGCGTTGCTGGAAGCTTGATTCCCCCAACCCTTTAAAGACCTGAAGATCAAGAAGGATCTGCTGCGATGACTGACCAACAGAACACTGCTGCTACTGACGAAGATAGCCAACCGCAATTCTCCTTGCAGCGTATCTACGTGCGCGACCTGTCCTTCGAAGCCCCGAAAAGCCCGGCGATCTTCCGCCAGCAGTGGGAGCCGAGCGTCGGCCTGGACCTCAATACCCGTCAGAAAGCCCTGGAAGGCGACTTCCACGAGGTGGTGCTGACCCTGTCGGTGACCGTGAAGAACGGTGACGAAGTGGCCTTCATCGCTGAAGTGCAGCAGGCCGGTATCTTCCTGATCAAGAACCTCGATGCGGCTTCCATGAGCCACACCCTGGGTGCATTCTGCCCGAACATCCTGTTCCCGTACGCCCGTGAAACCCTGGACAGCCTGGTTACCCGCGGTTCGTTCCCGGCGTTGATGCTGGCCCCGGTGAACTTCGATGCCCTGTACGCGCAAGAGCTGCAGCGTCTGCAGGAAGACGGCGCGCAAACCGTTCAATAAACGGATTGCCTGCCCACAAAAAAGCGCCTTTTCCGGCGCTTTTTTTGTTCAGGCAAAGCCCAGCTGGCGCCAGCCTTCGTAGACCGCCACCGCCACGGTGTTGGACAGGTTCAGGCTGCGACAGCCTTCGCGCATCGGCAGGCGCAGGCGTTGTTCGCCGGGCAGGGCGTCAAGCACCTCGGCCGGCAGGCCACGGCTTTCCGGGCCGAAGAGAAATGCGTCACCCTCGGCGAAGCGCGCATCGTGGAACACTCGCGAACCCTTGGTGGTGAAGGCGAACAGGCGCGGGTGGCCGAGGCTTTCCAGGCAACTGGCGAGGTCGGCGTGGGTCTTGAGCGTGGCGTACTCGTGATAGTCGAGGCCGGCGCGGCGCAAGCGCTTGTCGTCCATTTCAAAACCGATGGGCTCGATCAAATGCAGGTGGCAGCCGCTGTTGGCGCACAGCCTGATAATGTTGCCGGTGTTCGGCGGAATTTCTGGTTGAAAAAGGATGACGTGAAACATGCACGGCTCCGAAGATGAAGATGGGCAGCATTCTACCCCCGAAGAGGACCCGCGATCGAAGCTATTGCCGCGGGTATTGGGATCGCTGGCGATTGTCGGCCTGATGGTCGGCATGATGATCGGTCGCCTGACCGCGCCCGAGCCCCTGGTTTTACAGCGGGTCGAGGTGGTGCCCGAGGGTGTGGTGGTCTGGTTCAGTGCCGAGCCCAAGGTGCATGGCGAGCAGGTCGACGGTACGGTGGCGTTGCTGTTCGACGCCGAGGGCAAGGCGCAGAACGGCCACTTGCAGGTGGCCGGCAAGGACGCCAACTGGCGTGTGCGCTTGAGTGACAAAGGGTTGTTGCTGACGTTGCTGGCGGCGCGGCCGTTGCACGGCGAATGGGCCGGAGCGAAGGTGGACGGACGCTGGAGATTGGCGATCAATCTGCGGGAGGAATAAAAGAGGGAATCTCCGGCCTGCCTGTACCGGAGCTCCCGGAACTGCTGTCGGACTCGTCGCCGGGAGCGGTATGAGTCCGGGTGTTAAAGAGGGAAGTCCTGACCTGCCTGTATCAGGGTTCCCAAAAGCGTTTTGGCACTCGTCGCTGGGAGCGGTGTGAGTCCCGGTGTAAAGAAGGGGATTCCTGACCTGCCTGTATCAGGGTCCCCGAAAGCGTCTGGACTCGTCGCTGTGAGCGGTATGAGTCCCGGTGTAAAGAAGGGAATTCCTGACCTGCCTGTATCAGGGTTCCCAAAAGCGTTTTGGCACTCGTCGCTGTGAGCGGTGTGAGTCCCGGTGTAAAGAAGGGGAGTCTTGACCTGCCTGTATCAAGGTCCCCGAAAGCATCTGGACTCGTCGCTGTGAGCGGTATGAGTCCTGGTGTAAAGAAGGGAATTCCCGGCCTGCCTGTACCAGGGTTCCCAAAAGCGTTTTGGCACTCGTCGCTGTGAGCGGTGTGAGTCCCGGTGTAAAGAAGGGGAGTCCCTGACCTGCCTGTATCAAGGTCCCCAAAACTGGGTTGTACTGGGGTTATTGCAGGGCGCGTGCCAGCTTTTGAAAAACGCCAATGATTGCCGCGATAATTTTCAAGATGTGTCTGAAAGCCCCGGAATACGGGGTCCTTCGGCTCGAGCGCAAAAGCGGCGATGGTGCCTGCGGGGCCTGAGTCCCTGCCCGATAGCGGTTCAAGGCGCATTGCCGTGGTGCACGCCGCCCCATTTGCCGGGCAATAAAAAACCCTCTACAGCCTGGCTGTAGAGGGTTTGGCTTGAAGCGACGGATCAAGCCTCGTCGCTGTCGTCCTCATCACCACCATCGACCTTCATGCCCAGCTCCTTGATCTTGCGGGTCAAGGTGTTGCGGCCCCAGCCCAGCAGCACGGCGGCGTCGCGACGACGGCCGGCGGTGTGCTTGAGGGCGGTCTCGATCATGATCCGCTCGAAACTCGGCACGGCGCTGTCCAGCAGGCTAGATTGCCCGCGTGCCAGGGCCTGGTCGGCCCACTGGCGCAGTGCTTGCTCCCAGTTGGTCACCGGCGCCGAATCCTGTGGCAGGTTCAGCAGCTCCGGCGGCAGGTCGCTGATATGCACCTCGCGCCCGGAAGCCATCACGGTGATCCAGCGGCAGGTGTTCTCCAGCTGGCGCACGTTGCCCGGCCACGGCAGGTTCTTCAGGTATTCCTCGGTTTCCGACTTCAGCAGCTTCGGCTCCACCGACAGCTCCTGGGCGGCGCGGGCGAGGAAGTGCTTGGCCAGGGTCGGGATGTCTTCGCGACGGTCCGACATCCGCGGAATATGGATGCGGATCACGTTGAGGCGATGGAACAAGTCCTCCCGGAATTTGCCCGCGTGAACCAGGGTTTCCAGGTTCTGGTGGGTCGCGGCGATGATACGCACGTCGACCTTGACCGGCGTATGCCCGCCGACCCGGTAGAACTCGCCGTCCGCCAGTACCCGCAGCAGGCGGGTCTGGGTGTCGGCCGGCATGTCGCCGATCTCGTCGAGGAACAGGGTGCCGCCGTCGGCCTGTTCGAAACGTCCGCGCCGCAGGTTGGCCGCGCCGGTAAAGGCGCCTTTTTCATGGCCGAACAGCTCGGACTCCATCAGGTCCTTGGGAATCGCCGCCATGTTCAAGGCTATGAACGGTTGGGCCGCCCGTGGGCTGTGGCGGTGCAGGGCATGGGCCACCAGCTCTTTGCCGGTGCCGGACTCACCATTGATCAATACGGTGATGTTGGAGTGGCTGAGGCGACCGATGGCGCGAAACACTTCCTGCATCGCCGGCGCTTCGCCGATGATTTCCGGGGTCCGGGTCAGGGTCGGCGCCACGGCCATGCCTTGTTGTTCCTGGGCATGCTGGTTGGCGCGCTTGACCAGCGACACCGCTTCGTCGACGTCAAACGGCTTGGGCAGGTATTCGAACGCACCGCCCTGGTAGGACGCCACCGCGCTGTCGAGGTCGGAATGGGCGGTCATGATGATCACCGGCAGGCGCGGGTGCTGCTCGCGAATCCGCGCGAGCAGGTCCAGGCCACTGGCGCCGGGCATGCGGATGTCGGAGATGATCACATCCGGCTGCTGACGGACCAGGCGGCTCATCACGCCATCGGCACTGTCGAAGCTCTGGGTGGTCATGCCTTCCTGTTGCAGGGCTTTTTCCAGGACCCAGCGGATAGAACGGTCGTCATCGACGATCCACACGGTTTCACTACGGCTCATGTCGATGTGGCTCCTTGTTCCAGTGGCAGAAAGATCGAGAACGTGGTGTGGCCGGGGTGGCTCTCACATTCGATCAGGCCCTGGTGCTGGCTGATGATGTTCTGGGTAATGGCCAGGCCCAGCCCGGTACCGTCCGGGCGGCCGCTGACCATGGGATAGAAGATGGTTTCCTGCAGCTCGGCGGGAATCCCCGGGCCGTTGTCGATGATCTCGATCTTGGTCACCAGGCGATGGCGCACATGGCCGATGGTGAACTGGCGGATAGCCCGGGTGCGAAGGCTGATGCGGCCCAGGCGCAGCTCGTTCTGGCTGCTGATGGCCTGCATGGCGTTGCGCACGATATTGAGCACGGCCTGGATCATCTGTTCGCGGTCGATCAGCACATCGGGAATACTGGGATCATAGTCGCGCACCAGATTGATGCAGCCCTGGCTCTCGGCTTCCACCAGGCTGCTGACGTGTTCCAGCACTTCATGGACGTTGGTCAGCGCCAGGGACGGCAGCTTGTTCGAGCCGAGCATGCGGTCCACCAGGTTACGCAGGCGATCGGCCTCTTCGATGATGACGTTGGTGTAGTCCTTGAGGCTTTCTTCCGGCAGTTCGCGGGCCAGCAACTGTGCGGCGCCGCGGATTCCGCCCAGGGGATTCTTGATCTCGTGGGCCAGGCCGCGCACCAGCATCTTGGTGGTTTCCTGCTTGGACAGCTGCGCCTCTTCCTTGGTGATCCGCAGCAGGCGGTCACGGGGATGGACTTCCAGCAGCAGGAGGGTTTCGCCCTGGCTGAGGATCGGCGTCACGGCGTAGTCGACGGTCAGGGTCTGGCCGGTCAGCGCGGTGAGCATGGCTTCGCGCTTGGTGAACGGGTGCGCCTGTTCCACGGCCTGGCGCAGGGAGTTCAAGGCCTCGACCGACTCGGTGAACAGTTCGCTGATGAACTGGCCATGGCTGCGCTGGCCGCTGATGGCCAGGAGCATTTCCGCCGCCGGGTTCATGTACTCCAGGCGCAATTCGGCGTTGAGCAGGATGGTCGCGGTGGTCAGGTTGTCGAGTAACAGTCTGTGCAAGGCGTCGCTGATGGTCATGGGGACCTCTTTTGGAGCATGGCAAACGGGGCCGGTCCCGATTTGCGCGCGCGAACAAGGCGTCGATACAAGGAAAATGCAAAAACCAAACCAAGGCTCCGAAAAGAAGCGCGAATTGCCTGAAATGGGCGTTTCAGGCTCGATTGAGTGGCGTTCTGCCAGAAGCGACGGGTACTTTCGAACCAAAATGGGATTTGGTTCGGGTAGGTGTGCAGTTTAGTGCACCAATCTGGTGCTCTAAAGAGGAGGGGTCAGAGGAACGGCAAAATGCTGCTGCTTTCTTCCTCTGGCTTATCCGCCAGCGGGCATTCCGGCCGTTGTCCGTAATCAGCCAGCTGGCAGGGGTTGGCCTGGCGTTTCTGCGCCAGCGAGATACGCACCATATGGAACGGCTGGTTGGCCGTGCGTTCGGCGATCCGGCCGTGTTCGTCGAAGATCTCCACCGCGAGCTGGTGGCTGCCGCGGTCAATATTGTTCAAGGCGAACACCGGGCTGGTGCCGGGCGCGGCGGTGGGTTTGCCGTCCAGCAGCAATTGGTAGGTGTGCCCGGGCATCAGGCCGGGTTCACTGGTGACGCTGACGATCAGGTTGCCTTCGGTGCTACGGATGGTGGCATCGGGGTCCGGTACCAGGATACGTAGCATCTGGTAATGAAAAATCGGTTGGATCTTGGGTTTTTGCGCGGCGGCCGGCGTCGGCAGGGGCGCCGTGGGGGTCAGCGACAGGCGATTGACCGGCGGCAGCGGTACCGCCTTGGCACCGGCCCGGTGTTGGTCGGTGAAGACCCGATTGCCCTGGCTGTCGATGTAGGTATAGATCTCGGCCAGCGCCGAGCCGGCGCAGAGCGTCAGGAGCAGCGGCAGCAGGCGGACGAAAGCGCGAATCATGAGTGGCTCAAGGCTTGTGCACCCGTTGGACGGTAAAGGGCACGAGGGCGCTTTGCTGCACGACCTGTTCACCGGCCAGCACCTGGACGCCGAGGGTATGGTCGCCGCGGTCGATATTCACCAGTTGCAGGCGCGGCACATTGCTCGGCTGGCCGTAGGGTGCGCCGTCGAGCACCAGGCGCAGCAGGTGCTGGCGTTGCAGGCGTGGCTCCATCTTCACGCCGACGGTGAAGGTGCCGTTGTTGGCGCGCAGGGCTTCCTGGGTCGGGATGTCCGTCAGTTCCAGGGTGCTGTAGGCCGCACCGGTATTGGCGGGTGCCGGTGCCGGTGCGGCTGTCGCGGGTGTGGGCAGCGGCAGCGTGTACGACTGCTGCTGGCCCACGCTGTTGAGCGGCGGCAGTTCCACGGTCTGTGCGGCGGTGCCGTCGGGCGGTTGGTTGCTGTAGGCGGTGTTACCGCTGGCGTCGGTGTACTTGTAGATCTGTGCGGCGGCCGGCAACGCGACGGCCAGCAGTAGCAAAAGAAGGCTTCGACCCATGGGCACTCCCGATAGTGGTCCTGGCGGTGACATCCCGCCCAGGTGCTTCAGGGTGTCAGCATAGAGCACAACCTTCAACGGCTTCAGCGCGTGCTGAGGCACAACTCGCCCACGGCGCGAATCAGCGCCAGGTCATGGATCTCGTCGGTGCTCAGGACTTGGCGCTCCTGGGTCAGCCAGGTCGGGCATTGCGGGTCCTGCCGGGAGGCGGCGAAGGCGGCGTAATGCTGCAGCAGGCGCACTTGCAGTTGGTCGAGGGCCGGGCGGATCTGCTTGACCAGGTCGGGGCGGGCGATGGTCGGGGCCTTGCCCGCGGCGTGCCACTTGGCCAGCAGGGCGTATTGCACCAGTTTGTTGGCTTCGATCTGGGCGGCGAGGAATTGGCTGACGTCTTCAGGGTTGAGCTGGTAGGTGGCGGCCTCCTGCGCGGCATTGGCGATGACTTGCTGCTCGCGCGGGCTGTCCTGGATCGGCTTGCCGCTGTCCCATTTGGTCAAGGCGACCTGGTCGGCGATGTCCAGGCGCTCGCTTATGGCCTGGAGCAAGGGCGCCAGGGATGCGGGGGCGGGTGCTGGCTTCGGGGTTTCGGCGAGGGCGCCGGTGCTGAGGAGAATAAGCAGCAGCGGGCTGGCAAGGCGTTTTGTCAGGTACATGGAGCGGGTTTCGTCCAGAGGGTGGGCACGGGGCCTTGAGTAAACGTCACAAGCGCGGATGGGCGCCAGTTTCTTTTCATGAAGAAATGTCGGTGTGTCCCGGGATGCCTGTTTATGGAACAGGATCCTGAAAGCACCACGTCCCTTGTAGGAGCAGGCGGTCCGGCGTCCCGGCTTGCCCGCGAAGCTTTTAGCGCCCTCAAGGGGCTCTTCGCGGGCAAGCCCTGCTCCTACAGTTCAGTGTGGAATAGACATTTTGTGTTCGGCAAAAAACCGTAGGGGCGAGGCCCGCAGTCAAAGGTCCGATACCGAGAGCGGCACGCCCTCGGTGCCGGCGTAGAACACCAACAGGTCCACCGGAACCGCGCCGGTCTTGGCGCGGTGCTGGATGTTGACCAGGGCGGCTATTGTGTCGCCCTGTTTCAGATGGGTGTTGTGGCCCCCTTCCCGGGTCTCGACCCACACTTCGCCCGACAGGATGTAGGCGGCGCTGGGAATCGGGTGGAGGTGCCAGCCCAACTCGGTATCGGCCGGAATATTGACCTGCAGCAAGGTCAGTTCCGGTGGTCCCTTGGGATAGCGTTCGTAGGGCGTGCCGTCCCAGGAGCTGGTGCTGCGCAGCAGCACTTGGGCGCTGGGTTGGGGTGGGGTTTGTACATTGGATGTGGAGATCGAGGTCATGTGCTGGCTTCCAGGTTAACGTCCTTGTACCGCGCGCCACGCGCGGTGCCTGTGGTTCCCGTCACAAGATCGGGAGCCCCTAGTTAACGCCGCGCCACAGCGTCCCGCCAGTCTGGAAACGTTTCAAGAAATCTCGATTTTTGCCCATGAAAAAGGCCACCCGAAGGTGGCCTTTTGTTACGCCGCTTGCGCGAGCGCGACTGGCTTAGCAGCTGTAGTACAGCTCGTATTCCAGTGGGTGTACGAAGGTGCGTACTTTGATTTCTTCTTCGCTTTTCAGCTCGATGTAGGCATCGATGAAGTCGTCGCTGAAAACGCCGCCTTTGGTCAGGAACGCGCGACCTTTGTCCAGCTCTTCCAGGGCTTCTTTCAGGCTACCGCACACCTGTGGAATCTCTTTGGCCTCTTCAGGCGGCAGGTCATACAGGTTTTTGTCAGCAGCGTCGCCAGGGTGGATCTTGTTCTGGATACCGTCCAGGCCGGCCATCATCAGTGCAGCGAAGGCCAGGTAAGGGTTGGCAGCCGGATCCGGGAAGCGTGCTTCGATACGACGAGCCTTGGGGCTGTTGACGTAAGGAATACGGATCGAGGCGGAACGGTTGCGCGCCGAGTAGGCCAGCATGACCGGAGCTTCGAAACCTGGGACCAGACGCTTGTAGGAGTTGGTCGACGGGTTGGTGAAGCCGTTCAGGGCCTTACCGTGCTTGATGATGCCGCCGATGAAGTACAGGGCGGTGTCGGACAGGCCGGCATAACCTTCGCCAGCGAAGGTGTTCTTGCCATCTTTGGAGATGGACATGTGAACGTGCATACCCGAGCCGTTATCGCCGTACAGCGGTTTTGGCATGAAGGTAGCGGTACGGCCGTAGGCGTCTGCCACGTTGTGTACGCAGTACTTCAGGGTCTGGACTTCGTCAGCCTTGTTGACCAGGGTGTTGAACTTCACACCGATTTCGTTCTGGCCGGCAGTGGCCACTTCGTGGTGGTGAACTTCAACGGTCTGGCCCATCTCTTCCAGTGCGTTGCACATGGAGGTACGGATTTCGTGGTCGTGGTCGAACGGTGGAACCGGGAAGTAGCCGCCTTTGATACCTGGACGGTGGCCTTTGTTGCCGCCTTCCACGTCCTGGTCGGACATCCACGAGCCTTGTTCGGAGAAGATCTTGAACATGGAGCCGGAGATGTCGGACTTGAACTTGACCGAATCGAAGATGAAGAATTCTGGCTCAGGACCGAAGAAAGCGGTGTCGCCGATACCGGTCGACTTCAGGTATTCCTCGGCACGACGGGCGATCGCACGTGGGTCGCGGTCGTAGCCCTGCATGGTCGAAGGCTCGATCACGTCGCAGACCAGGATCAGGGTCGGCTCTTCGGTGAACGGGTCGAGTACGGCGGTGCTGTCGTCCGGCATCAGGATCATGTCGGAGGCTTCGATGCCTTTCCAGCCGGAGATGGAGGAGCCGTCGAACATTTTGCCGATTTCGAAGAATTCGTCATCCAGTGCATCACGAGCCGGCATGGTCACGTGGTGCTGAGTGCCTTTGGTGTCAGTGAAGCGCAGATCAATCCATTTAACGTCATGATCTTTGATGAGTTGAACCGACTTCGACATGGTGTCCTCCGGGTGGCTTCGGGCTGGGTAGTGGAGTTAGCCCTGAAAGAGTGGTGATGCCGGCGCGAATATCGGCCAAGGCAACCTGCCTCACAAGAGAGCAAATTGCATGCCAGTGCCCCGCGATGGGTTTTTTGCCCCAATCTCACGCGTTGCAGCGAGCATAGGAGAATTTTCGGGCGTTTGCTGCACCATTATGGGTCTAAAATAATCGGCAACGACCTGTTTTGGTGCGCTCAAAACCATCTACACAATAACTGGTTAAACCTTGAGCAATTTCCGCTATAATCCGCGCCCCCCTTTTTCGGCCGGCCCTTCGCGCGCTGTTTTCATGAAACTTATCGTAAAAGTCTTCCCCGAAATCACCATTAAAAGCCGCCCTGTCCGGATGAAATTCATCCGCCAGTTGGCCAAGAACATCCGTACCGTGCTCCGTGACCTGGACCCGAACGTGGTGGTGAACGGCGTGTGGGACAACCTCGAGCTGGAAACCGCGCTGAGCGAGCCCAAGGCCTTGCAGGAACTGACCGAGC
>Ga0209888_1000170_pt1 | contig 43406 bp, 39 predicted proteins | sample OrgsoiDNA_201059_FD_185807 | JGI IMG/M metagenome (GOLD analysis project Ga0209888, IMG submission 185807) | Permafrost soil microbial communities from the Arctic, to analyse light accelerated degradation of dissolved organic matter (DOM) -... | ecosystem: Environmental > Terrestrial > Soil >...
CCGACCTGCACCTGGCTCTGCGCCCGGGCACCAACGTCGCCATGCTCAACGCCCTGGCCCACGTCATCGTCACCGAAGGCCTGCTCGACCAGGCCTTTATCGACGCCCGCTGCGAGGGCAACGATTTCGCCCGCTGGAGCGAGTTCGTCAGCCGCGCGGAAAACTCCCCGGAAGTCCTCGGCCTGATCTGCGGCGTCGCCGCTGCCGATATCCGTGCCGCCGCCCGCCTGTATGCCGGCGGCCACAACGGGGCGATCTACTACGGCCTGGGCGTCACCGAGCATAGCCAGGGCAGCACCGCGGTCATGGGCATCGCCAACCTGGCCATGGCCACCGGTAACATCGGCCGCGAAGGCGTGGGCGTGAATCCGCTGCGTGGGCAGAACAACGTGCAGGGCTCCTGCGACATGGGCTCCTTCCCCCACGAGTTGCCCGGTTACCGGCACATCTCCAACGAGGTGGTACGGGCGCAGTTCGAACAGGCCTGGAACGTCACCCTGCAACCCGACCCGGGCCTGCGCATTCCCAATATGTTCGAGGCGGCCCTGGGTGGCAGCTTCAAGGGCCTGTATTGCCAGGGCGAGGACATCGCCCAGAGCGACCCGAATACCCAGCACGTCACAGCGGCGCTGTCGGCCATGGAATGCATCGTGGTGCAGGATATTTTCCTCAACGAAACCGCCAAGTTCGCCCATGTGTTCCTGCCGGGCAGCTCGTTCCTGGAAAAAGACGGCACCTTCACCAACGCCGAGCGGCGCATCTCCCGGGTGCGCAAGGTCATGGAGCCCCTGGGTGGCAAGGCCGACTGGGAAGGCACGGTGGCCCTGGCGAACGCCCTGGGTTACCCCATGCATTACCAGCATCCGTCGGAAATCATGGATGAAATCGCCAGCCTGACGCCGACCTTCACCAACGTCAGCTACGCCGAACTGGACCGCCATGGCAGCCTGCAATGGCCGTGCAACGCCGCGGCACCGGACGGCACGCCGACCATGCACATCGATCAATTCGTACGTGGCAAGGGACGCTTCATGCTTACCGGCTACATCCCCACCGAGGAAAAGGTCAACAATCGTTATCCGCTGCTGCTAACCACCGGACGTATCCTCAGCCAGTACAACGTCGGCGCCCAGACCCGGCGTACCGAGAACGTCGCCTGGCACGACGAAGACCGCCTGGAAATCCACCCGAGCGATGCCGAAAGCCGCGGTATCAACGAAGGCGACTGGGTCGGCATCGGCAGCCGCGCCGGGCAGACCGTACTGCGGGCTCGGGTCACCGAACGAGTGGCTCCGGGCGTGGTGTACACCACCTTCCACTTCCCTGAGTCGGGGGCCAACGTCATCACCACCGACAACTCCGACTGGGCCACCAACTGTCCGGAGTACAAGGTCACCGCCGTGGAAGTCAGCCGCGTCTACCACCCTTCCGAGTGGCAGAAACGCTACCAGGAATTCAGCGACGAACAACACCGTCTGCTTGATGAACGTCGCCATGAGCGCGGTGCAGGAAGCAAAGCCGAGGTACGCCGATGAGCACTGAAAACCTGATCAAGATGGCCAACCAGATCGCCCAGTACTTTGCCAGCGAACCGGATCAGCAACAGGCCGTGTTGGGTGTGCGTAATCATCTGCAGATGTTCTGGACGCCGGGCATGCGCAAGGAATTGCTGGCCTGGCAGACGGCGCATCAGGGGGCGGATTTGCATCCACTGGCGCAGGCGGCGGTCAGTGGGGCGGGGTGGGAGGCTTAAATTCAGACGATCGCTTGGGATGCCCCCCCTTGGCCTGCGAAGTCAGGTCGAGGGGCGCTCCAGAACGTTTAAAATCGACTCTCTGCATTTCTGAAGCAGTGTCTGGCAATGCACTCGCTTAATCAGTTTTCGGCCACTGCTGGGCACCGTGCAACAAACGGATAATCTCGATGCGCTTGAGGCGGGGCCTGAGGCGATAGACAACGACGAACGGGGTGCCGCCAATGACCAATTCGCGCGTTTCCTCGATACGACCGTACCGCCCCATCTCCGGGTGATCGAGCAACTGGCCGACCTGATGCTCGATGCGATCACCCTGATCGATCGCTGCGCCAGGGTTGCGTTCGCCAATATAATCGAGCTGTACATCACGGTCGTGAATCGCACTGGGAAGCCAGCGAATAATCAAGAACCGCCCTCCTTGATGCGTTTCGCCAACTCAGCTCGTTTCGCAGCCCAGCTTGATTGCGCCTCTTCATGCGAGACCCACTGGGTATTCGGATCATCCGCTTCGGCGAGCCCTTGCTGTACCTGCTCCCGAAACCATTTGTCGTGCTCGGCGGCCCCATGCGTGCGTTTCAGCGCCTCTGCACGATCTGGCCGGGTGCGGCTGGCACTCCTGTCCTCGGGATTCCAAAGCGCAACATCGAAGGCACCGACCACAAGGCCAAGCCCGAGCAGCAGGTTCAGGGCCTGGCCAGGATTACCGAAGCTACGCGGTTCGCTACTACGCGCCTTGGCCAGTACAGCAGCATCTCCGTTCCGGGTTTCTACCTGGACGAAAAAAGCCCCGCCCAAGGCTTTCAAGGTGACACCGACGATGCCACCCGCGTCGGTGGTGGCTCGCAGTTGTTCCAACGTGAGAGTGTGCATAGTGATTTTCCTGCAGCATCACGGTTAATTGTTATGAAAGTACACGAATAATAATTAACCTGCAATTTACGCCCTACCTGCCTATGAGTTGGAGGCTGTAGGTGATCACTGGATTCTCCCACTTGGCGACTGGCGAAACCCTCCTTTAACGTAACTACTTAAGACTCCCCGCCAGAAACTGCTTCAACCGCTCGCTGCGAGGTTGATCAAATACACTGTTCGGAGCCCCCTGCTCCTCTATCTTGCCCTGATGCAAAAAAACCACATGGTTCGACACCTGCCGGGCAAATGCCATTTCATGGGTGACCACCACCATCGTCCGGCCTTCCTCCGCCAACTGCTGCATGACCTTGAGCACCTCGCCCACCAATTCAGGGTCCAGGGCCGAAGTCGGTTCATCGAACAGCATCACCTGGGGCTCCATGGCCAGCGCACGGGCAATGGCGACACGCTGTTGTTGGCCACCGGACAGATGGGCCGGATACTGGCTTTCGACCTTTTCCGCCAGGCCGACCTTCACCAGATAATGACGCGCCCGCTCCAGGGCCTCCTTGCGAGCGAGACCCAGCACACTCATCGGGCACTCGATGAGGTTCTCCAGCACCGTCATATGGCTCCACAGATTGAAGTGCTGAAACACCATCGACAGTTGGCTGCGCATCCGTTGCAACTGCCGGGGATTGGCCGCACACAAGTCGCCCCCTGAGCTCTTGCGCGTGAGCAGCTCCTCGGCATTGACAGTGATACGCCCCGCCGACGGCTGTTCGAGCAGGTTGATACAGCGCAGAAAGGTACTTTTTCCAGAACCCGAGGAACCGATGATGCTGATCACATCACCCGCCCTGGCCTTGAGCGAGACGCCCTTGAGGACTTCATGGCTGCCATAGTTTTTATGCACATCTTCAACGATCAATTTATACATTCGAGCCAATCCGCTTGGAGTCAGTGCGTCCGGGGTTTGAGGTAAGCCAGCCAGCGCAGCTCGCCACGTCGAAACAGCCAGATGAGGAAAAATGCGCTACCGGCATATAGCACCCCGGCAATGCCAAAGGCCGTGAAAGAGGCGTAGGTCGCCGAATTCACATCCCGGGCAATCTTCAGCAAATCGGGCACCGTGGCGGTGAACGCCACCGAGGTGGAATGCAGCATCAGAATCACTTCATTGCTGAATAGCGGCAGGGCCTGGCGTAACGCCGATGGCAAGACAATCCGCCGATACAGCGTGAAGCGGTTCATCCCGAAGGCGCGCGCGGCCTCGACTTCACCGTGGGGAACGGCCCTGATGGCGCCGGCGAAGATTTCGGTCATGTAGGCACAGGTATTGAGCCCGAACGCCAACACCGTGCAGTTGAAGCCGTCACGGAAAAACGCGTTGAGGAAATCCTGCGATCGAATCACCTGCAAGCTGTACACCCCGGTGTAGAAGAACAGCAGCTGGATATACAACGGCGTACCGCGAAACACGTAGGTGTAACCCCAGACCGGCAGGCGCAGCAGCGGATTGCGACTGGTGCGGGCCAACGACAACGGCACCGCCAACAAGAAGCCAATCAGCACGGCCAGAATGAGCAACCACAAGGTCACTGCCAACCCGGAAAAATACGGCCCGTCGCGCCACAGGTAAGCCTGCCAGTAGTCGCCGAGAATGCCGGTCATAGGGCTGCCGTCCTGACACCCACCGAGTAGCGGCGCTCAAGCCACATCAATACCCCGTTGGACACGGTGGTAATGGCGAGGTAGATCAGACCGCCGACCAGGGTGAAGTAGAAGAACTGTAGCGAGCCTTTGCCCGCATCCTGCGTAGCCTTGACCACATCGGTCAGGCCGATGATCGAGACCAGGGCCGTGGACTTGATCAACACCTGCCAGTTGTTGCCGATGCCTGGCAGCGCATGACGCAGCATTTGCGGGAACAGCACCTTGCGAAAGGTATTCCAGCGGCTCATGCCATAAGCCCGCGCCGCTTCGAGCTGACCAGCCGGAACAGCCTGGAAGGCACTGCGAAACGTCTCGGTAAAATAGGCCCCGTAAATGAACGCCAAGGTGACGACACCGGCTAGGAATGGGTCGATATCGAGCTGGCTGACGCCAAGCCAATCGGTCATCCGGTTGAGCAGCATTTGCAGGCTGAAGAACAGCAACAACATGATCACCAGATCCGGCATGCTGCGAATCAGCGTCGTATAACCGGTGGCCAGCGCTCGCAGTAAACGGTTGGAGGACAACTTCGAACTGGCGCCGAGCAGCCCTGCCAGAATGGCGATCGAGAGTGACCAGAGCGCCAGTTTGAGTGTGACCAGAGTACCCAGCAAAATCTGCGGGCCAAAGCCTTCCAGAAGCATTTCACTCTCCTTGTTTTTATTAGGGTGAGGTGAAGGGGATGCTGTAATGGAGCGGTCCGCATGACCGCTCTATTCAAGGTAGCGAGGGGCTTATTTCACGCCGTAGACGTCGAAATCGAAGTATTTTTTATTGATCCGCGCGTAAGTGCCGTTGGCCAGAATCGTCGCCAGGGCCTTGTTCAAGTCTTCGCGCAACTCGACATCGTTCTTGCGCAAGCCGATGCCATCGCCGACACCGAAAAAGGTCGGATCATCCAGGGTCGCCCCGGCAAACTCATAGTCCTTGCCCGCCGCGGTGCCGAGAAAGCCGTAACTGGCTTGAATGGCGCCTTGTAGCGAGGCGTCGAGTCGGCCCACCACCAGGTCGGCGTAGACCTGGTCCTGATTCTGGTACGACAGAACGTCCACACCCTTCGTCCCCCAGACGGCCTTGGCAAAGGCCTCCTGGGTCGAGCCCTGTTCCACGCCAATGCGCTTGCCCTTGAGCGATTCAAGGGTCGGCAGCAGCCCCGATCCGCGCTTGACCACCAGCCTTGCCGGCGCGTTGGAGACCTTGTCGGTAAAGGCTATCTGCTCCTGGCGCTTGGGCGTCACGGTCATCGACGACGCCACCGCGTCGAACTTGCGCGCCAAAAGCGCCGGGATCATCCCGTCCCAGCTGCTTTCCACCCAGACACAGTGGGCTTTCAGCTCGGCGCAGAGCGCTTCGGCGATATCGACCCCGAAGCCGGTCAGGGAGCCATCCTTGTTCTTGTATTCCAGCGGTGGGTACGTGGGATCGACACCCAACTTCAAGGTTTTGCCGGACCAATCGGCCGCGCCGGCCAGACCGGAGGCCGTCAGGAAAACCAGGGATACAGCCGCAATCATCTTGTTCATTGTTATTTTCCTCTTCAGACCAAAGACGATGTTTCGTACAGACTGACGCGCGAAAATACGGTGTCTCAACTCAGGAAGCTCTCGACCAACTTGACCCAGTAGCTCGCCCCGATCGGCAGGCAGGCGTCGTTGAAGTCGTAGCCGGGATTGTGCAACTGGCAGCCGCGCTCACCCTCACCGTTGCCAATCACCAGATAGCTGCCGGCGCACTGTTCCAGGATGAAGGCGAAGTCCTCACTTGCGGTGAAGGGCCGCAGATCGTCGATCAGTTGCTCCTCGCCCAACCAGTCCAGGGCGACCTCGCGGGCGAAGGCGGTTTGCTCGGGATGGTTGATCAAGACGGGATGACAATGCTGGTAGTCGATCTCGGCACGGGCACCAAAACTGGCGGCCTGACCCTGAACCAGCTCGGTAATCCTGACTTCAAGCAAGTGGCGAATCTCAGGCGTCAGCGCCCGTACGCTCAGGCTCATCTGGGCGCTGGACGGAATGACATTCGACGCGCTGCCGGCATGCAGGGAACCCACCGTGATAATCGCCATCTCCTGTGGATTGACGTTACGCGAGACGATGCTTTGCAGCGCCATCACAATGGACGAGCAGACCACCACCGGGTCGACCGCCTTGTGCGGCACCGCGCCGTGGCCGCCGTTGCCGAGGATGGTGATCGTCACCGTGTCGGCCGATGCCATGAACGGTCCGCTGTAGAACCCCAGGTGCCCGGCGGGATAACCCGGCACGTTATGCATGGCAAAGATCGCGTCACATGGAAAGCGTTCGAGCAGGCCCTCCTCCAGCATTTTCCGCGCACCGCCCAGACCTTCTTCGGCTGGTTGGAAGATCACTTGCAGGGTGCCGTTGAACGTCCGGGTGTGGGCCAAGTGCCTCGCGGCAGTCAGCAAGGTTGCCGTATGACCATCGTGGCCACAGGCATGCATGACACCGTCAATCTGGCTGGCATAGGGCAGGCCGCTGGTTTCCTGAATAGGCAGCGCATCCATGTCAGCGCGCAGGCCGATGGAACGTCCTTCGCCGTTTTTCAGGGTACCGACGACACCGGTCTTGCCGACGCCCGTGCTGACCTGAAAACCCCATTGGGTCAAACATTGGGCAACACGCTCGCTGGTGGCGAACTCTTCAAAACCCAGCTCGGGATGCTCGTGAATGCTGTGACGCAACGCGATCATTTCATCCTGTATCGCTGCAATACCAGGCAGGACATGGCCGGCATCCATTGTTGTACCCCTTCGACAAGATCTGAGCGGTTGATGGGGGTGGATCTTAGGGAAGGGACTCTGGGCTGGGGAGACGCAGTTTGGTTATGATGACAACCACAAGTTGTCACCAGGGTGAGCGGATGAAGCTGCATCAATTACAGGCTCTGATTGCCAGTGCTGAAACCGGCAGTATCCGGGCGGCGGCGCGTTCGCTGGATATTTCCCAGGCAGCAGTGACCAAAGCGCTGCGCGAGCTTGAAACCAGCCAGCAGCTACCGCTGTTCACCCGAACGCCCAGTGGCCTGAGCTTCACCGAGTACGGCAAAGTTTTGCTGACTCACGCCCGGTTGGTGATCAAGCAGCTGGAACATGCGCAAACCGAACTCGATCACCTGCGGGGCAAGGCTCAGGGGCGGCTGTGTGTCGGGGTTACGCCGTGGATCGCGCTGACGTTCTTACCCGAAGTGGTGGTGGCCTTTCGTGAGCAAATGCCGGAGATCCGCCTGGAGTTGTTTGAAAGCCTGATGGCGGTGGCCCAGCCGTTGTTGCGCGATGGCAGCATGGATTTTGCGATTGGCCAATTGCATCCGACTCAATCGACCCAGGAGTTTGCCAGTGAGATCTTGCTGGATTACCAGACGTCGGTGCTGGTTCGCCAGGGCCACTCACTACAGGGCGCACGATCGATTCATGAACTGCTGGAGCAAGACTGGACGCTGAACTATGCGCCGGACGGGCACGATGGGCTGATGCAGGAGTTGTTCTGGCAACATGGCGCGCAGATCGATGAGAAACGTATCGTCCGTGCTCATTCGCTAGCTATTTTGCAGATGATGGTTGAGCGAGCTGATATGTGCACCTGGGGGCCGTCGATTGTGAGTATGGCGCCGCCCTTTCTTGGTCGAGTGGTTTCCCTGGGGCTGAAGGAACAGTTCGAACCGAGGCAACTGAGCATCGTGACACGCCGCAATGGCGCGCTGAGCAAACCGGCGCAGTGCTTCACGGATTGCCTGTTGCAGGTCATTCGGCGTCATGCGCGTTCGGCGAAGAAGGAGGATCGGCAGCTTTTTGAAACCTTAAGGCTACGGCTCTGAGGCCCCAGCAGAAAAAGCGAAAACCCGCGCCATCCCGCTTCCTGTAGGATCCGAGCTTGCTCGCGATGAACGATAACGCGGTGAGCCTGCCAAAACCCACCGCCCAAAATCCTCATCAAGCGAACGTCACCCGCCTACACCGACGCTCCGCGCAGCATTCCCTGCGTCAAATCATCGATGACTGCTTTACCCATTTCTCCCAGGTAATGCGACGCCCAAGCATAGCGCTCGCCATCGCTTTCCAGAGCAGCATCGAGGGAGAGTGCTTTGGCGCAATAGAGCAGGAGGGACGCGTGCTCCATGGCTTCCAGAATGGGAACTCCGGGGTTTACGCGGAACAGTTCACGGCCTTGAGAGCCACACTGGGAAAAGGTGATGACGCCTAGGGTTTTGCTTGTGAGTGGATTGATCATTGGGCACCTCCGACGAATGCGTGAGTGCTGGAGATTTGAAACTGAAGTTCTTGAATCGAAACGTTCATGCGCTACTCCTACCTTAGAAGAAAGCGCCAACAATTTAATCGATGATGGCGCCTATGCGCCTATTGTTCCGCAGGTTTCCAGGCCCGGTCGCTGGATTGACAGTGACAATTCAAGGATAGCGTGACGCAAAGAGCATTCAAGGAAGTATTTGAGGCGAAATATTTCGAAGACGAGGAATGTCACTTGTTCGTGATCAGCTCTAAACATTCGGAGAAATACTGACAGCCAGCGGCTGCTGGCACCCTGTTTATTGGTCGTTAGTCTGAAATAGACTACCGTCATCGCTCAATGGTCGAAAATAGCCTTTAATACAGCTAATCTCTCGTACGCAAATCTGTATATGAGTCTTTTCTCTAAAGCTCGTCCCTGGATAAAGCACTCCTCCTTCATAGAAAGGAGATCGAACGGTCTCATATGAGGGGAAATCAAACTTGGTACGGGCTGCGTGCATATTCTGAAATACAGCACAGTCCAAGTGACGCTTCAGCAAATCCAAGTCACCTTCGAACCCAGGCTTGTTTATCGGGAGAGGATTACCGGTTGCACCTGTGGTTGCCTCAAGAAGTGCGAAAGCTCCCTGAAGTTCCAACAAAGCACCTTCCTCGGTCAAATTGAAGCAAAGCCCAAGATCGAGGACCGCTCCGATGACATAAGGGTGCTTGATCGCGCCCTTCCCACGTTTTTTATAGCGTTTGATACTCTCGGCGTAACTCAGCGCGCGCTCTGGGCTATTCTCCCAAAAATAGATGCCCTGCCCGAGCCAGTCGTAGTCATTTGTGCTTGCTTTGAGGGGCTCGCCCGCAAGTACGGCTTCACCGACTTCCCGGTCACACCCATGAAACCCCAAAACAAACGAAGGGAGGTATTGGTACATTTATCGATAAGCAGACGTGAGTTCACCCGAGTTGGTGTACACACCCGTCTTCTTCGCAAATACCTTAGCTTCCTCAGGGTCCTGCGAAAGGAACTGAGCCAGCTGCATCATGCGCTGAGCAGCCTCAATATGGGGATTGTGCATCCGCTTTGACGACGCAACCGATTTCGCCACGGAGGCCTTCGGTTTGACTGCAGTAGCTCGCTTGGCCGCATCGGCTTTCAGGCTTTTTCCCTCATCGGCCTTCACAACTGCAACCTTAGGTTTTTTAGCCATTTGACCTCCTGCGGGGGGGCAGTTTCTATGTAGCGATCTTATCGCCAGATTGATCAAATGTCAGCCAAATTGACATTCAGCAATACTTACGCTGGTTACCGCCAGGACGGTACTGCACGCAGCTGCGCGCATCCCTACCGATCCGAACCCACCTAGACTCTACGGTACGGCCCAGGCATCGGATCAATGCCAGGCGGCAAGAATAGCCCCAGATTCGATATAATCATGCTTACTTTCGGCGACCACTCCAGTGCACCGCTACCACGTGATGAACACAGACAAGGACGTTCCATGCCCCGCCTCTCCCTACACGGCCAGCTCTCCCTGCTCACTCTCGTGCTTGCCTGCGTGATCCTGCCGGCCCATGCCGCCGACAAAGTCGAACGCCGCTGCGGCTGGTTCGAAAACCCGACTCCCGCAAACGCCACCCTCAGCGACCGCGACGGCACCTGGGAAATCGCCACCCAGGGTGGCTACCAGGCTGAAGGCGACTGGCCGCAGTTCAGCGATGCGCAGTGGGTGCGCACCAACGGGAATTACGGCTACGGCTGTGGCTGCATGAACGCCAGCGCCGATCCCCAGACCCATCGCCTGAACAACCTCACCAAGGCCACCGCCCGCCCACTGGCCGCCTGCCGCAACGACAAGACCCTGCGCGAACCGGAGAATCCGCTCGCCTCAGCCCTGCCCGCCGCGCCAACAACCTCAATCAAAAACATGAAGCCCTACCAGGCCGAAGGTTTCAGCTTCAACTACCCGAAGGGTTGGAAAGTCAGCAAGAACAAGGAATGCCTGAGCATCAATCAGCCAACGACCCAGACCAACGAGGAATACACCCTCAACCTGTGCGTCCAGCACGGCACGCTGCAACAGGCCGCCGACAGCATGATCTTTTCCCAGGAAGACGGCGTCTGGATGCGTAGCGCCGGCATGGATTCGCCCAGCCCCGTCGACATTATCGAAGGCCTCGGCTGGAAAGGTATGCAGACGACCCAGACCTGTGGCGTCGGTGATGAAGAGACCGGTTTTCATGCCGCCGGAGGTACCTGCCTGATGGCCATCGTCTACAACGCCAAGACGCAGTTGCTGTTCGACACCGTGGGCTACTACCAGGACTTCGACACGATTGGCGCGATCATTCGCTCGGTTCGGTTTGATGAGAAAAAGTAAACAGTACACTGCCCATAGTTGATGCCCAGTAGCGGCAGCAGATCCGGGTGCGAATCACGCACCCGAAATTGGCAATGTTTTCAAACCACTGGGTGTTTGAATATGCGCGATCAGATACGGCGTTGAGCTATTTTTGAGCCCATGAAGATAAACCGGGCCCGAAAAGTTCATGGCCGTCAGAACCGCTCTGACCTTTTCCGGATCAGTATCAAAGACATCCAGAGCCACTAGAGAACAGCCTTTGTCTTGCAGTGTGCTCGCGGGATGAGTCGCCTGTTCCCATTGGATAATGGTGGGAGCCGATCCTCCCAAAGGAAGACTGCCGTCCGCAGGTATTGTTATCTGCCAGGACAAGGTTCCCCTGGTCATGGGCTCGACCTCCCCGACGATGTCGTGGCAAGAAGCGCTGATAGTGTGGATATCATCGGTTCGCGCAACCCATGTCGCCAGACGGGCGGGTGAGCCAGGCGCAAGTTGATCAAGACCGAACCAGCGAGGCCGGCTGGGGCGTTCAGCCGATGGGTCAACGGCAATCACTTCCAGGTAGAGCTCAGGGCCAAGGCGAAGCAGCCGGTTGTGGGTACCCATGCGCGGATGGGCGCCGCCCGGTTGAAGGTCGACGCCCAGCAAGGCAGTGACGAACGCGCAGCCGGTATCGAGGTCCGGTGCCACGATAGCCAAGTGATCGATGGTGCTTTTCACGCGCTCAGCTCCTTAAAGAGTTTTTCCGCCCCGACTTTATTCAGCCCCACTCGCGCTATCGCCCTGCCAAACTGAACCGCGCTCCTCCCCTCCACGCTCACGGGACTCACGCAACTGCCTCTTCAACGTCCGCAACGGCGGCGCATACAGAAAGCCGAACGACACACTGTTCTTGCGCCCTTTCACCGCATGATGCAACAGGTGCGCCTGATACAGGCGCTTCAAATAGGGATGACGGGGACACGGCCGAAATGGCCAATAGCGATGGACGATGCCGTCATGCACCACGACATAGATGATCCCGAACGCCGCCACTCCAGCGCCGATCCACTGCAAGGGGTCGTATCCACCATTGCCCAGCACGATCAGGGTGATGGCCACCGCAGCCAATACCAGCAGGTAGACGTCGTTGGTCTCAAAGGCGCCCAGGTGTTCCTCATGATGGGAGCGGTGCAGAAACCAACCCCAGCCATGCATGATGTATTTGTGCGCGAGGTAACCGACCCCTTCCATGGCCATCAGGGTGCAGAGAAACAGGGCAACGTGGGTGATCATGGAACGCCGTGAGCTCGCAGGTACGTCGGAAAGGCGGCTGCAAAATACTTGAGCCATGCTCAAGCATACCTCGGCAGGCGGGCAAATCGAATGCGATGAGTGATTCAGCGCCCGTCTTTCTCAAGGATCCCTGGCTTTGGCGGGGAAGGAGACGACCCAAAAGACACTCTGGGACCGGAATCAAAACCTGCCCCGACCAAAGCCGGGGCAGGCCACTTCAATAACCCTTACCGCTGATTATCGTAGTGATCCCGTAGAAACTCATACAGGTGATACACCCGTAACAAGTTGACTACGAGGCTCCAGGTACGTCGAAGAATCTTGGACATACATTGACCCCCAAAGTGGGCCAACCCTCCAGCATACTTACCGGAACACGCATGCCTTCGAGAACGCGCTAAACGGTCTCCGTGAAGTGGCCAGGCTGATGGCCCCCTGAGCCAATCCGGCACGGGGTACTAAGCCGTGTCAGGAGGTCCCAAATGCGCGCGCTGGCTTGACCACTTCAAAAAGTCGTTTTAACGAAAGAGCCAGAAAATCATACCTTGATCAGAATACGGTAATGGAGATAAAAAGTGTTTCGTTCCCTACAAACTTCAATCAAAAAATTTCAAGCCACCTTCTTAAATATTTAGAAACATCCATATGACTCTCGGACTTGCGCGGCACGCACGATTTCAGTAACGTAGGGACGCGCTAACGGTCTCCATGAGATGAACAAGCCAATTTCATATCAGGCTTGTGGAAAAACCACCCTACTAAGGTGGTTTTTTTTCGCCTCGACTTATTTGGCAGCAGCCACATCGCCGCTCGCACACCAGAAAAACCGGGCCACGCCTGAAAAAAAGCATCGGCCTGGCGATCATCGCGAGCAATCTTGCTAGAAATAGTGATGGTGGAGCAAGGAGACAATCTGCCGTGGGATCGGAATCAAAACCCGCCCCGACCGAAGCCGAGGCAGGCCACTTCAATAACCCTTACCGCTGATTATCGTAGTGATCCCGTAGAAACTCATACAGGTGATAAACCCGTAATAAGTTGACTACGAGGCTCCAGGTACGCCGAAAAATCTTGGACATACATCGCCCCCCAAAGTGGGCCAACCCTCCAGCATGCTTACCGGAACACGCATGCCTTCGAGAACTACGTTGTTAGTCTCAGTGAGGTGGCCAGGCTGATGGCCCCCTGAGCCAATCCGGCACGGGTTACTAAGCCGTGTCAGGAGGTCCAAAATGCGCGCGCTGGCTTGACCACTTCAAAAAGTCTTTTAACGAAAGAGTCCAAAAATCATACCTCAGCTCGAATATTGAACTGAAAGCAAAAAGTGTTACTTATCCAGAAAACCTCAATCAAAACATTTCAAGCATTCAACTCACTTCGACACTCAGAAATATAATGAATCATTCCTGGACTTGCGTGACAAGCATGACTTCAGTAAAGTAAAAACTCGTTGTTAGTCTCAGTGAGATGAGCAAGCTGATCCCACATCAGGCTTGCGGAAAAAACCACCCTACTAAGGTGGTTTTTTTTCGCCTCGACTTATTCGGCAGCGACCACATCGCCCACCCCTCAAAACCGAGGCATACCTGACGACCATCGCAAGCAAGCGTGTTCTCAGGAAATATCGAGAGGGTAAGGTACAGCAGCTATCCAGGCAGAGGATGCTTCAGTCGAACAGGAGCACCCAACGTGCCCCCGCCCATCGGCGCTGACGCCGACAACCGACCCGGGCTCACTCAAGCCCTGGGATCAGTGACTCAGAACCAGCCGCGTTTACCGACCACATACGTCTGCTCGAAGTCGTCTTCGGACTTGATCAGGTAAATGATGAATTCGACAAAGGCGACAATACTGATCACGATCGACGGGATACCGAGCAGCAGCCAGCCGAACAGGAACACCAGCAGCATGATCACGCCCTGGACGTTGTAGCCCAGGTAGAACTTGTGCACGCCAAAGGCACCGAGGAAGAACGCCAGCAGGGCCGCCGGGATCTTCTTGGAGGTGCCGCTTGCAGCGGCGCCGTCAGCGAAGATGGCTTCGGCAAACGCACCATTGCCGGCGAAGTCGACGCGCGCGCCGACCTTGGGCAGTACCGCGGCTTTCCACTCGACCACGTCGAAGGTGTAACGGTTGCCGTCATCACCGGAAATAATGCCGTTGCGGGTGTTGTTGTCGTAACTCAGGATCTTGCCTTTCATTTACAGCTCCTTGGGAAGTACGGGACAGGGAACGCGGGATAGTGTCTAGGGGATTGAATGCAGTGAGATTACATTTACCGGACAACCTGCACCTGCACGAACGCTCCATTGAAAATCGCCGAACAGAAGTCGTCGATATTCATCAATACGGTCGGGTGGTATTTCAGATTTGAGTAGTTGGACCGACAGGCCATCGCTCGTCCTTGAAAAGTGACTACCGGAGCGGGCTGAAAATAGACCAGCACATCATCGGCAGTTTCACTGCGCATTCCTTAACCGCTATGAAGGCCTGGGTCGCTGGCGCGTGGAGAGGGCCAGGAGCAGAGGGCTTTGCGGAGGAAAGCTACTATTTCGCTGGCGCGACGTCTAGAGGCAGCACGGCAAGTACTGCCTCAGTCGTCTTCAAACCAAAGGCCGCCCCATCATCCGCGTCAGGATCGCCAAAGGATTGGACTGGGGGTCGTACTGCTTGTCGGCAGGCAGGTGCAGGGTCTGCTCGAGCATGTACTGGCCGGACATGACCGCATGCGGCACCTGGTCCGAGAAACACACCCAGACCGAGCCCGCGGCGAAGGGCATGGTCACTTGCTCGGCGGTTTCCTGATAGGCCTGATCGCCTTTCATGCCGTCATGCAACTGCAACATCAGATGGTCATATTCGCTGCGATATGACTTGGTGATGTGCAACGCCTTCAACAGACTGGCCTGCCAGGCCACATAGGGCTTGGCCCGTGGCAGGAACTTGCGGGCCACCGTTTCGAAAGGCTCGCCGACACGCCACACCCGCGGAACACCCTCGGGGTTGATGTTGCTGAACACCCGCAGAATCCGCTCGCCGTAGTTGGGACGCGAAGGAAAGGCGTCGACATGCAAGCGACGATCATCCGCGCGCCAGGACTGGGCACGGGTCTCGACCTGCATCGGACGGTAGCTGGTAGGCGCCAGGCGCAAAGCACCCTGGTAGCGGGGCAGCAGCGAGTACACCAGCGTCTGCGCCTGCTCACGGAAACGTCCGATCATCTCGGCCAGCGCCTGTTGCACGGCAGCATCGCCTTCGGCGCCCTTGAGCTGATTATTCGCATCCAGGCTGATATTACGTGCCTTGGGCGAGCGAATATCCGGACGGAGCAAGGATTTCTCTTCTTCCCGCAGCTCAAACGACAACCGTGGGAAATAAAGCACCTTGCCCGCTTCCAACGCAGCGATCCAGTCCGCGTTCACTTCAGGCATCCGCCAATCGGCAAGATCGATGCCTATTATCTGAGAATCCATTTCCTCAGGGGGCCTCTTTGTGGAGTAGGCCTGCAATGATGCGGCGAGCCGACCGACCATTGCAATGTTTTGTTACCCTCGATTACAAGATGCCGGCCTCAAGAGGGCTAAGCTAGAGGCCTCAACCAGCGTCTTGCCCCTTAGCTGCCTGGCATCCCTGGCCGGCGGCACGCCGAACAACCGGGCATATTCGCGACTGAACTGGGACGCGCTTTCATAACCCACTTCAAAGGCCACCCCGGCCGCATCACCCGGCATGGCCAACAGGCGGCGGCGGGCCTCGTGGAGGCGAATGCGCTTCTGGTACTGGATCGGGGTCATGGCAGTGACCGCCTTGAAATGCCGATGCAGGACCGACGGACTCATATCGGCGAGCCGTGCAAGGTCCTCGACCCGGAAGCTTTCCACATAGTGCTGGCGAATCCAGTTCAGCACCCGGCGTACACGGGAAAGCCGGCTGTCGGCTCGGGCGATCTGGCGCAGCATGCTGCCCTGGGGCCCCGTCAGAAGCCGGAACAGGATCTCGCGCTCCAGCAACGGCGCCAGCACGGAAATTTCCTGTGGTCGCTCCATCAAGCGCACCATCCGACCAAAGGCATCAATCAGTTCATTGTCAGCGGCGTTGACCGCAAAACTGCGGCCCAGGCTTCTTTCCTCGACAACCGGCATCTCCAGCAACAACGAGGCAATGACCTCGGCATCGAAGGCCAAGGCCACCGACAGATAGGGCAATTGCGGGCTCGCGTCGATAACCTCGCCGCTGGCCGGTATTTCAGCCGAGGCGATAAAATAGCAACCGGTGCCGTACTCAAGGACCTGATCGCCGATCATCACCCGTTTCGCACCCTGCAGCACCAGACAGATCATCGGATCGTAGAGTCCCGGCAAACGGCCCGTTCGGCTCTCCCCCATCATGATGGAAAGACGCGGCATGCCGGTTGCCGTCTGCTGTCCCTGGACATGCAGGCGCACAAAGTGTTTGAGCTCATCAAGTCGATTGTTCATGCCCGAAACCTCTCACCCCCGGCTTCAACCGTCAACCGAAGCGCCAGTATTAGGCAAGAACTAGCCAGTAACCGGCACGCCCGCCCAAGCGCCGACGAGCACACTGGTTTCACCTACACAGGAGAAACCAGATGCTCAAGCAAACAGCATTGATTACCGGCGCCAACAAAAGCATCGGTTTTGAAACCGCGCGGCGACTTGGCGAACTTGGCTACAAGGTCTGGCTGGGCAGTCGCGATCTGGCTCGCGGAGAAACAGCAGCCCAGGTATTGCGCGACATGGGCCACGACATCCGGGTCCTGCAGATCGATACCGCCAGCGACAACAGCGTCAAGGTCGCCGCCGAGCGCGTGAAACAGGAAGATGGCCGGCTCGACGTGCTGATCAACAACGCCGGCATACTGGGCGATATGTCGGCCCCCAGCGAGACGCCCTTGAGCACCATCAAGGAAGTTTACGAGGTCAACGTGTTTGGCCCGATCCGCACGACCCAAGCCTTCCTGCCACTGCTCAAGGCCTCGGCCCACGCCAATATCGTCATGGTCAGCAGCGGCCTGGGCTCACTCGGCTGGCTGAGCGACCCGACCAACGAGTTCGCCTCGATCAATATCCTTGGCTACAACAGCTCGAAGTCGGCGCTCAATGCGGTGACGCTGTCCTTCGCCAAAGAGCTGGCGGCCAGCGGGATCCGGGTCAACGCCGCCGATCCGGGCTATACCAAGACCGACTTCAACCACCACAGCGGCTATCGCACGGTGGAACAGGCCGCCGAGGTCATCGTCAGACTCGCCATCCTCGATCGAGACGGCTCCACCGGCGGCTACTTCGACGAGAACGGCAGCATCCCCTGGTAATTGACGCACGGCGCCTGTACCTCAGGCCTCCAGTTGTACGACCTCGATCCCCAGGCGCCGATAAACCTCGATATCTTGCGGCACCACAAAGTGCTCGGTGAGCATCGTCTGCAAGCGTGAACAGGGTGCCACCACAAACGGCTCCACGGCGCCGAGCTTGTCGGCCGTGGTCACCGCCACCACGTGCGAAGCGCTGTCGAGCATGGCCTGTTTCACGGCGACTTCGTCGTAATACAGGGAGGTAATGCCCATTTCCGGGTGAATCGCGCAGACACCGGTAAACAGCAGGTCGGCCTTGACGCCCTGGATCAACCGCACCGCCTCGTGCCCGCCCGAGGCCATGGTCGCCGGGTTGAGCTTGCCACCCGCGAGGATCACGGTGATACCCGGATGCTCGGCCAGGGTCATGGCGATCATCGGCGAACAGGTGACGGCGGTGATCGATAGCCCGGACGGCAGCGACTGGGCGATCTGCAAAGTTGTACTACCGGAGTCGAACAGCACGATCTGCCCCGATTCAACCCGGCGTGCGGCCATTTTCGCCAGCTGGGTTTTCACTTCATTGGGTTCGGCGACCCGGGTGAAGTAGTCCTTGCCGGTGTCCTTGGGACGCGGCAGCGCGCCGCCATGGACCCGCTGCAACAGCCCGGCCTGGGAGAGCTCGGCAAGGTCGCGGCGAATAGTGTCTTCCGACACCGCGAAATGCTGGCCCAACTCCGAGGCCATGACCTTGCCGTCCCGTTCGAGCAACAACAGGATCTTTTGCCTGCGCAGGTACGGCAATTCCGAAGCTTGATGGACGCTATGCATGTTTACGCCTGAGTCTGCATGTTTATGCCGACTTATACGAGACTCCCGGGCGAATAGCAAATCCGTACGACGGGACTCTCAGGCAAAGCGCACCTCAAATACGGAAACCGCTGACCAGTTGCTCCAACCGGGCGGTCTGCTGCTCCAGATCGGAACAGGCCAGGAGCGTGGCATTGAGGTTCTCCACCGCATCCTTGTTCAAGGTATCGATCTGGGTGATGTCCATATTGATCGCCTCGACCACGGCAGTCTGCTCTTCAGTGGCAGCGGCCACCGACTGATTCATCCCGTCGATCTCGCCGATACGTCGGGTGACCTGCCCCAGATGCTCGCCGGCCTGATTGGCAATGGCCACGCTCTCCGCGCTGTATTGCTGGCTCTCGGCCATGGTCCGCACCGCCTGCCGGGAACCGACTTGCAGCTCCTCGATCATCCCGTGGATCTGCTGGGCCGAAGCCTGGGTCCGTCCGGCGAGGTTGCGCACCTCATCGGCGACCACCGAAAAACCGCGCCCGGACTCACCCGCCCGGGCGGCCTCGATGGCGGCATTCAGTGCCAGCAGATTGGTCTGCTCGGAGATCGCCTGGATCACCTTGAGTATCTGACCGATGCTCGAAGTGTGGCTATTGAGCTGCTCGATCCGGGCGCTGGAGGAAAGGATCTTGGCCGACAGTTCATTCATCGCCTGGATCGAGCGATCGACCACCCGCCGCGCTTCATCGGCCGTGTCCCGCGCATCGGAGGCGCCCTGTGAGGCATCCGCGGCATTCACGGCGATCTCCTGGGCGGCGGCGCCCAATTGATTGATGGCCGCCGCGACACTGCTGGTGCGCTGGGACTGGTTATCCGAGTTGCTCATCGAGGCGTTGGAGGCATTGACCACCCGGCTGGCCACCTGGCTCAAACGCGCGGTAGTCGAAGCCACTTCGCGGATCGAGCCATGGATGCGTTCGACAAAGCGGTTGAAGGCCCCCGCCAGATTGCCGAACTCGTCACGCGACTGGATTGGCAGGCGCTGCGTCAGATCGCCATCGCCCTGGGCAATGTCCTCCAGCGCACGGGTCATATGGTGCAGGGGCTTCATCAGCAGCCTTATCAACAGGCTGAGCAACACAAAAGTGATAGCCAGCAGTACGACAGTCGCGATCAGCACCGAAAGACGAAACTGGGTCAGCGCTGCGTAGGCCTTGTCCTTGTCGACGGCCAAGCCCACATACCATTTCACCGAAGGCAGGCCTTGCACGGGCATGAAGGTCAGCAACTGCGTGCTGCCCGCCTGATGCACCTCGGTCAGTTCGGCGCCGATCCGCGCCGGCTCCATGCCGTAGATATCACGCAGGTTCTTGGTGACCAGGGTCTTGTCGGGGTGCACCAGGATATTGCCGTCGGCACTGACCAGGAAGGCATAACCGATGCCACCGAAATCCTGGGCGTTGATCATCCGGGCCATCTTGTCCAGGCTGATATTGACCCCAAGCACACCCAGTACCTGATCACCGGACTTGATCGGAGCAGCCTCGCTCATGACCAGGTAGTCGCTGCCCACGCCAATATAGGGTTCGGTCAGGATCGGGCCGTTTTTAACCGCGTCCGAGTACCAGGGCCGCTGGCGCGGATCGTAGCCGTCGGGCATGACCCGGTCAGGAAAGATATCGAAAGCGCCGTCGCGTGTTGCCCTGTAGCTGGCGACGAAAGTCGAGGTAAGCGCAGGCTGTTGCAGCAGGGTATGGACCTTCTCCTTGGCCGGGTCGAGCGCGACAACCTGGGCCATCGCGTCCACCAACAACAAACGATCACTCAACCAGGTTTGAATATTCTGGGCCAGGACCTGCCCGGTGGTGTGCAAGTTGTTCTCGATATTCCCGCTGATTTCATTGCGTTGTTGATAATCGCCATACAGTGCGAAAACCGCAAAGACCACAACAACCACGGTAGAAACAGCGAGCAGGATCTTCTGACTGAACTTCAAATGAATATTCATGGTTTTGGCTACTGCACAATGGAGGGCTTTTTGTTTGGTTTTATATCAAGGCTGGGCAAAACAATGGGCAGGGCGAAAGTCACCCTTAATGGGGAAAGTTTCAGTGTTAGTTAAAAGGCTGTCAAACAACAAATATCCGGGGGCTGGCATCAAAAAAACTGATCGCCCCGGAGTTACAGTGTTCCCTTTACCGTTGCATGAAGTTGCCAACGTTTTATTCTTAAAAAACGTGATAACAAATACGTCCACCGTGCGCTGCCTAAAAGGCCCCTTGCACCGGCAACGCCACCAAGGCGATCAACCCGCCACCCGCCCGGTTGCCCAGGGTCAGCGCCCCACCCTGCTCCAGCACAATCGCCCGCGCCGCCGACAACCCCAGTCCGACACCGCCCGTGCTCTTGTTACGCGAACTCTCCAGCCGGAAGAACGGTTCGAACACCTGTTCAAGGTAATCAGCAGCGATCCCCGGCCCGCGATCCTGCACGCGGATCAGCAGCCGCTCGCCATCCGACTCCAACTCGATCGAGGGCTGGCTGCCGTACTTGATGGCGTTATCCAGCAAATTGCCGATGACCCGCTTCAGTCCCAACGGTCGCCCGAAATACACCCACCTGGACGGCCCCACAAAGTCGACCTCAATCCCCTGGTCGCGATAATCGTCCACCAGGGTTTGCAACAACTCCGCCAGATCGAAGGAAGTCGCTTCTTCCAGACGTGCATCGTCACGGAAGAACTCCAACGCCGAATTGATCATCGCCTGCATTTCATCGACATCGCGAAACAAGCGCTGCTGTTGCTCCTCATCCTCGATGAACTCACCGCGCAGGCGCATGCGGGTCAAAGGTGTGCGCAAATCATGGGAGATGGCCGCGAGCATCTGCGTGCGGTCCTTGATGAAGTGTTGCAACTGGGCCTGCATGGCGTTGAAGGCGAGGATCGCCTGACGGATTTCATGGGGCCCGACCGGCTCCACCGGCGGGGCGCGGAAGTCGACACCAAAACGCCGTGCGCCCTGGGCAAATTGTTGCAAGGGCCTGGCCAGACGACGGGTGGCGACCAGCGTGACGACGGCGGTGGAAATCAGCACCAGTACGATCACAATCAGCCCGCGCGGCCCCTCCTCCAGCCCCCAACTGCGTGAGGCGGCAGAAAACATCAGCCAGGAGTCGTCGTCCAACTGGATCAGCAAGGCATAACGCCCGCCCGGGCCCGGCCAGTCGGAGGGCCGATAAGCCTCGATCCGCCGATTCGGTGCATTGAGTGCCCGGCGTATGGCTTCCAATCCCCGGCCCCGGGCTTCTTCGACGATTTTTGGCTGGGCGATATCGTGACGATCCAGGTACCAGTTCACCTGCATGTTCGGGTCGCTGACCACCGCCGCCAGACGGGCACGCTGCCCGGGTTCCGAAGCTTCGATCACACGACTGATGGAGGCGATTTTTTCCAGCAGGCCGGTCTCGATCAAGGAGGGATAGGCCCAGACACCGGCCAGCTTGACGAACAGCGCGTTGAATCCCAGCGCCGTGAGCATGGCCATCAGGATGGTCAGGGCGATCCAGCGTGCCACCGTGTCCTTTGGACGGTAACGCCCGGCTCCGAGGCGGCTCACTGACGTGTCACATCAGGGGTGAACAGGTAGCCGCCATTGCGCACCGTGCGAATCATCGCCGGGCGCTTGGTATCGAACTCCAGCTTGCGCCGCAGCCGGCTGACCTGAACGTCGATGCTGCGGTCGAACGCTTCATGGCTGTGCCCGCGCGCCAGGTCCAGCAATTGTTCGCGGGTGAGAATGCGCTGGGGATGCTCGACAAATACCAGCAGCAGATCGAACTCCCCGGCCGACAGCGGGATCATCACCTGGTCCGGCGAGCGCAGTTCGCGCCGGGTCAGGTCCAGTTGCCAGTCGGCGAAGCGGATCAGCGGACGCGGCACTTCACAGGTCAACGGCCGGCTTTCCCCGGCCCGGCGCAATACCGCCCGGACCCGCGCCAGCAACTCGCGGGCATCGAAGGGTTTGCTCAGGTAATCATCGGCGCCCATTTCCAGACCCACCACCCGGTCGCTCAACTCACCCATGGCGGTCAGCATGATCACCGGGGTGGCATACTGCCGGCGCAGGCGCTGGCACAGCATCAAGCCATTCTCCCCCGGCAGCATCAGGTCGAGGATGATCAGATCCGGGGCCTGGCGCTCCACCGCGGCCCACAACGCGGCGCCATCGGCGGCGACCTCCACCGTGTAGCCATGCAACACAAAAAATTTCTTCAGCAGGGCAAGGACCTCGAGGTCGTCGTCCACGATCAACAGACTGCTCACCGGCGGCCATCACTCGAAGTGGGAAAGAACTCCATCTAAAACCATTCGCCGCGCGCCGTCATATATTTCAATGCGGTAACAAACCGTCAGCGACGCAATAAAGCAGACATCTTTGCGCAAGGCGCGGCTGCCAGCATCAGCCCACTTTCTTCCGCAGAGACCGTTTGCCCATGCCCTCGCTCAAGTGTTCGCCCGCCCTGCTCCGTCACGTCGCGCTGTTGCTGACCGTTTCGTACCTGGCCGGCTGCAGCAGCCCGGCCCCGGTGGCGAGCGCCAGTTGCGCGTCAGTCGACCACCCGGTGTTCGACCCGGCCCAGCGGGTCAACCGGGGGATCTTCGCCTTCAACAAGGTGGTCGATGACTATGCCCTGGCCCCCGTGGCCCGAGGGTATCTCCACCTGCCGAATTTCTTCCAGCGAGGTGTGCATAACTTCACCACCAACTTTGGCGAACCCAAGGTCTTCGTCAACGACCTGCTGCAAGGCAACCTGAAGCGCTCGGCCACTACCCTGGGTCGCTTTACCGTCAACACCACCCTCGGCGTGGCAGGGCTGCTCGATGTCTCGGACCCGATGGGCATTCCCCGCCACACCGCCGACTTCGGCCAGACCTTTGGCGTCTGGGGCATCGGCAACGGGCCCATCGTCGAGCTGCCGCTGCTCGGCACCGGCAACGCCCGCGACGCCGCCGGACGCGTGCTGGGCCTGGCCTTCAATCCCTTCGGCACAAACAGCGACACCGTCAAGACCCTGGAGACGGTCAACCTGGTCGGCGGTGTGATCGACCAGCGTGCCGAACTGCTGCCGCTCACCGACAGCCTGAAAAAGCTGCCGGACTACTACAGCGCGATGCGTAACGTCGTCGCCGAGCATCGTGCGGCTTTCGTGCAGGAAGGCAAACAGGGCAGCACCCAGCCGGAGAAGGGCCGCTGCCAGGGAGCCGCCCAGGATGGTTTCTGAACAGCGGGCATTGATCCTTGAGCAACGGGTGAGCAAACGCGCCGATACCGACCTGCACTGCCATGAAGTCAGCCTGCGACTGTCGGACGACCGGCGCCACCTGATCCTCAGCCACTACACCGAACACTACAGTCCGCAAGGCTCGCAATGGGTCGAACGCCATCAGCAGGTGCCCATGGACGATCTGTTGCGCTGGCTTGCCCACCGGGCAGAGCACAGCGCCTGAGCGGGAGCCCTTCTCATCGGCCTCGAGTGTGAACCCGGCACCCTCGAGGCTTGCCACGCTCCTACAGTTTCTTCTCTATTTACCCCTCGAACCCGCGTAATACTTGAGCCCCGCACCTTCGGGATTTAATATCCACGCCGCTTATGTCGAGCATCAGTACCGGTTGCACACCTGGCCCGCTCAGGTCGACACCGAGAAGAAAAACTAGAGAAGGTGAAGCAATGACGGGTGAAAACCTGACACCGGGTTTGCTCAAGCGCGGCCTGAAAAACCGCCATATCCAGCTGATTTCCCTGGGCGGGGCCATCGGCACCGGGCTGTTCCTGGGCTCTGCCGGCGTACTCAAGTCCGCGGGCCCGGCGATGATCCTCGGTTATGCGATCTGCGGTTTCGTCGCGTTCCTGATCATGCGCCAGCTCGGCGAGATGATCGTCGAGGAACCGGTGGCCGGCTCGTTCAGCCACTTCGCGCATAAATACTGGGGCGGCTACGCAGGCTTTCTCTGCGGCTGGAACTACTGGGTGCTCTATGTGCTGGTGGGCATGGCCGAACTCACGGCCGTCGGCAAATACGTGCAGTTCTGGTGGCCCGATGTGCCGTCCTGGGTCAGCGCGGCGGTGTTCTTCGTGCTGGTCAACCTGATCAACCTGACCAACGTCAAGGTGTTCGGCGAAACCGAATTCTGGTTCGCGATCATCAAGGTGGTGGCAATCATCGGCATGATCGTCCTCGGCTGCTACTTGTTGATCAGCGGTACCGGTGGCCCGCAAGCCTCGGTCAGCAACCTGTGGAGCCACGGCGGATTCTTCCCCAACGGCTTCAGCGGCCTGCTGATGGCGCTGTGCTTCATCATGTTTTCCTTCGGTGGCCTGGAGCTGGTGGGCATCACCGCCGCCGAGGCCAGCGAGCCGCGCAAGGTGATCCCCAAGGCGATCAACCAGGTGGTGTTGCGGATCCTGATCTTCTACGTCGGCGCCCTTACGGTGCTGTTGTCGCTGTACCCGTGGGACCAGTTGCTGACCACCCTCGGCGCTTCCGGCGACGCCTACAGCGGCAGCCCTTTCGTGCAGATATTCGCCCTGATCGGCAGCGACACGGCGGCGCAGATTCTCAACGTGGTGGTGCTGACCGCCGCCCTGTCGGTCTACAACAGTGGCGTGTACTGCAACAGCCGCATGCTGTTCGGCCTGGCCGAGCAAGGCGATGCACCCAAATCCCTGATGAAACTGAACAAGCAAGGCGTGCCGGTACGGGCCATCGGGGTTTCGGCCCTGGTGACGATGCTGTGCGTGGTGGTCAACTACGTGGCGCCCCATGAAGCGCTGGAGCTGTTGATGGCGCTGGTGGTGGCTTCGTTGATCATCAACTGGATCGTGATCAGCCTGACCCACCTGAAATTCCGCAAGGCCATGGAACAGCAAGGCGTGGTCCCGGGCTTCAAGGCGTTCTGGACCCCGTTCAGCAACTATCTGTGCCTGGCCTTTGTCGCGCTGATCCTGGCGGTGATGCTGATGATTCCGGGGATCAGTGTGTCGGTGTATGTGATGCCGATATGGGTGTTGTTCATCTATGGCTTGTACCGGCTGCGACTGGCCAAGGGCCGAGTGCGCACCGTCAGCTAAAGAATAAGATTCCAACCTCCCCCTGCAGGAGCTGGCTTGCTGGCGATGAAGCCAGCAAGCCTTGTATCTCCCGATCAAGGCAACCGCACATTCCCGTCATAGGGCGTCTGCAGATCCCGTTCCGGAATCTCCCAGATCAGCAACTTCGGCGGAGTCTGCTTGAACGCCGGGCTGTCGAAGTAGGCTTTCGCCGCCCCGGAAAACTCGCCGCCATCCTTGGCGAAATTGCCCACCGGCGCGCCCACCGCCGCCTCCAGGAAACCGACGAAGTTCGAGTTGCGCGAAAACGACGTACCGATCAACGCCGTGTTCGGCAGATTGTCATCACCAAACAGATCATCAAGATTCTCGCCCGTCGCCGCCTCAGCCTTTTCCTTGACCTGCGTCGCCGCCACGCTCTCGGTCTTGGGCTGCAACGCCACCGGCAACCAGTCGATCCCCGCCAGGCGCACCAGATCACCTGGGCGCACGGCACTGGCCTGGGTATTCAACTCATAGCTCTTGCGCGGTGTCGCACTGAACTTCAAGGCACTGACTACCTCGGCAATCCGCCCCGCCGCCGCCTTGGCCCCGGCCTCGCTCCAGTGGGTATCGGTGCGCAGGAAGGCGCCCTCACCCAGCCCCTGCAAGCCTGGCGTCAGATCCACCGCCGCCACGCCCGCGCCTTGCAGCCCGGTCAACCAGCCGGCAATCCGTGGCTGGAATGCAATCGGACGCCTGAGCGAGCACAACTGCGCCGCCGCGATTCGGCTCTTGTCCGGCACCACCGCCACCAGCAACTCGATACCGCGCTTGTTCAACGCCTGGCGCAAATCGAGCACCGCCTGCGCCTTGGTCTGGGCATTGGCCGCCGCGTTGCGGTTCACACGCAACTCGTCACTCAGGAACAACCAGCCCGGGCAACCCTCGCGCACCCGTGGTCCGAGATCGCCGACAGTCAGCCAACTGCCGCCGCGCTCAAGGTCGGCGGCCTGCTTGGGCAATGGCGCATCCGACAGCGTCTTGGCGAAACGGTGGGTGATTTCACCATGCAGGAGCATGTCCGGCGTCACCACCTTGGGCACGAACTCGATTGAACCTTTGATCATCAACCAGACGCAGGACAAGGCCCCCAGCGCCAGGAACAGAGTGAATATCACGCCCGCCAGGGGACTGGCGCGCATCGCCAGCGCGCTAGGCGGCGTGGGGGCAACGGACGGGGATTGCGTTGGCTGGTTCATCAGAATTGAAAGTACAGAAAGGGCACGGCTTCACGGCTGGCGATCAGAGCGAACGACAGGGTGAACCCGAGCACGGGCCAAAGGGCCGCAGCCAACACGAACAGCTCGTTGCCTGCGAAACGTCTTTCCACACGGGGCTGCAACAGCGGCGCGAGGATGCACGCCAGGCCGAGCAACGCCGCCAAGCCATGCACCGGGCGCAAGGTCACGGCCAGGGCGTCGCCCAGGGCAAAGCCGTGCTGGCCGAACTGGCCGCCATACATGCTCAGGGCCGTGGCGAAGTCCGGGGAACGGAACAGCGTCCAGGCCAGGCACACGAATAACAGCGTCGCCACATGACAGGCCCAGAGCGGCAGGCCCGGCAGGCTCGAGCGCGACCAGGCCCTATCGACGCACAAGGCCACGCCATGGGCCGAGCCCCAGAGCAGGTAATTCCAGCTGTCGCCGCCATGCCAGAGTCCGGCGATGGCCATGGTCAGGAACAGGTTGCGATAGGTTTTCCACACGCCTTTGCGATTGCCGCCCAGGGCGATATACAGGTAGTCGCGCAGCCAACTGGACAACGACAGGTGCCAGCGCCGCCAGAAGTCCTGGATGCTGTAGGCCAGGTACGGTCGGTTGAAGTTTTCCGGAAAGTGAAAGCCCAGCATCAGTCCCAGGCCGATGGCCATGGCGCTGTAGCCGGCGAAGTCGAAAAACAGTTGCAGCGAATACGCCAGGCAACCGATCCAGGCGTCGGCAAAGGACGGGTTGTCCAGGTGAAAGGCCACGTCCACCAGCGGCGACAGGGTGTCGGCCACCAGCACTTTCATGCACAGGCCGATCATGAACCGACGTGCCCCGAGGGAGAAATTGAGCCAGTTGAAATAGCGCTGGTTCAGCTCCCGACGGACCCAGTCATAACGAATGATGGGCCCGGCAATCGAGTGGCCGAACATGGAGATGTAGGTGGCGTAGTTGATAAAGCTGCGTTCCACCGGTACCACATGCCGGTGCACATCCACCAGGTAGGAAATCGCCTGGAGGACGATAAACGACAACCCCGCCGGCAAGGCCACCCGCTGCCAGGCCATGGGCATGGCGCCGTAATAGGTGATCAACTGGTTCCAGGTCGCGGCGAGGATATTCGCGTACTTGTACCAGCAGAGCACCAGGGTGTTGATCACGATCAGCGCGATCAACAGGCGTATCCGCCCCCGCGAATCCTCACGCGAACGGTCCACCAGCAGACCGCCGACCCAGGCCAGCAGGGTCAGCACCATGTGCAGGAACAGGAACAGCGGGCTCAGCCAGCCGTAGAACAACCAGCTGCCGATCAGCAGGATGACGTTACGCCAGCCCGGCCGGGCCAGCGCATAGACCAGCAGGAACGCTGGCAGGAACAGCGTCAGGAATTCAAGCGAGGCGAAAACCATGGCAACGGGCGCTTCCGATTCAGTTGGACAAGCTATCCGTGGCGGTAATCAGGCGCGGCCCCGACGACGATGGCAGTAATAACAAACTGTAGCGCTTGTTCGCCTCCAGTGCGCCGAGTTCGACCGCCGAACCCACCGGTTTGCCGGCGCAGACCAACTGCACCGCCAGCGACGCTCGCGGGTTCAGTTCCTGGCGCCGGGGGTTGCCGGCGGGAGACTTCTGGAACAGGTCGACATCGCGCCCGGCCAGGTTGATCCGCGCGTCAGTACAAGCCGGGTCGGCATCGAAGAACGCCAGCGAAGCCTTGAGCTGGTTGGGGATATCGAAGGCTTCGCTGACCACCACTTGCCGGATGCCTTGCTGCGCATCCGCCAGGGCGAACACCGTGGCGAAATCGCCGGCGTTGACCTTCACGTCCACCGGCACGCTTTTGCCATCGCGGCTCAAGGTACCCCTGATCGGCCGACCGCCGGACACCGGAATAAAGCCACTGACCACCTGGCCCTTCTCCAGCTTCAAGCTGCTGCTCGCCCCTTCGGGGGTCAGCTCCAGGGGCGTGTCGACCGCGTTGACGAAACGCAGGTAGGCCGAGTCCTGGGACGGGCCGGTGGGGTACAGGGCAATCGGTCCACTGAACGCGCTGGCACTCAGGGCCAGGCCGGCCAGGGCGCCAACGGCATTGAAAATCCGTTTCACTTCGCAGCTCCTTTCACCGCCGTGGCGGGCAGCTCGTTCAATGATTTGCCGATGGCCGCCGCCCACAACTTGTAGCCGGCGATGGTGAAGTGCTGGCCGTCGGAGGTGGTCCACTCGCCGGGCTTGGAAAACTTCGTCGAGTCGATATAGGTGCACGGCGCGACCATATTGGCCAGGGTGCCCGCCACCAGTTGGGTACGGACCTGGTTCTTGCCGTACTGGTTTTCATTGGTATTGCTGCCGTTGGCCTTGCCCCATGCCGGGCCGACCCACACGCACTTGGCGCCGCTGTCGGCGATCTGCTTGGTCAGCGCCGTAACGCTCTGGTAGGCCCAGACCTTGGGAAACGGCGTGGTCTTATAGGAGGCCATGGTGTCGCCCATGATCAGTACCACCAGGTCCGGTTTGTCCTTGGCGATCACGTCCTTGATCGGCTGCGTGTCGAGGGTGCCGCGACTCATCACCTTGATCTTTTCACCCGGCTCGCGAGTCGCCCCGCAATCGAGTTTCAGCTTGGGCGTGACCCAGTCCGCCGGGTTGGCGCCGCAGGCACCGATGGCGTGAACCTGGGCACCTTGCTGGGTCAGGTTGTCGTAGAGCGGGTTCATCAGCGAGTCGGGAAAACTCATGTGGCTTTCGCCAACCACGAGCAACGTCAAACCAGCCAGTACGGAAGAAGCCATGGATCATTTCCTCGTTGCATCAATTCGAATAAGGGGAGCCAAAAGGACTGACCGGCAAGGCCATCGGCCCGGTCATGTTCTCGAAGGTGTAGCGCAGGTACACGCCGCCGCTGAGCTGTCGGTAATCGCTGGCGTTGTCCACCCCCAGCGTGCCACCCAGGAAGAAGCGCGAACCGAACTTGTATTCGCCCGCCGCATTGAGGCTGTAGCCGACGCCGGTCTTGCTCTCGCTGCCGTAGCCCGTCAACCCGGCAGCGGTGGCCCGTGGTTGCAGATCGCTGTTTCCAGGGAAGACCGCGGCGCTGTCCTGGCCGATATGCTGGACCCCCACCGAACCCTTGACCCGGTAGGTGAAGTTCTCGGTGCGTTGCGACCAACTGATCGGTACGCCCAGGGCGAAGAAGGTCTGCGGACTGAAGTAACCGCCGTGCCCCACGGTGAAGAAGTCCTGGTTGTTGGCATAGGTCAGCGCCGAACCGCTCAGGCCCAGGGTGAGGATGCTGTCGGGGGCATTGCGCAGGTACCAGTAGATACCGCTACCCAGTTCAAAGCGGTTGTTCGACTCGACGTTGTTGCCCAGCAGCACATGGGCCGAACCATAGCCGTAGGCGCCGACTTTCTGGTCGTCATAGCTCAGCTCACCGCGCACGCCGTTGGCCGTGACGCCGCCCCACTTGTCGCCGGTGCGCGGATCGCGAGAACCGGCAAAGGACGTCACGCTGTCGGTGACCGCCCGCCGCGAAACACTCACGCCGTAGCGGTAGTCAGAATTGCTGTCGAACGGACGATTGAGGCTGACACCACCAATTGGCGTGCTGTAGAGGAAGCCCACGGGACTGACGCCGAGATCCGCCTTCAGACCTTGCTCCTTGTCGCGGTAGGCAACTGCCACACCGACGCCGTTGGCGGTCTGCGAACCGACCGGGTCCAGGCCGCTGGCACCGAAGCGTGCCTGGGCCGGGTCGCTCGGGCTACCGGAAGACAGCGACACCGGGGTGATCTGCAACGCCATGCTGGCGCTGTTATCACCCACCGGCACGCTGACTTCGAAGGGCGCTTCGACATCCGTCAGCTTGCTCAGGCCCTTTTCGCCATTGTTGCTGCGTACGGTCAGGCCCTGGACGGCATAGCCGGTGCTGTCTTCAACGATCTCGTTCAAGGCCTGTTGCGCCGGGCTCAGCGTCGGACGCGAGGGGCTTTCGCGGGCGTAGGGATCACCGAACGGATTAGTCGAATTTGCCGCGATACCGCTCCCGCGCCCGACCGCGGCCGGTACCGCGTCACCGTCGCTGGCGCCCAGGCCTGAACCCAGGCCCACGACAGAGGTATTGATCGGCGGCGGAACCAGGTTAGACGACGCCAGGGCGGTCGCCTCCCGACGTTGACCGGGCAAACCGACAAAGGGGTTGGCCGACTGCATCGTGGCTTGCGGAGCCGCCGCCACGTAGATGTCCTGGCGCTGGCTGTCTTCGATCTCGATGGCCTTGCGCAACAGCTTGCCGGCTTCACCGGTCTTGCCCATGCCACGGTAGATCCGCGCGGAAGCGGTCAGGGTTTGCGGGACGCCGGGTTCCAGCTCGAGGGCCTTTTTCACCGACTGTTCGGCCAGGTCGAAGTCCCGTCCTTGCAGGGCGATATCGGCCAGGCCCAACTGCAACTTGGCATTGCCCGGGTCGGCCTTGATCAGCGGTTCATACAGTTCCCGGGCCTTCTGGGTATTGCCGCTGGCGGCATACATGCGCGCCAGCGACGATACCGCCTGGCTGTCGTTGGGCCGCTGCTTGAGGGCAGGCGAGAGCATGTCGAAAGCCGCCACCAGGTCGTTCTTTTCCCGCAACTCATCGGCCTGCTTGATCCGGTAGAGGAACAACAGGTCTTCATAACGTTTGCTGGCAGTCTCGTTCATCGGCTTGCCCTGCAAGTCCCGCAGGATCTCACTGGCCTGGGCGTCCTGATCGGCCTTGAGCAGCACACCGGCATAGAGCAATTGCAGGTCGGGGGTCGATGGCGAGTGGTCGAGCACCTGGCGCATCAGGCTGACGGCCTGCTGCGGATTGCCGGCTTCGGCATAGGCGGAGGCCAGCACCGCGACACGCTCGGGCTTCTGCCCGGCCAGGGGCTCGCAGCGCGACAGCAGTGCCCAGGACTCCTGGCGCTGGCCACGGCGGGCCACGTCCACTGCCAATTCGGTCTGGATATGCAGGCGGATATCCAGCTCCATATCGTTCATGTCGCTGCTGCGCCTGGCCGCCGGAATCCGCGACAAGGTGCGCTGGGCCTTGGTCCACTCACCCAGCTCGGCCGAGAGCAAGGTACTGGTGTAGAGCGCGTCGGGCTGATCGGGTTGCTGCTTGAGCAGTTCATCGATCAGGTCCCGGGCCACCTGGGTCTGGCCGTCGCGCAGGTAGACACGGGCCAGGGCAAAGCGGGTCCAGGGGTTTTTCGGGTCGTCGGCCAGGGCTTCCTTGTAGGCCTTTTGCGCCGCCAGCAGATCACCGCGACGTTCGGCCAGCTTGGCCACCTGGATCGCGCGCAGGGAGCGAATTTTTACCGTGGCCGCCAGGCGCGCCTGGTCCGCCGCCGACAACCCGTCGATCAGGCGCAACGCCTCATCGGACTTGCCCGCCCGCGACAATACGTTGATCAATCCGGCGAGGGCCTCCGGATAATTCGCCGTGCGCGCCAGCACTTGCCGGTAGCCGGCTTCGGCGGCATCCAGTTGTCCGGCCTGGGACTGCCAGTTGGCCAGGGCCGTGGGACCGGCCGGCTCGGCGGGGTTCTTGGCGATGGCCTGTTCGATCAGGGCCCGGGCCTGGCTCTGCCGGCCAGCGCGCTGGGCATCGCCAGCCTGGTCCAGCAGGATCCAGTAGCGCACGTCCTCGAGGGCCGCGTTCCACTGCGCGCCACCCGGCAGGCGGGTGGCTTGCACCAGGTAGCTTTCGGCCTCGCCCAGACGCTTCTGTTGCTGGCGCACGATGCCCATGCCGCCGAGGGCATCGTAGTCGTTGGGCCGCTCCTTGAGACGGGCCTGCAACACCTGCTCGGCACCGGCGATATCGCCGGCGTCGATGGCCTTGAGACCACGGGCCACCTGCGGGTCGCGCTTCCACCCGGAACCACCTCGCCCCTGGGCAATGCCCTTGTCCATCAGCGCACGGATCTCGGCATCATCCGGGTGTGCCTGCAAATACTGCTGGAACAACGACACCTGATCGCGGGAGGGCGGCCCCAGCCACTGCAAGGCGAAACGCCAGGTTTCGTCGGCATTGCCGCCGATATCCGGGTTGTGCGACAGCCGCGCCAGGGCACGGATACCTTCCGGGCGACTGTCGGGATTGCGCGCCAGGTGCAAGGCCAGGAACAGGTCGAGGATCGCGTCGTCGGGACGTTCCCGGCGCAGCCGCTCCAGGCCCACACGAGCCTCGGGCCAGCCACCGGTGGAAAAGCCCAGGGTGTTGTAGTACTCACGGGCGATCAAGCCTTGCGGCTGATGGCCATCGAGCAATTGCCGGTAAACCGCCACCGCCTTGTCGCGTTCGTCGGCGTCGCTCAGTTCGCGGGCCTTTTCCAGCAGTTGCTGCTTGTCGTCCGGGCTCAGCGCAATGTCCTGCTCCAGCTGCAAGGCCAGGCGCGGCAACGGCTTGATCGCCTGCAACCGTGCCAGGTAGCGGCGGGCGCCGTCCAGGCGTTTCTGTTGCAGGTCGATCAGGCCCAGGCCATAGAGCGCGTCAGGCTGCTCGGGGGACAGGTTCAACAACTTGCTCCAGGCCTCGGCGGCCCGGTCGGGATGTTCCTTGGCCTGCCAGTAGTAACCCTGCTGGATCAACAGCGACTGCGGGTTGCCGATCTCGGCCGCCAGGCCGGGCATGGCCGCCAGCGCGGCGCACACTGCCAGGGCTAGGGTTTGCTGGCGCATGGAGCCTCCCAGGACACTTTCAAGGTACCGTCCTTGTTGAACTGATAACGTTTTTCACTCCAGCCCAATGAAAACAGGCTCAGCATCACGTGGTAATACTGGTGCTGGCTGTAGGCCGGATCGGCCGGATTGCTGTAGTGCGCGATGGCCTCGTCGACGATGCGTTGCTGCTGGTCGGCCAACAACGGCAGGCCCTTGGCCCGCAGGTATGGCACCAGTGACGCGGAGAAACCGTAAGGGCCGATACCCTCGGTGACGCCGGTGACCACCTGGACCTTTTCCGGCGGCACGCCGGTGGAAGCAACGGACTGGGCCATGCCGTCGAGGCTGTCGAGGATCGGCTTGGCCAGCGGGTCGGCAGGCGAGGTCAGGCCCGCCCACAGATAGGTGCGAATGGCGTCGTAGCTGCCCTGGGCCGAGGTGAACTTGTCGACCACGAACATGCCCTTGTTGACGTCCGTACCGCGATAACCGACCCAGTCGGGCACGAAGCCGAAGCGGTTCATGTTCTTGTCGGCGATCATCTTCGCGGTGCTTTCGGCGATTTCCTTCCAGGCCCCGGACGGGGTCTCCTGGCTGAAGCGTCGCAGCAACGGGATCGGCGTATAGCTGGCGTTGAAACGCCAGAGCTGGTCCGGGTGCTCATAGCCGACCGGGCCGGGCAAGAGCATCTTGCCCAGGCCCGGGATGTCGCGCACCAGGGTCTTGTCCAGGTTGGCCAACATCCGCTGGGCGTCCGTGCGGTACTCGGGCTTGTGCCACAGGCGGTCAGCCTCCAACAGCGAGTAAGCGATCCAGAGATCGGCATCGCTGGCGGAGTTGGTATCGATCACACCCCAGGTGCCGGTGGGCGTCGGGCCCCACAGCCAGCCGGGCAGGTTCTGCGCGATATTGGCCCCGGCCATATTGTCGCGGGTCCAGTGCCAGAGCTCCTCGAAGGTCAGCGGATCGTTGCCGACCAGGGCGAAGAACATCCCGTAGGCCTGGCCTTCGGAACTGCTCTGGTTGGGGTCCATGCTCGAACCGAGCATGCGCCCGTCCTTCTGCACGAAACGCTCGGCGTAGTTCTTCCACAGCGGCCAGTTCTGCAACGAGCAGGACTCGGCCTGCGCGACCAGCGGCACCAGCAACGCCAGGGACAGCAAGGTTCGACGCCAGATCATGACAGACGCTTCTTCGCACGGGCACGCAAGGCGAGGAACAGCAGGCTGGCCACCAGTAACAGGCCCACCACGGTCACCAGCAGCATCCACTGCATGTTCTGCGACAACAGCCATTGCACGCGCTTGAACAGGTTCAGTTCACCGACGTAATACTGCTCGTCGGCCACCAGCGAAGTGATCTCCTTGCCCTGCACCACCGCCAGGCTGCCCTGGAGGCTGTCCTTGTAGCTGTCGCCACCGATCATCGCGGCCGTGGCATCGGCCAGCCCTTCAGGCTTGCCGCTGGCAATCACCACCACGCTACGACCGGGCTTGAGCGGCGACTCGAAACCGGCCAGGTAGGTACTGCTCTGGGGACCGCTGTAGCTCACGCTCAAGGTCGGTTTGCGCTGGTTGGCCGCCGGGTCCGGGCTGATCCACTGGCGCACGCGCAAGGTCAGGTCGGACAGCGAGAAGCGATGGTTGTCGCCCGAGACACCCGCTGGCAAGCGGTCGATCCACTGCTTGAGCAAAGGCTGGTTGTCGCCCGAAGACAGCACCAGCAGGTCCTTGTCACTGACCGACTGAACCTGCGCGGCGTCCACCACCTGCACGGCCGTGGCCGGGTAGCCGGTGGAGTCGCCAAAGCGACCGAGCACGGTCAGGTAGGCCCCCCACTCCGCCGGTCCGCTGCCGTCGGGCAGCACCACGGCGCTCTGCGAAAGGTCCGCCAGACGAGTGAACGGGAAGCCGCTGTCGTTGAACACACCCAGGTTCGGCAAGGCGATGTAGTGGTTGTAGCCCGTCAGGTCGAGGGTCGAATCCGGGTCGATCAGCCCACGCATGTTGTCGATGATGATGTCGCGACATTCGCCCTGCTTGATGTAGTCGAACATGAACCGCAATTGCAATTGCGACTGCGCACCGGCGGACCCCAGGGGGATGTGGACGACGGATTCGCGGGGCAGGCTTTCATCTTTCTGCAGCAGCGTCAGCAGGCTTTCAGCACCGCCCAGGCTCTTCATCGAAGGCAGTGGCATCGACTTCATGAAGGTGTTGTTCAGGCTCACCAGCAAGGAGGAATTGCTCGATTCCTGCTGCGGGGTATAGCGGTATTTCAAGTCCAGCCGGACGCCTTCTTCACGCCAGTTGAACATGTCCGGCGGCAGGCGCAGCGGTATGCTGATGGAGCCCGGGTTGTAGCCGGACACGCTGAACAGCTTGGGATCGAGCAGCTCGCCGAGCTTGACCGGACGATCGGACGGCAGCCAGTTAGGCGCGTCATAGGGCTTGCGCGGACTCAGCGAATCAAGATGCTCGATCAGCACGCTGTTGCCCTCCAGCGCCTTGCTGCCCAGGGCCACGGCCGAGGCCGCGAGCTTGAGTTCGGCGCCGTCGCGACCGGCGACGATCAGGAGCTTGGCATGGGGATCGCCGGGGTGGGTCACGAGGGTGGCTGTCGGGCCCTTCGGCGCGGGAATCGCCAGCCCACCCAGTTGCACGGCGTCCTTGCTCTCGACCAGGACAACGGCGTTGCCCTTGTCCGGCAATTGCCCGACGTTACTGGTGAAGCTGGCACCGCGATAAGCCGCCAGGGCTCCCAGCCACGACGACAGCGCACCGGCGCCTTCGAGGGCGGCGTGATCCGGCGCCTTGGCAAACACGAACGGCAGGTTCAAGGGCTGCGAGTCGCGACGATCGAAAAACGGCAGCGGCAAGATCGACAGGTCGTCCTTGAGCGGGATCGGCGAGACATTGAGTTCAAGCTCTGAACTGTTGTTGATCTTGGCCCACAGGCTGCTGTGCTGCGGGTCCTCGCACTGCATGGTGTAGTGCCCGATAAATTGCAGGCGCAGACGGTTGAACTCGGTGATCAGGTGCGCCGGGATAGTCACCACCTGCTCCTGCGGCTTGCCGGCACCGTCCTTGGGCAGCGCGAGGCTGGCGGCCACTTCATCGTTGACCAGCACGTTGATCTGCGACAGGTCGGCCAGCAACGCCGGCGAGTAGCTGTAGCGCAGCAGCAGTTGCGCACTGTTGACCACCTCGTCGGCGCGGACGTTGAAGCTGACGCTGTCGGCCGCTTCCACGCCCTGCAGGTTCATGGTGTCCAGGCGTCCCAGTTGCTTGAGGGTCAGGCTGTGGCTGTAACTGCCGGCCGGCGTCTGTGGCGCGACATTCGTCGGCACCACCGGCGGCGTTGCGGCGGTCTCGGCCCAGGCGTTATGGACCAGCCCCCCCAAGCACAGTGCGGACGAAGCCAGGAGCATGAGCGGACGACGAGTGCAACGCAGGGCGCGAAGGGTCAACGGTGTAGGGGTCATGACTTGTCCATAAGAAGTTCGAGCGGTTTCAAAGGGGCGTTTTGTCTGGCAGGTGCGACTGGGCGAACCGGCGTCGGTTGATCGGCCGGGCGGCGGCGCGCCGGCAGCAACAGCGCCTTGAGCAAAGTACCGAGGCCGATCAGGCCAATGGCACTGACCTCGCGCAAGGCCGATAGCGGCGTATCGAGCTTGCCGCTGCCCCAACTGGTGGCCCAGGTGTCGGCGCGGGAGAAGGTCATGCGCACCAGTTCGCTTTGCTGGCGCAGGGTCAACGGATCAAACAGTGCGCCCAGGTACTGGCCTTTGCTGAACACCACCGTGGTGTCGAACTCGCAGGTCGCGGCGCTGCGGAACAACGTCACCCGCACCCGCTCGCCGGCCGTGACCGTGGTGCCCGCCGGCAACTTGATACCAAGCCCGCGCTGGGAGAAGTCCTGGGTCATGCCATACACCGGGGTGCCGTCAGGCAGTTCGACCTTGACCGGCAACTCGGCGCTGACCCGCGGCTCGGCGCGGATCTGCCGCGACTCACTGGCCACCGCTACGGCGGCGCTGGTGATCAGCAGGTTATAGAGGGTCCAGAGGGCGTTGATCAGCACCGTGATCGCGCTGGCGGGATCGCCCCAGATCCATTGGTGGACGGCAAAGCCCAGCCCGGTGAGGTTCAGCACCAGCAGGACGATATAGGGACGGGCCAGCTTCCAGTCGAAGAACTGCTGGTCGATGATCCCGCCCTTGTCGGTGACGTTGAAACCGCCGAAACCGGGCTTGATCAGCGCCATCAGTACCGGCGGCATGATGTACCAGGCCAGCACCGTCTCGTAGACCTCGTTCCAGAACGAATGGCGGAAACGCCCCTGGATACAGGAGTTGGTCAGGTTCGAGTGGAACAGGTGCGGCAGCACATAGGCGGTGATCATCAGCGCCGAGGCGTGGAAGATCTGCGCACCGAAGATCAGGTACGCCAGGGGCGCGGTGAGGAACACCAGGCGCGGCAGACCGTAGAAGAAGTGCAGCATGGCATTGGCGTAGCAGATCCGTTGGCCGAGCTTGAGGCCCTTGCCCACCAGCGGGTTGTCCAGGCGGAAGATCTGCGCCATGCCCCGGGCCCAACGGATGCGCTGGCTGATATGCCGCGACAGGCTTTCGGTGGCCAGGCCCGCGGCCTGGGGAATCGCCAGGTACGCGGTGTTGTAGCCGGCGCGGTTGAGCTTGAGGGCGGTGTGGGCGTCCTCGGTGACGGTTTCAATCGCCACGCCGCCGATTTCCTCCAATGGCTGGCGCCGCAGAATGGCGCAGGAGCCGCAGAAGAAGGTGGCGTTCCACAGGTCGTTGCCATCCTGCACCAGGCCATAGAACAACTCGCCTTCGTTGGGCACGGCGCGGAAGGTCTTGAGGTTCTTCTCGAACGGGTCCGGGGAGAAGAAAAAGTGCGGTGTCTGCAACATCGCAAGCTTGGGGTCCTTGAGGAACCAGCCCATACCGATCTGCAGGAAGGAACGGGTCGGCACATGGTCGGCGTCGAACATGGCGATGTACTCGCCATCGGTGACCTTGAGGGCGGCATTGAGGTTGCCGGCCTTGGCGTGGGCATTGTCGTCACGGGTGATGTAGTTGACACCGATGCTCTGGCAGAACCGCCGGAACTCGTCGCGGCGGCCATCGTCGAGCACATGCACCCGCAGTTTCTCCTTGGGCCAGTCCATCGCCTGGGCGGCGAAGATGCTCAGCTTCACGATGCTCAAGGCTTCGTTGTAGGTGGGAATGAACACATCCACCGTCGGCCATTCGCTGGGGTCGCCGGTAAGCAGCACCGGGCGGCGGCGCAGGGGCCAGGCGGTCTGCACATAACCGAAGACCAGCACCACCAGGGCGTAGATCTCCGCAAGCACCAGGCCATAGCCGAAGGCGATATCCAGCCAACCTTCGAAACCGAGGGTTTCGGTCAGGCGCCAATACATGTAGCGCAACGAGGCGACCAGCGAGAGCACGATCAGCAAGAGGATCGGCCAACGCCCCGGCATGCGCTTGACCAGCAAGGCCAGACCGAAACACAACGCGGCAAACAGGCATTGGCTGTAAAGGTCCAGCGGTGCGCTGACGATGCTGATCAGCAGCAGCCCGCCGATCAGCGAAATGCCCAGGATCAGCGCCTTGCGCAGCGCCCCCGGCCATTGGTTGAAACGCTCCAGCCAGGCGTTGAGACGCAGTTCCAGGCGCCCCGGAAGATGGGGCGTGAGGTTGGGATCGTGGGTCATGACAAAGAGGACTCTTGCGTACCGTACATGAGCAGTTCGCACAGCGAACCTGTGAGGTCGAGGACGTCCTGGCAGCCTCGGGTGCTTGGGGTATGCGCCAGCGGATTACGGTCGTACGCCAAGGCTTCGCTGATGAAATGATCCTGGCGGATCACCCCCAACAGCTGCTGTCCTGTTCTTTTTTTCAGCACTTCGCAGAGGTCGAGGCTGAACTGGCGAGACGTGTCCAACTGGTTGATCACGACTTTGTATTGCGCGGGGTTTTCCCGTTGCAGGTAGGGAGCGAGTAGCCGGTCCAATTGATTGAGGCTGGTGTAGGCGGCCGCATCGGCCAGGGTCACCCCCAGCACCACATCGGCGATTTCCAGCGCCTGGGCCAGGTAGACCGTTGCCCCTGGCGGGGTGTCGATCACCAGCGTGTCCTGCTCATCCAGGTCAAGGTGCGCCAGGTGACGGGCCAGCCATAGATGATCGTTTTCCAGGCGCTGTTCCAGGGCCCGACGCAGCGGCTCGCCGACCACGCCATAGGCCAGGCAACGGCTACCGGAAAAGCCTTTGCGGATCAGCGGCTGCCAATCTTCGTCGACATTGTCGGACTGGGCGATGCCAGGCCATTCCTCGCTGCCGCCCAGGTGCAGGCACAGCGCATTTTGTGGGTCCAGGTCGAGCGCAAGCGTGCGCCCGCCGGAACGTTTGATTGCACAGGCCAAGGTGGCGGCCAGGGTGCTCTTGCCGACACCGCCCTTGGCCGACACCACGACAATGACCTTGGCCTTGAGCTTTGGCACACCCTGTCCAACAGGCTGCACACCAGGCACGCCGCCGCGCTGTTGTTCGATTTCCACCAGCAGTCGGCTCAGCGGCGTGGAGCCGCCGTGCGCCATGGAGGACGAGGGGATAACACCCAAGGGTTCAGTGGGTTGAGGGTCAAGGCTGACAGGCAGCGGCTCTGGCGCCGGAACTTCGGACACAATAGGCGCGATGTCTTCAATGTAGTCGTAGCGGGGCTCGATCTCCCGGTAGCTCTCGACACTCCCACCAAATCGATTGAACAGATTCGCGATGTCATCTGAACGGTGCATGTCGGCGTCCCTTCGTACAATTAGGTTCAACTCAAATGTCAGGGGACAAGCACACGTCTAGCTGCACATTCCATGGTCCGTTATTCCCGGTTTGCTCCCTCCCCAAGCGCTATCAATTTGATAGCGTCATTATTTTGTTGTCCAATAGATTTTTATCAGAGAAAAATCAGGAATCGCCAATAATTTGGCGAACAAGCTCAATTCCTTCATTTCACTGGTAAATTCCCCTCCCCCGAGACCGCTGACCGGTTGAGCCGTGACAATGGCGCGTGGGTCCAATAGATTAGGCGCCCTGAAATGCCCCGGCCTTTCGAGCCTCACCCCAGTTAAATGACACTGAAATAGCGAAATTTCGATGCCTGATTCCCATACCGATGAAGCCGTAACCACCTTGTCCGCCAAGCGCGAATACGAAAACGCCATCCATCTTTCCCAGCATGTGCCCCAGGCCAAGAACATCAGCGAGATGGTTCTCGACGCCTTCCACACCTCGAAAGAAAGCGACCAGATTCGCGAACTGCGCTTGGCGATCCGCCAGGCCCACGACCGTTTCGACGACGACAAAGCCTACGAACTCATGGGCCAGCTCAAGCAACTCAAGGACGCCGAGGCGGCCGACATCGCAGCCCTGGAAGACCTGAGCACGAAGTTCCCGATCAGCCGGATCCTTTCCAGCTACAAGGACGATGCGGCGTTCCAGGAGCTGGTCTATGGCTTGGCGCTCAAGGTGCTGAACCAGACTCACCAAGTGCTGAGCAACCCCAGCGCCGGCAAGAGCAAGGCCGCGCGGCCCAAGAAAGAAGCGCCGGTATTTGTCATCAGCAAGGACGACACCAGCGTCACCTTCCCGCTGCGCACACCGCGCAGCAAGGCCAATGCCGACCGCGAAGCGTTCGAATTCCTCGGCTTTGCCTTTGCCGGCCACGGCGACCTGGCCGAGTTGCTGAGCGAAACCTTTGTGGATAACGAAGGCAACGAACAGCCGGCCACCCGCCAGAACATCGTCACGGCGATTCAGCAACAGACGGCGTTTGCCGGGTATAGCGTCGTACAGCAGTGAAGATCCGCTGCTGAGTGGGAGCAGCGGTGAATGAAGAGAGGCAGGTGCGTTTCGAGGTCAGTCGCGGTGAGGGCTGGCCTGGGGATGGGCCTGCCTTTTTTGATTCGATGCGGGAAACCTGCTGGAAGACTTCTTGGATAACGACCGTAGAAATGACCTCACGCGGCAGCGAGAGACATTCTGATCATGGATGGGTTCGAGGCTAAACCAAAGCTCGCGCATGAGCATTCAAGTCTATGCCTAAGGCATGCATGACTCTGAGCACTGTCTCGAAACGTGGTTTCGAACCAGGCGCAAAAGTCTTGTAGAGGCTTTCACGTCCAAGCCCCGAGTCCTTGGCTATTTGCGCCATTCCCCTGGCTTTGGCCACATAACCAATCGCGCGAAGAAATTCATCGCTATCCCCATCGGCCAGGACCTGGGACAGATACTCACTGATAGCCTCGTCACTATCCAGCAACGCCGCCATGTCAAATGCGATGAGCGCTTGGCTCATGTTCAAACCTCCTGTGCCAGTTTCTTTGCTCGTCGGATATCAAAAACCTGTGAAGACTTGTCACCCCCCGCCAACAGGATGACCACCACACCGTTGCGTATGGTGAAACACACACGGTAGCCGGCACCGATATCTACCCGTAACTCGGATACCCCCTCTCCCACTGATTTCACATCACCCAGACTGCCTGCCGCTACGCGATCAATGCGGCGGGCAATTGCCACCTTGGCACGCAAATCACGTACAGAAGAATGCCAATGCGAAAAGGTCTGCGTTTGCTGGACAATGTCATTCACAAGGGAAAAGTATCCATCTGGATACTAGCAGAGGATACCTCATCCGCCAAGGTGGATGCGACGAGTATGCTGACTACTACGTATGACTTGAATACGTAGATCTCTTTTAGATGGCGATCATAAAGACGAGCTTCCGCAGCAACGGGAAGCGTTCTGATCATTGAAAATCCGATGCGTTCTCTGCAACGCGGCCAAGGATATTTTGAAAGATGTTGGTATTTCGATAGCGAACAAACTGGCGATCAGTTCAAGGTGCCAGCTTTGACTCAATCACAACCAATACAATCGGTAATACCGCACGCGATATTTTTATTGGCGACGCAACTGAAGGTGTTCCCCCCAAAGAAGCAGCGATAGTCGAGTAGCACCATAGGCCAATCGGGCAAGCGGCTTAGTTCTTCAAAGGGCCGACCGTTTCTAGAGCCCCACGCAGTCTTTCGGCGATAACGAACGAAATCCGCTCATCCGCGCACTGAAATCCTTGTTTTCCGGCTTCAGCGCCAATGCCTGCTTCTCAGCCGCGACAGCCCCGGCGAAGTCACCGCTGCTGGCCCGCACGCAGGCCAGGGTGTCCAGCGTATTGGCATCGGGTTGCAGCGCCATCGCCCGTTGCGCGGCGGCAAGGGCTTCGGCCTGGAACGCCGCGCCTTTGAAAGCAGCGGTACTCGCAATAAGCCAGGCCAGGTTGTTCTGGCCCTTGGGCGACTGTGGATAAAGCCGGGTTCCGCTGCGGTAATCCGCCAGGGCTTTTTCGAGCGCGCCTTTCTTCTGCCAGAACTCGCCACGCAGCAGCGTGGCGTAGCCCAATACCTCGTCGCGGGACAAGGTACGCCCCTGCCAGGCCGGCAACTTCTCGGGCGTACGGCATTGCGCGCGGCCATTGGTGTCCCAGTCCATCGAGCGCCCATTGCCGGATGTCCAGCGCAGGTAGTTGTGGCTCTCGCCACTGGGCAGGCGGATTTCCACCATGTGCATGGGCAGGGACAAGGACTCCGCCACCGACAGATAGAGAAACGCACTGGTGTCGCAGTCGGCAATATGCTGGCCGCCCTCCGGCAATGCCCGCGAAACCAGCGCATCCCCCAGGGTGTCGGTCGGGACGTAGAGTTCAAAGCCGTTGGCGAGCAAGGTCGCGCCCAAGGTTGTGAAGGTACGCGTCGCCTGTTTCTGCCAGTCGGCATCGGTCGACAAGCGGGACGCCAGTGAGCCGCGGGCCTGGTCGATCAGAGAGTCCAGCAGACGGAAGCTGTCGTCGGGCACGAAACAGGCCGCGGACTCGATCATCAGGACGTCGTAGCCCAACCCCCGGTAGCGCGGCGAGTAGGACCTGGCCACAGGCTCCGGGCATTGCCTC
>Ga0209888_1000173_pt1 | contig 42388 bp, 37 predicted proteins | sample OrgsoiDNA_201059_FD_185807 | JGI IMG/M metagenome (GOLD analysis project Ga0209888, IMG submission 185807) | Permafrost soil microbial communities from the Arctic, to analyse light accelerated degradation of dissolved organic matter (DOM) -... | ecosystem: Environmental > Terrestrial > Soil >...
ACCTCGGCGATGGCCTTTGCCGCTGCCGCGCCGTATGCCGCCATGCTGGTCGGTATTTCACTGTTTTCCACCTGGCTGCTGATGTCGCTGTTCGGCAAATCGGCAGTGCTGGGTAGCTTCCAATCATAGGGATCGACATGGCTGATGTAGAAATTCGCGGCCTGCGCAAAACGTTTGGCAACACCGCTGTATTGCGTGGCGTCGATCTGTCGGTGTCGTCCGGCAGCCTGGTGGCGATCCTGGGTCCATCCGGCAGCGGCAAGACCACGCTGTTGCGGCTGCTCTGCGGCTTCGAGCGTGGTGATGCGGGGACGATTCAGATCAATGGCCAGCGGGTCAGCGGCCCCGGCGTGTTTGTTCCGTCCGAGAGGCGCCATATCGGTTACGTGCCGCAGGAAGGCGCGTTGTTCCCGCACCTGTCGGTGGCCGAGAACATCGTCTTTGGCCTGTCGCGGCAACTGCGCAAGGCTCACCACCGCGTCGCCGAGCTGCTTGAACTGGTGGGCTTGCCTGTTGATTTTGCCAATCGGTCACCGCATTCATTGTCCGGCGGGCAGCAGCAGCGGGTAGCGCTGGCCCGGGCCCTCGCGCCGGCGCCGGCACTGGTCCTGCTCGATGAGCCGTTTTCCTCGCTGGATGCCGCGTTGCGCGTGGAAACCCGGCAGGCAGTGGCACAGGCCTTGTCGGCGGCCGGCGCCACCGCGTTGCTGGTCACCCACGATCAGTCCGAGGCGTTGTCGATGGGCAGCGAAGTCGCGGTGTTATGGAAGGGCGAACTGGTGCAGGTGGCGAGCCCCGAGCAGTTGTACCGGATGCCGGTCAGTCCCGAGCTTGCACGGTTTGTTGGCGACGCCATGTTGTTGCCGGGGATTGTCGATGGCGCCCGTGTGGTGTGTGCCCTGGGACCTTTGAGCTTGATGACGGCCATGCCCTACGGGCCGGTACAGGTGTTGCTGCGCCCGGAGCAGATCAGGCTTTCTGGCGTGGAGATGGCGATCGGAAAGGCGCGGGGCAGGGTGCTGAAAGTGGACTACTACGGCCACGATGCCTGTGTGCACCTGAGTCTTTCGGGCGATGCGGCCTTATCGACGAACCTGATTGCGCGGTTACCCGGTCATTTGTGCCCACGGCCAGGGGATGAGGTGGCCATCAGCGTCGAGGGCGAAGTGTTGGCCTATCCGGGGTGAAGCTCATCAAAACGCCTCAGAACTCCGCCAACGCCTGGGCCGGCGGTGCGCCGCCGGTCTTGATCGTCTTGGTCACGATATAGGTGAAGTAGCGCTCAATGCCGAGGTCTTCCAGTAGCAGTTGATCGATAAAACGCTGGTACTGATCGATGTCCGCCGCCTGGATCATGGCGATATAGTCAACGCCGCCGCCGGTGGCATAACAGAACGCTACCTCGGCCGTGTCGCTCATGCGCTGTTCAAAGCGGCGCATCTCCTGGGCCGTGTGCCGGGCCAGGGTGATTTCCACCAGCAATTGCTGGCTCTTGAACACCTGGTTCCAGTCGATCACCGCGCGGTAGCCCTTGACCAGGCCGGCGCTTTCCAACTTGCGCACGCGCTCCCAGGCCGGGTTCACCGACAGGTTGATCGCTTCGGCCAGATTGGACTTGGTGATACGCCCGTCCTCGGAAAGGATCCGCAGGATTTTCAGGTCATAACGATCAAGCTTGTGCATCGTGAACGAACTCCGCAGGCGACGGGTGGCTATCAGGCCATCAGTCGCGGCTGACTGCAATCGGGTGCTGAAGGCTACGACAAAACCCCGATTCCCGGGGTTTCATCGTTTCTACCGAAAAGCCTGGCTGAACTCAGCCGAGAATTTCAGTGGCAACCTGGTCAATCGCGCTTTGGGTGATATCGACGATCAGGTCCGCTTCCGCCTCGGTCAGGATCAAGGGTGGCGCAAAGCCGAGGATATCGCCGTGGGGCATGGCCCGGGCAATCATGCCGCGTTCGAGGCAGGCGGCCGAGACTTTCGGCCCGACTTTCAAGGCGGCGTCGAACGGCGTGCGTTGTTCCCGATCGGCCATGAACTCGACAGCGGCGAGCATGCCGTCGCCACGGACTTCGCCCACCAGCGGATGGCCTTCCAGGGTTTCGCGCAGACGACGGTTCAGGTAACCGCCGACCTGTTCGGCATTGGCCGTGAGGTTTTCCCGTTCGAGGATATCCAGGTTGGCCAGGGCCGCCGCGGCACAGATCGGATGCCCGGAGTAGGTCCAGCCATGGCCCATGGCTCCTTCGTGGGTCGAGGCCTTTTCAATCACGCTCCAGACCTTCTCACCGATAATCACCGCCGACAGCGGCGCATAGGCACTGGTCAGGCCCTTGGCGGTGGTAATCAGGTCGGGGCGCATGCCGTAACGCTGGCTGCCCATCTTCGAGCCCAGGCGGCCGAAGGCGCAGACCACTTCATCGGCGATCAACAGCACGTCGTATTTGTTCAGCACTGCCTGGATCGCCGTCCAGTAACCGGCGGGCGGGACCACGATACCGCCGGTGCCCATCACCGGCTCGCCAATAAAGGCGGCAACGGTCTCCGGACCTTCGGCGAGGATCATTTTTTCCAGTTCGTCGGCGCAATAGCGGACAAAGGCGGCCTCGTCCATGCCCGCGGGGGCCTTGCGATACCAGTGGGGGCAGACGGTGTGCTTGATGCCTTTCACCGGCAGGTCGAAATGCTGATGGAAGGCCGCGAGCCCGGTCAGGCTGCCGGTCATGATGCCCGAGCCGTGATAACCGCGGTCGCGGGAAATGATTTTCTTCTTCTGTGGCCGTCCCAGCACGTTGTTGTAGTAACGCACCAGCTTGACCTGGGTTTCATTGGCGTCGGAGCCGGAGAGGCCGTAATAGACCTTTTTCATTCCTTCCGGCGCCCAGTCCATGATGCGACTGGACAGCTCGATGATGGCCTCGCTCGAGTGGCCGACATAGGTGTGGTAGTAGGCCAGCTCCTTGGCCTGCTTGTAGATCGCGTCGGCGACTTCAGTGCGGCCGTAGCCGATATTCACGCAATACAGCCCGGCAAAGGCGTCGATAAATTCGCGGCCTTCGTGGTCGCGAATGCGGATCCCCGAAGCGCTCTTGATGATCCGGCCCTTGAGGGCGCCACTGGCGTGGTCGTGGGCATGGGTCGAAGGGTGCATGAAATGCGCACGGTCTTGTTCAAACAGGGTATCGAGCGACTGGTCCATGGTGGATCTCCTTAGAACGGGCCTTGGTGGTGCAGGCAGAAGTATTTGGTTTCGACAAAGGCTTCGAAGCCTTCGGTGCCGCCTTCGCGGCCCAGCCCCGAGGCTTTCATGCCACCGAAGGGGATCGGATGGCCGGTGAATTTCACGCCGTTGACCGCGACCATGGCGTGGTCGAGTCGGCGAATCAGTGGGTAGATCAGGTCCAGGCGGTTGGAACAAATGTAGGCGGCCAGACCGTATTCGGTGTCATTGGCCATTTCGATGGCCTGCTCCAGGCTGTCGAACGGCATCACCCCGGCGATGGGCGCAAAGTTTTCTTCACGGTAGATGCGCATCTGCGGGGTGACATCGGCCAGCACGGTCGGTTGGTAGAACAAACCGCCCAAGGCATGGGCTTCGCCACCCACCAGGCGTTGCGCGCCCAGTTGCAGGGCGTCGGCGACACGCTCGGCGGTCACATCGAAGGCCGCCTGGTGCATCAGCGGGCCGATATCGACTGTTTGTTCCTGCTCGCCCAGCAGCGCCGGGCCGACCTTCAGTTCACGCACGGCGGCGGCAAAGCGGCTGAGAAATACCGGGTAGAGCGAGCGCTCGACCATAATCCGGTTGGCCGCGCAGCAGTCCTGGCCGGAGGTCTGGAACTTGGCCTCGACCGCGACTTTCACCGCCAGCTCCAGATCGGCATCGGCGCAGACAATAAAGGGCGCGTTGCCACCCAGTTCCAGCGATACCTTCTTCACATCAAGGGCCGCCGCTTGCAGCACCAGCTTGCCGACCCGGGTCGAGCCGGTGAAGCTGACAGAACGCACGCGGCTGTCCTGAACCAGGGTTTGCATGGTCATCTGCGGTTCACCCAGCACCACGTTGAACACGCCCGCCGGGAAGCCGGCTTCTTCGGCCAACTGCGCCAGGGCCAGGGCCGAATACGGTGTTTCATGGGCCGGCTTGACTACCACGGTGCAACCGGCGGCGAGGGCGGCGGCGGCTTTGCGGGTGATCATTGCCGAGGGGAAATTCCAGGGCGTCAGCAGCGCACAGACACCGACGGGCTCCTTGACCGTGCCCAGGTGCGCGCCGGGGATATGGCTGGGAATGTTCTGGCCGTAGAGGCGCCGCGCTTCTTCGGCAAACCAGGGGATAAAGCTCGCGGCATAGGCGATCTCGCCACGGGACTCGGCCAGGGGCTTGCCTTGTTCCTGGCTGAGAATGCGCGCGAGGTCTTCCTGGTGTTCAAGGATCAACGCCGCCCAACGCCGCAGGATCGTGGCGCGGGCTTCGAGACTCAAGGCCCGCCAGGGGGCGAATGCGCGGTGCGCGGCGTCGATAGCGGCGACAATCTGTGGTTTTTCCAGCATGGGCACATGGCCGATCAAGCTGAGGTTCGCCGGGTTGTGCACGGCGATGGTGCTGGCACTGTCACTGTGGACCCAATGCCCGTCGACATAACAGAGGGCCTTGAACAGCAGCGGGTGTTTGTAGGTCATGACGTTCACTCCAGAGCGTGTGAGTGGAACCATGCTAGGGCAGGGCAGTCGCGGGGATTGACGGTTTGGCGGGGGGACGACAGTGGGTTTTTCCTGATTGCGCAGCGTCGAACAGCGGTTTTTGCGGTGGCGCTAAACACACCCTTGTAAGCGCCGACAAACCGGCGCCGACAAGGGAATGCCAGGGTTATCCGATCACTTGGCCGCCTTCGCCGTGGCCACCCAGCCATCCAGTGTTGCCTTGTTTTCACTCATCCAGTCGTCAGCCAATTTGCGGATATTGCGTTCGCTGGAACCGTCCTGGCTGATGGTCTTTTCCCAATAGCTCCAGGTCGCCTGGGAGAACGCCATCTGCCCCACCAGCGCCTTGATCGCCGGGTTGGCGGCGACGAATTGCTTGTTGCCGATCGCATACCAGTTCCAGGCGGCCATCGCCATGCGGCAAGGGTCGGCGCCACCGGCACAACCGGCTACCCCAGGGGTCAGCGCCGAGACGGTGCTGGACACCGAGCCCGGCAAGGCATCGAACGGCGTGGGCAGCCACACCACGTCCTTGCCCGGGACCATGGTGTTGGTCATCCAGGACGGTGCCCAGGCATAGAAAAACACCGGCTCGCCGCGTTTTAGGCGGGCGACGTTTTCGAACATCAGGGCTTCATACTTGCCCCGCACCGGGTTGACCGTGCCTTTGAGGCCGAACTTGTCGAGCTGGTAGTCGACCACATCGCCGCAGCCCCAGCCCGGATCGCAACTGATCAGGTTGGCCTTGCCGTTTTTACCGAAGAGCCCGGCGATCTTCGGGTCTTTCAGCTGTTCCAGGCTGGTGATCCCGTAGGCGTCGGCGGTTTTCTTGTCGATCATGTAGCCGTTGTAGCCGGCGCCCTGGATAAAGCCCGAGCCCACCACTTCGGTCTTGTCCTTGACCTTGTCAAAGCTGGGCTGCAGTTGCGGCAGGGTGACATCCATCGAAAGATCGAGGTCGCCCTGGGCCGCGGCCGGGAAGAACAGGGTGGTGTTGACCGTGCTCAACTTGGTCTCGTAGCCCAAACGCTTGCTGGCCTCGATGGCGATCTTGGTCAGTACGTAGTTACCGCCGGTGCTTTCCGATTGCACAAAGCGGATGGTCTTGCCACTGCCTGGCAAGTCCTCGGCCATGACCGGGGTGCAGGCCAGGCCGACCAGGGACAACGTTGCTGCAAATCCAAGCAAGGCTTTGAATGGACGCATCATGATTTCCTCTTTTTTTTCTCGTTATGGTTAGGGACGGCAGTGAAGAAAAGTCATCAACAACTGGCATTCATGAGTGTTGTTCTTGTTCAGGCTCAGGTGTTCGCCGGACGGGTATTGAGCAAGCGCTTGAACAGCGACTTGCGTTTACGCACGCTCGGCTGTGCCAGTTTCTGGGTGATCCGGTCGAGCATCATTGCCAGCAGGACAATGGCGATGCCGCCCACCGCCGCGCGGCCGACGTCCATGCGCCCCAGACCTTGCAGCACCACCAGGCCCAGGCCTTCGGCGCCGATCATCGCCACCACCACGGACATCACCATGGCCGTGAGCACCGTCTGGTTGAGCCCGCCCAGAATGGTGGGGATCGCCAGGGGCAACTGGATTTCCCAGAGCAATTGCCGGTGGTCGGCACCGAAGGCGTGGCCGGCTTCGACCAGTTCGGTCTCCACCATGCGAATGCCCAGGTAGGTAAAGCGGATCAGCGGCGGGCAGGCGGAAATCACCACCGCGACCTCACCCGACACGGTGCCCACGCCGAACAGCATCACCACCGGCACCAGGTACACGAAGGTCGGCGTGGTCTGCATGATGTCGAGGATCGGCCGCATCACCCGCCAGACCCGTTCGCTGCGGGCGCACCAGACACCCACCGGAATCCCCACCAGCATGCAGATGACAATCGCCGTGGTGATCAGCGACAGAGTGGTCATGGCTTCGTCCCAGACCCCCAGGGCCGCGATGACTACCAGGGCAACGGCGCTGAACAAGGCGACCCCCAGGCTCGCGGCGCGGTAGGCCACGAGGAACATCAGCAGCACCATCAGTGGGAAAGGAATGGCGTGGATCAGCGTGTCGCTCAAGGCCAGCAGGTTTTCCACCGGCCAGCGGATCGCCAGGAATATCGGCCTCAGATGCACCCCCAGCCACTCCACGCCCTGGCTGATCCATTGGTCCACGGGAAATACCGCGAGGTCTTCTGAACTAAGCATGCTGGGCAACCTCCGCCGCGTTGGGCCGCTGGGCCGCGACGCTGGCAATGCAATCAAGAATGTGGGCGCTGCTCAGGGTGCCGAGAAACAGCCCGTCGCAATCGACCACGGCCACCGGCAAGCCTGGTTTGAGCAGGCGCGCCACTTCCACCAGCTTGGCGTTGGCCGGCACGCTGACAAACTGTGTCGACAGCCGTTGCAGGGCATCAGCACCGCCACCGACCGCCAGCAGCGAGGCCGAATCGAGCACGCCGACCGCCTCGCCGAGGGTGTTGAGGACAAAGGCGCTGGCGCTGTCATTGCCGACGACGCGGGTGTTGCCCTGGACCAGCAAGGTGCCGGCGGTTTGCATGATCGAGCGGGCATCGAACAGCCGCGAACGGTCGACCTCCCGGGTGAAGGCGGCGACATAGTCGCTGCCGGGGTCCATGACGATTTCCTGGGGTGTGCCTTCGCGGACCACCTGGCCGTCGGCCATGATCGCAATGCGGGTGCCCAGCTTCAGGGCTTCCTGGAAGTCATGGGTAATAAACAGAATGGTTTTCTTCAGGGTGCGTTGCAGACGCAGCAACTCGTCCTGCATTTCCGTGCGGATCAACGGGTCAAGGGCGCTGAAGGCCTCGTCCATGATCAGCACATCGGCGTCGGTGGCCAGGGCCCGGGCCAGGCCGACCCGCTGGCGCATCCCGCCCGAGAGTTCATGGGGATGGTGGTCGGCCCATTTGGCCAGGCCGACGATGGCCAGCACTTCCTCGGCGCGTTGACGCCGCTGGACCGCAGAAACGCCACGCAGCTTGAGGCCGAACTCGGTGTTCTCGATCACGGTCTTGTTCGGCAGCAGCGCGAAGTGCTGGAACACCATGGAGATACGTGTGCGGCGGACTTCCCGCAGTTGGTTTTCGTCCAGGGTCACCAGGTCCTCGCCGTCGAGCAGGATCTTGCCCGCGGTCGGCTCGTTCAAACGATTGATGCAGCGGGCCAGGGTCGATTTCCCCGAGCCGGACAGGCCCATGATCATGTAGATCGCACCGCTGGGAATGGACAGCGATACATTGTTGAGGCCGACCACGGTGGCGGTCTCGGCCAGGATTCGGTCTTTGCTGGCCCCAGCCGTCAAGAGCTGCATGGCCCTTTCCGGCGAAGAGGAAAAGACCTTGTAGAGGTTTTCAATCTTCAGTCGTTCGCTCACCAATTGCCTCCAATTGTTGTTTTGCAATCTGCGGAAAACTTCATTAATAGAAATTTTTGGGCTACTGGCAGTCAAAGGTCTTTCAGTCACGCAAGGGTGCAGTCTCAAAAATTTCTTGTTGTTGTGCTAGGGCACTTACAGCATGAGCGGTGTGGCGAGTGCAACGCCGAGACGCCGGTCGGTAGCTGCAATGGCTTATCCATGATCCATCTCCGGTTCAAGAAGAAACTCACGCATGATCGAAGCCACCTGTTCCGGCGCTTCGATCAAAATGCAGTGGCGCAATTCCGGCAGGATCCGCAGCTGTGAACCGGCAATGCGTTGGTGCATGAACTCGGCCATTCTCGGGTTGGAACCGGCATCGTAGGCACCGGTGGCAATCAGGGTCGGGCAGGCGATCTGGTGCAGTTGTTCGCCGAAATCCGACTCCGCCAGTACCCGATACGCCGCCGCGTAGCAGCCGGGGTCGTTGTCGGCGTTTTGCTGGCGCAGACGGGCAACCGCTTCCGGATGGCGCGCCTGGAAGTCTTCGCTCAACCAGCGTGACAGCGACGCTTCGTAGTGGGCGACCGGCTCACCGGTTTGCAAGGCAAGGAGGCGCGCCTGTACCCGCTCACGCTCCTCGGCGTTACGCCCGGCGACCGTCGACAACAGCACCAGGCGCCGAACCCGTGCGGGATGGGTCAAGGCCAGGCGTTGGGCGATCAGTCCGCCCAGCGAGAAACCCGCCAGGTCGAAGCGGTCGAAACCGATATGATCGGCCAGGGCCAGCGCTTCGCCGACCAGATGATCGATTTCATAACGACCCGGCGTGCGAGAAGACTGGCCGTGGCCACGCAGGTCGAAGGTCAGGACGGTGAACGGCTCTTGCAAGCACGCCACCACCCCGGCCCAGGCCTCAAGGCTTGAGCCGACGCCGTGGATACAAACCAGCGCGCGCGGTCCCCGGCCGTCGAGGCGATAGTTGAGGGTGACGTTGGCCACGCTGAAACGCTGTGCGTCGCTCATGGCGTTTACCCCGTGACCTGGTCGCGGCGTTTGGCGCGCTCACGCTCGGCGAATACCGGCATCACCTCGTCGATAAACAGACGCAAGGTCTGCTTCTGCAATTCGAACGGCAGGTTGAAGGTCAGGCCCAGGCAATACTGATCGACCCCGGCGGCTTCGTAATCGAGCAGTTTCTCGATGATTTCTTCCGGGGTGCCGAACATCAGGTTGCGCCGCAGATTCTCCGGGTTGTAGTTGTCCTTGCCGCGCACGCTTTCAAAGGGCACCGGCTCGGGGAAACCGTTGTGCACCGTGCCGATATTCTGCATCAGGTTCTCGAAGGCGCGGCCGAAGTCCATGCTGTGGCGTACCGGCAACTCCCAATCGCTGGCCTTGGCGTACACGCAGGTACGCCGCTGCATCATGAAGCGCGGACGCGGGACGTGGGGGTTGTCGGCCACGGCTTTGTTGAACTTCGCCCCGAGTACGGCAATTTCCGCCGCCGGTGCCGAGAGCGGGGTGGAGAGGATGTTGGCGCCGATGCCCACCGCCCAATCGAAGGTGCCGGGATCCCGCGCGGCGACCCAGATACGCGGGTGGTCCTTTTGCAGCGGCTTGGGCACCGCCGCCGTCAGCGGGAATTTCCAGTAATGGCCGTCATGGGCGTAATCCCCGGACCAGAGCTTCTGCACCGCCGGCACCAGTTCCTTCATGTAACCCACGCCTTCCTGTTGTTGCAGGCCGGGGGTCATGCGGTCGAACTCATACTGGTAGGAGCCACGGGCAATGCCGAACTCCAGGCGCCCATTGGTCAGGTGATCGCACAATGCGGCTTCGCCCGCCAGGCGGATCGGGTGCCAGTAGGCGGCCGCCAGGGTTGCGGTGCCCAGGCGGATGCGCTGGGTGTGCTGACCCAGCCAGACCAGGGTCTGGAACGGGTTGGGTGCGATGGTGCATTCGAGGGTGTGGTGTTCCGAGGTCCACAGGGTTTCGAAACCGCCTTCATCGGCCATCTTGGCCAGCTCCAGCAGGTTGGCCATGACGGTCTGCATGGGCACGTCCGGGGAAAAGCGTTCCATGCTCAGGGACACGGCAAATTTCATGGGTAGCTCCTTGAATAACGGGCAGAGGGCAAAGAGGTCTCAGCGCAGGCGGATAACGAAGGGGTCCTGCATCTCCCCGGAGTAATCGATGATCACGTTCTTGGCCCGGGAAAATTCGCGCATCACGTCAAAGCCGCCGCGGCGGCCGTAACCGCTTTGCTTGAAGCCGCCATTGGCGGACATATAGGCGGAACTGCGGTAGGTGTTGATCCACACCGTGCCGGCGTCGATGCGGTTGGCGAAACGCATGGCGCGGTCGATGTTCTGGGTCCAGATTCCCGAGGCCAGGCCGTAGGAGGTGTCGTTGGCCAGGCTGATCATCTGTTCTTCCGAGGTGAACGGCATCACACCCACCACCGGGCCGAACAGTTCGTCGCGCATAAAGGGCATGTCGTTGCTGGCATCAGCCATCACGGTCGGTTCGAAGTACCAGCCTTCGGACAGGTTCGACGCACTCGGGCGCTTGCCGCCGATGGCCACCCGGGCCCCTTGCTGCACGCCGTTGGCGATATAACCTTCGAGCTTTTGCAACTGGGCTTGCAGCGCCAGGGGGCCGATATCGGTGTGTTCTTCCATCGGGTGGCCGAGGCTGATGCGCCGGGTACGGGCCACCAGGGCTTCGACGAACTCTTCGTAGATCGATGCCTCGACGAAGCAGCGCGAGCCGGCGACGCAGCTTTGCCCGGCGGCGGCGAAGATGCCGGAGACCACGCCATTGACCGCCTTGTCGATGTCGACATCGGCAAACACCACATGGGGCGACTTGCCGCCCAGTTCCATCTGGCAGGGCACCAGGTTGTTCGCCGCATTGCCGGCAATCCGCCGTCCGGTGTCGGTGCTGCCGGTGAATACGTACTTGGCGATGCCCGGGTGACGGGTCAGGGCCTCGCCGGTGGTCCGGCCATTGCCGCTGACAACGTTGACCACGCCGGCCGGGAAACCGGCCTCGATGATCAATTCGGCCAGGGCCAGGGTGGAGGCGCTGGCATGCTCGGACGGCTTGATCACCACGGTGTTGCCGATGGCCAGGCAAGGTGCCAGGGTGCCGGTCAGCAACATCAGCGGCGAGTTCCAGGGGGTGATCATGCCGACCACCCCCAAGGGTTCGCGGGTGCTGTAGTTGAGCTGGTTGAGTTTGTTGATCGGGATAGTTTCGCCTTGCAGCTTGTCGGCCATACCGGCGAAGTAGGTGTAGGCGTCCGGCAGGGCACTCATCTGCGCACGCATTTCCCGCAGCAGCTTGCCGTTGTCGCGGGTTTCCAGCAGGGCCAGGGCTTCGGCGTTTTCCAGCACCAGCTGGGCCAGGCGATACAGCAGCTTGCCGCGGGCCGTGGGCGTCAGGTTGCGCCATTGCGGGTCGTTGAAGGTCCGCTGGGCCGACGCCACCGCACGGTCCACGTCGCTGGCATCGGCTTCGGCGAACTGGTACCAGGATTTGCCGGTGGTGGGATCGAAGCTGTCCAGGTAGGTGGCGCTGTTGGGGACGACGAACTGACCGTCGATAAACAGGTTGAGGCGACTGCCCTCAAGGGCACTGACCGTGGTTTTCATGCAGGAGTCCTCAAAGAAATTCGTGGGCCAGCGCGGCGTGTTGCGGCGTGGCGTTCTCGATCATTTCCACCCGGCCACTCTCGGCGGAGCCGGTGTAGATGCCGAACTGCTGGTTCTTGCGCTCGCGGGCATAGCGGCGTACCACCGAGCGCAGTTCGTTGACCGGCATCTGCTCGATGGGCAACTCGTCCAGGGGGAAGAAACGCAGGGTGTCGGGCAGCTCGACATGACCCTGGAGGGGATCAAGTTGGGCGCGGTAGATCAGGTAGCCCGGGTCGGTGTCGTCGACATCGAATACCGAGTACAGAAAGGTCGACTCCAGTTCGATCGACAGGGCGCTCTGGCCCGCGTCAATAAAGCCCTTGCGCTTGCCGGCCACGGGCAGGGTCCAGCCACCGGCGCCGTCGGCGCGGAACAGGATGGCGTCGCCGGCTTCGATCAGGTAGCCGATGATCATCTTGTGGGAGTCCAGCCAACTGGCCGGCAACGGGTCCTGGATATTGGCGTAGCGGCCCCGGCAGAAACACAGCGGCAGCTTGGGACTGGTGCCGAAGGCGCGGACCTGGCCGATCAGCACCAGGTGGTCGCCGGCTTCGATGCGCTGGTCCACGGTGCAATCGAACCAGGTCAGGCTGTCGGTAAGGATCGGTGCGCCGGTGTGGACCTTGTCGTGATTGACGGTGTGAAACTTGTCCGGCGACTTGGACGCAAAGGTCCCCGAAACGTCGACCTGACCTTCATGCAGCAGGTTGACGGCAAAGTGCTCGGTGCTGGCGAACGAGGTGTAGCTGGCCGCCGATTTGCCGACACACACCAGCAACAACGGCGGGTCGAGGGAGACCGAGGTAAACGAATTGGCGGTCATGCCCCGTGGGTTGCCCTCGGCGTCATGGGTGGTGATAACGGTCACCCCGGTCACGAAGGTGCCGAAGGCCTGGCGCAGGGCACCGGGATCGACTGCTGCAACGTTGGCGCTGACCATGCTGCTCGGCATCGGAGTCACTCCTGTTTCTTGTGGTTTGAAGCAAGCCTACGGGGGAGAAAACCCTCAGGCTTGCGTCGATCAAGAGCAATCGCGGCAAAAGTTTTGCTGCGGTTCGAAGGGGCGGTCAGGGTTTTGTACTTTCCGCTTCCATCTCCGCCATGTCCTGGTAGCGATCGGCAATGCGCGGGTGAGGGCGTGAGCCGTCGGCGGCGCCGATGGCGATCAACACTTCGTCCGGCCCAGGGGCATCGGCGATCTGGAAGTTGGCGGTGAGAAAGTGCGAACGCTTGCCGGTTTCGCTTTTGTGCACCATCGGCAGGGCGAGCAGGGCACCCGGCGCGTTGCGGGTGTTGGTGAAGCTCAGGTAGGCGGTACCTTCCACGGCTTCGCGGAACAGGTTGCCGAAGCGCAGGGTGTGGATCAGCCCCGAAGCGTGCTCGATTTCGCCGTTGACCCCGACAGCAGCGGCCTTGCCAAAGGCTTCGACCTTGTTGCCCGGCATCAGCGCCGTCAGGCGGCGAGTCATTTCATAGCCCAGGCCCGGGGCCAGGCGCAGGATCTCCGGGCGCAGGTTCTCGACGAAGCCCTGGCCGGCCCACGGGTTTTTCAATACCGCGGCCACCACGATCAGGGTGATGGGTTTACCGGCGTCCTTGCCGCCTTCGATAAAGGTTTCCTCGATAAAGGTGGAATACTTCCTGACGCCCAGATTTTCCAGATTCATGATGACTCGCTGCCCTTGTGGCTGTTGGTTTTGCCTAAGGCTAAGGACAAAGGCAAAACCCGTCTTCCATGGTTGGCGAGTACAAATCATCTGGACATTGCTCTGAACCCGCGCAAGTATCAGCTCGGCCGGGCAGGCAAGTTGGCTGTCATGACCTCCATGTTCGGGTGAGCGCCTTGAATCGAGAAATGCAGATACTGTCGTTGCGTGATGTGGCCAGTCAGATCAACTCCGGCGGCGATCTGCAATCGATGCTGCACCAGCTGGTCTACGCCAGTTGTCGGCATACCCACTGGACCATGAGTTCGATCATGGCCATTGATATGGAGGCCGGTTTTGGTCACGTCATTGCCCGCCATGACCCGACCCTGGTGCAGCGCCCGCTGGTGGATTGCTGGGAGCTGTCCTCCAGCCCGGTGATGACCGCCCTGCAGCGCAATGAGCCGGTGTTTATCCGCGATGTGCGGGAATCCGAGTACCCCGGTTACCGCCGCGAGTCCCTGGAGCGCGATTACCGCACGGTGATGGTGATGCCGATGAACTGCACCGACTTCGACGGCCGGCCCATGGTGCTCAGCGTGATTTCCCGCACGATCATGGATGTATCGGAAGAGGACCGGGTGTTCCTCGGCATGATCATCCACCTGGGCGCTATCGCGGTGGAGCGCCAGCGCCAACTGGAAGCCGAACGCCGTGCCGCCGAGCGCATGCAGCAGGCGTTGCATGTGCACACCACCTTGCTGGAGCATGTGCTGGGTGGTGGTTCGGTGACATCGCTGTCGCTGATGGTCGGCAACCAGCTACCCAACCCGGTGATCGCCGTGGACTTTACCGCCAATCAGGTGGTGGCCGGGCGCTCGCCGGATGCCGCGTTGTTCGATGACCTGGCCTGGCAGGCGGCGGTCGCCGGGGTGCTGAGTGTGCAGATCTCCAAGGCCGCCCATGACAGCCTGAGAAGCGTGCTCAGAAGCACGGTCAATCTGTTTCTCGACGACGGCCAGCGGCAGTTTACCCTGCGGGCACAGATCGAGCCCTTGATGGTCGATCACGAACTGGTGGGGGCGCTGGTGCTGTTTCCGGTGGCCCAGCCGCTGAACGAGCTGGACCTGCTGATGCTGGAAAGCGCCAAGTTCGCCTTGAGCGTGCAGATGATGCGCAGCTTTATCCGCTTTCGCTTCGAAACCCGGACCCAGACCGAACTGCTGTTCGAAGTGCTCGAAGGCCGCTGGCGCGACGCCGATGATATCCAGCAGCGGGCCCAGCGCCTGGGGATCAGCTTCAGCAGCGCGCAGCAGATGATCATTATCGATTACGGCGGCAAGGCCCGGGAACCGAAGAACCTGCACCACAACGTGGCCCGTATCCTCCAGCGCGCGGCCATTCACTCGACGGTAATCGTCGTCGACAACGGCCTGGTGTGCCTGGTGCCCGTGGAGGGCGAGAAGGGCCGGGAACGATTGGCCAAGGTCAAGCGCCAGATTGCCGATGACTTGGCGCATTACCTGGGGAGCGAACCGATTTTACTGGCAAGCGGCGTCTGCACGGCGCTGACCGATTACCCTTCGGCCTGGGAGCGCTGCCGGCGGCTGATCGATATTGCCCGCTCATTCGGCCGCAGCGGGCCGATCACCGACCAGGACTTCGGACCGATACCGATCTTTGTCGCGGCGGTAGGCGGTGAAGATATCCGGACCTTCGTCAATGAAAGTGTCGGTGCCATGCTGGCCCATGACCGTAAACATCACACGCCTTACCTCGAGACACTCACCGTCTATCTGCGGGAAAGCTGCCGCAGCCAGGCCTGTGCCGATGCCATGGGGCTGCATGTGACGACGCTCAGGTATCGCCTGGCGCGGATTCAGGAACTGTTCGGAATCGATGTCGAGACCCCGGAACGACGCTTTGCCACGGAGTTGGCGATTCATTTGCAGCGGGTGATCGATAGCTAGGGCGAGGCCAGGGAGCACGCCGGCCGGCGTGCTCCTTTCAAATGCCTGTCAAAGGTGGTCGGCGTCGATAATGGCCTTGGCAAAGGCCTGCGGATCTTCCTGCGGCAGGTTGTGACCGATGCCGCCCTGGATAAGCCGGTACTCATATTTGCCGGTGAAACGCTTGGCATAGTCTTCGGCGGCGGGATGTGGTGCGCCGTTGGCGTCACCCTCAAGGGTGATGGTCGGCACGCCGATGGAAGGGGCCTTGGCCAACTTCTGCTCCAGAGGATCGTATTGGGTTTCGCCCTGGATCAGGCCCAGACGCCAGCGATAGTTGAAGACCGTAATGGCGACATGGTCCGGGTTGTCCAGGGCGGCGGCGCTGCGATTGAAGGTGGCGTCGTCGAAGGCCCATTTCGGCGAGGCCGTTTGCCAGATCAGCTTGGCGAAGTCGTGGGTGTTCTTTTCGTAGCCAGCACGGCCGCGTTCGGTGGCGAAGTAGTACTGGTACCACCATTGCAACTCGGCCTTGGGCGGCAGTGGGTTCTTGCCGGCTTCCTGGTTACCGATCAGATAACCGCTGACCGAGACCAGCGCCTTCACGCGCTCCGGCCAGAGCGCCGAGACGATATCCGCCGAGCGCGCGCCCCAATCGTAGCCGCCGAGCACGGCCTGCTTGATCTTCAGGGCGTCCATGAAGTCGATGACATCACTGGCCAGCGCAGCGGGTTGACCGTTGCGCACGGTGTTGGCGGAAAGGAAGTGCGTATCGCCGTAGCCCCGTGCGTAGGGCATGAGTACCCGGTAACCCTTTGCCGCCAGTAACGGCGCTACTTCGTCATAGCTGTGAATGTCGTAGGGCCAGCCGTGCAGGAGAATGACCACGGGCCCCTCGGCCGGGCCTGTTTCGGCGTAGGCCACGCTCAGCAAACCGGCATTGATATGTTTCAGCGGGCCGAACGAGGAGGAGGGGGCTACGTTGGTGCTGGTATTAGCTGCGGTTTTGATGTCGTTGGTTTGCGCATTGGCCAGGCCAAGGACGCCGAACTGCATCAGCGTGAAAGCAAGCACGGACGGGGCAACCCAGCGGCGGCGTTTTTTCTCGGGCTTACTTTTCAGCAGATGCGTTTTCATGTCGAGGCCTCTTTTCAAACGATGGGTCAGGGGTTGCGTTGGCTTACATTTGAACGCCATCACGTATCTGGCCTGTTTCAAGATTTCCTTGGGGTGTAAGCGCGCGTATCGCAGGGGTTTGCGACACACTGTGATACACGACGGATTCGGGTATCCACGGCTGTGTGCTGCCTATACAGGGGCAGGGACTTGCTCGGAAAAAAGCTGGAAACGTCAAGAAGTGGCGTATCGGAAGCCAGGATGTGTAACCGAAAACCGCACCAGATACGCGCTCGCCGCACGCTGTTGGGGCGTATGGAAACCAATGATCACGGGGTAATTAGCCGAATCCTGGGTCTTTGTTAGCAGGCCGGCGCTTTGGCAGGCGGTGCGCTGGGGTGGGCAAGAGGGAGCGGCACGGTAAATGCTTTTAGCTGTATATACAGGGTCGCAGCCCTTGCGCCGCGCCCCTCAACCGTGACCCAGCACCATGGCCCCAGGAGTGAATATGTCTTCCAGTATCCGTCTGCCGCTGATTGATATGTCCGGTGTTCGTGAAGGTGACCAGGCCAGTATTCGTCGAGCCGCCGACGCCATCCGGACCGCCTGCTGCGATACCGGCTTCTTCTACATCATCAATCACGGCGTACCGCAGCCGGTGATCGACAGGGCGATGTCGGCCGCCGCGGAGTTCTTTGCCTATCCGACCGAGGTCAAGCGCCAGGCTGCGGTCAATAAGCGCCATCGTGGTTGGCACGCGCTGGGCGGGGCGACCATGTACGAAGCCAGCAAACCCGACCACAAGGAGTTTTTCAGTATCGGGCTTGAGCTGGCCGAAGAGGATCCCAGCGTACTCGCCGGCGAGGCGCTGCGCGGCCCAAACCAGTGGCCGGCATTCATGCCGTCGTTGCGCGAGGTCCTGGCCGAGTACTATCAGGAAATCGGCAAGGCCGGGGCGGATCTGTTGAGGGTGGTGGCGGTGGGGTTGGGGATCGACGAGCACTTCTTCATCGACAAATACACCAAGCCTTTGCAGCGCACCCAGATGGTCTATTACCCACCGCAACCGGCCCAGGCCGATGCCGATCAATTCGGGGTTGCGCCTCACACCGATTACGGCTGCATCACCTTGCTGTATCAGGACAACAGCGGTGGCTTGCAGGTCCGTGAACTGGGCTCCAACAGCTGGATCGATGCCACACCGATTCCCGGCAGCCTGGTGGTGAACGTCGGCGACCTGCTGGCGCGCTGGTCCAACAATCGCTTTCGCTCGACCTTGCACCGGGTGATCAATCGCTCAGGCCATGAGCGCTACTCCATCGCGACTTTCTATGACCCGACCTATGGCGCCCTGGTCGATCCCTGTGAGCTGGGCATCGATTCGGCGTTGAGCCTGTATCCACCGGTGGCGGCGGGGGACTACATACTCAAGAGAACTGATGACTCGATGGCATATCGCAAGGGCAAGGCGCCAGGAGTGGAGTGAATGCCGTAAACGCGTACAAACGGGGCAAGCCTTCGCGACTCACTGTTGCGACAGGTAGTCCTTTTGTATCCGTGACAGAGTCCCGTCACGGCGAAGCGCTTCAATCGCTTGGCGCAAGTCGTGGACCTGTTCGGCGGAGCATTGCTTCGAGCAGGCCAGATAGAGATCCACCGTGCTCAGGGCGGGGCTCATCAGCAGCTTGCGGCTAGAGACCTTGGGCCAGATGTACTGGCTCTCGGGGACACCGTTGAACCAGGCATCGATGCGACCTTTCAAAAGCATCTGCGCGGGATTTTCACCAATGGTCAACGGGTGGATCTGCTTGTCGCTGAAACCTTGGGCGCGGAGGATCTCCTCTTGCGCGCTCCCCAGGCCGACACCGATCACATGGTAGAGCCTCTTGGCTTCAGCGAAACTGCTCACCCGGTGCTCAAGGCTGAAAAAAGCGCGGTCCATGCTCATGATGGGCGCGATCCAGGTGAAGTGATCTTCTCGCTCGGGCGTACGTGACAGGGGGGCAATCAGGAGGTCCTGCTTCTCACTGACGTATTTTTGCGACCTGGCCCAAGGCAGCACCTGTATATGAGCGACATAACCGGCCTTGGCAATGGCCATCAGCGCGGCATCTCCGAGGATGCCATGCCCCTTGGCGTCGTCGACAAGCGTCAGCGGAGGGGCGTCGATGATAAACAGGTCGATCGGTAACGGGGCCGCCCACGCGTGATAGCTCAGCAGCAGGCACGCCGGCAGACAGAGTCTGGCCAGCGCCTGGCTACGAGTATGGGCTACGCGTGTGATTTGGCTCATGACTTGATCTCTCAAGTACGGCAGGCAGCTCCCGGAAATGTCCGGAGAAATCATGGCGACCGCTGAGTTAGCGTAGCGCGGATTTGAGAGGGCGCCAAAGTCGCCAAGGGCGGACTACAGTAGTGATCGACTCCAGCCGATTTATTGCTCGCGCATCGGGAAGAACAGCTCGAAGCAGGTCAGCCCATCCTCGCTGGTGACATGGTAGAGACCACTGTGCAGTTGCATGATGGTCGCGACGATCGACAGGCCCAACCCGTTGGAATGGGCCGAGCGCTCACGGGATTGATCAACCCGATAGAACCGCTCGAACAATCTCGGCAGGTGTTCCGCCGGGATGGTGGTGCCGTGGTTGCGCACACGCAGATGGATGCCGGTGTCCGACGGTATGGCCTGGATCAACAGTTCGGAATGCGGCGCTCCATACTTGATCGCGTTGGCACACAGATTGGCCAGGGCGCGGCGCAGCAGGACCGGTTCGGCCCAGATAATCCCTTCGCCCTCCGCGCGGATGCTGATGTCGGCGTCTGCCGCCAGACCTTCGAAATAGTCAGCCATGCGTTCCACTTCCTCAGCGGCGTCCAACTCCTGGCGCTGCTGGCGAGCACTGCTGGGGTCGGTGCGCGCGAGGAAAAGCATGTTGTCGAGCATGCGTGCCAAGCGCTCCAGTTCTTCAACATTGGAAGCCAGTAGCTGCTGGTAATGTTCAACGCTGCGGTTCTGCTGCATGGCGACCTGGGTTTCGCCCAGCAGGTTGTTGATGGGGGTGCGCAGTTCATGGGCCATGTCCGTAGAGACGTGAGCCAGTTGCTCAAAACCCTTGCCCAGGCGCTCAAGCATGGTGTTGAAAGAGTCGATCATCGGTAACAGCTCCTTCGGCGCACCCTGGCTGTCGAGTCGTTCGGTCAGATTGCCAATGCCGATACCATGGGCGTGGCGTGCCAGGCGCCTCAGCGGCAGCAGGCCGCGGTGAACCATCAGCCAGCCGGCCAGGGCCAGGACAATGGCCGCGAGGCTGGCGAGGATATAGACGCTGAGACGATAGCTGGCCAGCACCGCGGTGCGTTCGGTCATCAGGCGGCCAATGGTCAACTGCAGCTTGCCCGAGTCGATATTCGCAGACACCGCGGCGAAGGGTGCACCATCGACTTCCGCTACTTTATGGACATCGCTCAGCTCCAGGGTGTGCTCCATCGCGACCGGAACCAGCTGGGGAATATCGAGGTTCCCGGGATTGACCACGAGTAACGGAGGCCCCCCTGGTGCACCAATGCTGAGTACGGATTCGCGGTTGCCCATCATGTTCTGAAACAGTGCGGGCTTGGTTCTGATCAGATCCCGGGTGTTGCTGTCATTGAGCAGGTTACGCAACTGATTGACGCGGAAGACGAGGGCGGCTTCGTCACGGTGTATCAGCTCGCTCTCCAGTTCGCGGTACAGTTCGACCCCCATGGTCGCCAGCAGGGCAAAGGCCAGCAAGGCAAACACCAAGGCCAGGCGCAGCGTCAGGGAGTAATGGCGACGCTTCATGGCTGCGTATCAAAGCGGTAGCCAATGCCACGCACGCTGTGGATCAGCTTGAGCTGGAAAGGATCGTCGATTTTCAGGCGTAGGCGGCGCACCGCCACATCCACCACGTTGGTGTCGCTGTCAAAGTTCATGTCCCAGACTCGGGAGGCGATCAATGAGCGGGATAGCACCTGCCCCTGATGCGTGGCAAACAGGTGCAGCAGGGCAAATTCCTTGTTGGTCAAGGTCACTCGCACGCCGGCGCGGGTGACGCGGCGTTTGATGACATCGATCTGCAGGTCGTCGATCTGCAGTTGCTCTTCCTCCCGGGTCGGACCGCGTCGGGTCAGCGTGCGCAGGCGGGCGACCAGCTCGGCAAAAGAGAAGGGCTTGATCAGGTAGTCGTCGGCACCCAGCTCCAGGCCTTTGATACGGTCGGCGATATCATCCCGTGCGGTCAGGAACAAGACCGGCGTGTCGGCCTCCTTGCGCAGGCGACGCAGCACTTCCCAGCCGTCCATCTTCGGCATCATCACGTCCAGCACGATGACGTCGAAGGACGTTTCCAGCGCTTGGTGCAAACCATCAACGCCATCGCGGGCCAGGCTGACGGAGTAGCCTTGCTCCTGCAGGCCATTGAGTAAATAGTTGCCCGCCTTGGGTTCGTCTTCCACTACCAGGATATTCATGGGTTTTACCTTGGTTCAGTTTCGGTATGCGATTCACGAAAGCGGACCAGAAAGCCGCGAGCAGGTGGCGCGAGTATAGCCCGATCATCAGCTTGAACCGCGTATTACCCCTGCTCCTTATCAGTCATATTCGTAAAGCTTCCAATCAGTTTTCGTTCGAGCAGTGCCCTTGAACCTGATAGTCCAGCACATGTTCCCGGCCCTGATGATCCAGGTAATCGAGCTTCGCCGGAATCACCCCGCATTGATCCGAGAGGTCGGTCATGGACAAGACTTTCGCCACGTCCATCTGGGCGAAAAAGCCGGTCTTGTCATGAATCACCGCTGGACTATCGGTGGTGCTGGCGAAGGCGGAACCGGTGGCGAGGAGGGCGGCGAATCCGAGCATAAGAAGTTTCATGGCATTGTCTCTCTGTCTGAGTGGGCTGCCTGTTGTCTGGCAGTGGGTTCACAATAACGAGGCCACTCAAACAGCCGACGAACAAAACAATGACAAAGTTGTAATGCAAGCTCGTCCGAAACCAGGGCCTGTGAGCGCCAGTTCGGACCGAGGCAAAGGAAGGTAGGGTTTGGCTGGAAGCGTCTCTACCTGACGGGATGCTCCGCTTTGCATTCCGCCAGGAAAGCCCGTCCCATGGGTGTCATTTGAGCAGCGCTGTAGACCAGCTGCGGATGGCTGACGTCGGCCAGTGCTTGCGCATAGTTGAAGCTGATCAAGCGCTCCAGTGTATCGACCTCGGCAGGATCCTTGACCTCAGTTTTGCCCTGGGCGATTTCATTCAGGAGACTGTAGAAGGCAGTGTCTTGTTTGTTCACGATTTAGCCTCTTTCCGGGGTTGTTCCTGCTGATTACGGCCGTGCCAGCAGCGCCTTGGCGCGTGCGCAGACATTGTCGAGGGTGAAGCCGTATTCGCGCAGCAGGACATCGGCCGGTGCCGAGGCGCCGAATCGTTCCACCCCTAACATGTCGCCATCACTACCAATATAGCGCTCCCAGCCTTGGCGCACGCCCAATTCAACCGCCAGCCGCGCACCGACCGAAGGCGGCAGTACCGCATCGCGCTCAGCCTGGGGCAGGGCCTCGAACAACTCCCAGCTGGGCATCGAGACACAACGCACGGCAATGCCTTCACCCTCCAGGCGTTCGCCCGCCGCCAGGATCAAGGCGACTTCCGAGCCGCTGGCGATCAGGATCAGTTCAGGTTCACGGCTCGCTCTGTCGTTCAGTACATAGGCGCCGCGCCGCAACCCGTCGGCCGCGGCGTAGCGGTTGCGGTCCAGGGTGGGCAATGCCTGCCGGGTCAGGACCAGCAGGACAGGGCGGTCACGGGTGGTCATGGCAACCTGCCAGGCAACCGCGGTTTCATTGGCGTCGGCGGGACGGATCAACAGCAGGTTCGGGATGGCACGCAGGCTCGCCAGGTGTTCGACCGGTTGATGGGTCGGGCCGTCCTCGCCGAGGGCCAGGCTGTCGTGGGTGAACACATGCACCACGTGCAGGCCCATCAATGCCGCCAGGCGCAGGGGCGGGCGCATGTAGTCGGAGAAGACCAGGAAAGTCGCGCCATAGGCAATGAAACCGCCATGGGCGGCCAGGCCGTTGACGATGGCGCCCATCGCATGCTCGCGTACACCGAAGTGCAGGTTGCGACCGACCTGGCTCCAGCCGCCGGCGTCGGAGCCTTGTTGATCCGTGCCCGACATGGGCGCCGGGTTGAAGTCGCCGAGGCCCTTGAGCACGGTTTTCGTCGAGGGGTCGAGGTCGGCGGAGCCACCGCTCAGCGCCGGTAGCCGTGGTGCGATGGCGTTCATCACCTTGGCACCGGCGTCGCGTGTGGCCAGGCCCTTGGCATCGGCGGGAAACACTGGAATGTCCGCCTCCCAGCCTGACGGCAGTTCGCCGCTCAGACGCTGCTGCAGTTCCTGGGAGATTTCTGCAAAGGCCTCGCTGTAGGCGTCCATGCGCACGCGCCAGTCGGCTTCATTGCGTACCCCGCGTTCCACGGCCTGGCGAAAGTGCGCCAGGGCGGCGTCGGGTACCAGGAAGTCCGGTTCGGTGGGCCAGCCCAGCTTTTCCTTGGTCTTGCGCACGGCGTCCACGCCGAGGGGCGAGCCATGGGCTTTGAAAGTGTCTTGCTCGGGTGAGCCGTAGCCGATATGGGTGCGCACCAGAATCAACGACGGCCGCGTCGTTTGCTCCCGAGCCGCCTGCAATGCGGCCTCTAGCTCGACGAGATCGTTGCCATCCTCCACCGACACCGTGTGCCAGCCGTAAGCCTCGAAGCGCGCCGCGCGATTTTCGGAGAAGGTCATGGCGGTGCCGGCGGCGAGGGTGACGGCGTTGTCGTCGTAAAGGCACGTGAGCTTGCTCAACCCCAGGTGGCCGGCGAGCGAGGCCGCCTCGCTGGCCACGCCCTCCATCAGGTCGCCATCGCCGACGAGCACGTATGTATGGTGGTCGACGACCGTGTGACCGGGACGGTTGTACGTCGCCGCCAGTTGCGCCTCGGCCATCGCCATGCCGACCGCGTTGGCCAGGCCCTGGCCCAGCGGCCCGGTGGTGGTTTCCACGCCAGGCGTGTGCCCGCGCTCGGGATGCCCCGGCGTCTTGCTGCCCCATTGGCGGAACTGCTTGATATCGTCCAGCGTCAGCGCGTAGCCGCTGAGGTGCAGCAGGCTGTAGAGCAGCGCCGAACCGTGCCCGGCGCTGAGCACGAAACGATCGCGGTCAGGCCACTGCGGATTGTGCGGGTTGAACCTCAGCCAGCGGGTCCATAACACATAGGCCATCGGTGCTGCGCCGAGGGGCAAACCGGGATGGCCGCTGTTGGCCTTTTGCACCATGTCCACCGAAAGGAAACGCAGAGTGTCGATGCATTGCTGGTCGAGTTCGCTGAGCATGGTGGTCTCTCGGTTAGGTGAGGAATAGATAGGGTGACGGTATGTCGCTTATCAGTGGATCAATCTGCCGTCCAAGGGTTTCATTTATTTCAGGACCGTTGGGCAATTACGGAGGGGCAGGGGCCTGTGACAGGTGGTCTTTTACGCAGATGCCGCTGTTGTCCTGGATGTTGGAAATACCCTGTCCCCCTTTTCCGGGCCATGAATAAATAAAACTAAAAACTCATCTGTATGAGTTATTGATTCAACTCGTACAGACGAGTATTTTAATTTCCAGAGACCACTTATGGCACTCTCATAAAACAAGAAACCGGATAAAAGCATGATCTAAGGCTAGCAGTTTCGAGTGCGTGGTAATCAATGACTTCCTATTGGTTTGAGGGGTATGAGCATGCATGCTGGAGCCATATTTATATCATTTGATGCTGTCGCGGTATCGGGCATTACGGTCGAAGCGTTAAAGATGGCCAAGTGCCTTGAGCAGAGTGAGATTACTTCCTATCTCGACCTGGGCTATGACATCAAGATCGACAAAGGCAATTTCAACAAACCTTATGATCACGAAAAGAATATCTACCAGGGGGTGTTTACCCTGGTTCGCATCGAAGCGATAGAGACTGTCCCGCATTACAGCAGGGATTTCATAGAGCACTCGCACAGTGTTTTGATCGGCCAAAGGACCGTGGTCTCTGCAGAAGAGCAGGAGCAGCTTTTAATCGCCATTCGTGAGTCGTCACAGGCACTGGCTCATCGAATGGTTCAGTTTTGGGAAACACTGAATATCCGTTATGTGATCGTTGAAAACGGAACGCTGCCAGAAAACATCATTTATACCCAAGCCTTGTACCTGGCCATCGAAGCCTACGGGGAAAAGCATGGCATGGGGAGTTTCGTCATCTGGCGTGATCATGACCTGATGTGGAACAGTGAGAAGAGCGTGATGAAATACGGTCCGGAGCCGTATCCCCACGCCGTCAAGCCGGTTCAGTCCCGCTATATCACCTATGTGACCCTGAATCATCATTTGAAGAACAAACTCGAGGAGTGGTGCCATCACGCCGTCGACGTCAAGGTGAGGAAAAACACCTATGACTTCAGCGGGCAGGGGACCTGCACGAACATCAAGGAAAGCCTGGATATCCGCGACAGCGACGTGCTGATTGCCCGCACGACCCGTATCATTCCGCAAAAACGACAGGACAGGGATATCTACCTGGTCCAGCGGTTGAACGCGCTTTTTGCTCGGAGCGGTAGCCGTCGAAGAGTTTATCTCGCGGTCGCCGGCGATCCCCATGAGCATCCCGACTACTTTGAAGCCTTGAATAAACTGGCCCGGGAGCTACAGGTCGAGGCCTTTATCAAGTTCATCGGTTCACTGCCCCATGACTATATGCCAACGAAGGAAAAGTCCACGACCATTGAGGATTTGTATTATTCCTGCGACCTGGTTTCCTTTCTCACTTCCTGGGGATATGACAGCTATGGCAATCCCGTGGGGGAGGCAATCAGCAGCCAACGCTGCTATATCACGACCCGCTACGAATATTATCAGGAGGTCTATGGTCAGCACGGTTTTGAAGCGCCGGTCATGTCAATTTCGGAAGAGCAGGACGGCCTGCCTGATGATGCCTTTATTAACGACGTCTATCAGTTGTTGAATAACAAAACACTGATGGCTGAAGTGGCTCATAAAAACTTCTCCATCGGCCAGCAGGTGCTCTCCAATAACGTCATTGGCATGCTGGACTTGAGTCCTACTGGAGGAAATATGCGTGATACTGTCTTTGTGTCGGTTGTGCTGCCGGTTTATAACGAAAGCGACCGCATTAATAGTGTGTTGGAGTCTCTGTTCAATCAGAGAACCCAAGGTGGCCTGATGACTCACGCCACCTATGAACTGATCATCGTGGATAACAACTCCACGGATGACTCGGTGGAAAAAATCAACGCCTTCAAGGCTGAAAACCCGGCCTTGGATATTCACGTTATCCAGGAGACCATCCAGGGGGTTTCATCTGCCAGAAAACGCGGCATGGACTACGCTTCCTTGCGCTCAAAACAGCGCGACATCCGCTTGGGTGTCAAGAACAAGCACTATATTGCTTCCGCCGATGCGGACTGCACCGTGGACCCTTACTGGCTGCACGCGCTGATTGAAAAAATGCTCGAGGAAAACGGCGATCTGGGCACCTGTAATTACTATTACAACGAAGTGTCCTTTCGCCAGCGGCCGAACCTGCTCAACGAGATCCAGAAGACCCTGCGCTGCCGCGAGATGTCGTTTTCACTATTTGGCGGTTTTCCGGACGGCAAGGGCTTTGCCGTCGAGCGGGGCCTCTACGACAAAGTGGGCGGCATCGAGATTTTCTACCAGTTGAACAACGGCCGCTTTGTCGAACATCTCTCCGATGACTGGGATTTCGGCATCCGGGTGATCGCCTGGGGCGGCAAGCCGGTCTATGCCCATGATTCGCGTATCGAGATCAACAGCCGTCGTGTGGATACCATTCTGGATGAGGTGATTACCGGTAACGCCTATGGGCAGGACGGAATCATCATCATGAAGGACGTACGGCCCGACGTCGAAGAGCAAACGCCAACGCTGCGTGACACCACGCCTGTGCAGTCACAACAGGCCTGGGACTACTCGATCAAGGACTACGTGCCCAAAAATATCGTGCTGCCGGCGCTGCTCAACCCGCAGATTCTGCTGGAAAGCCCGGCGGTACGTGAGTTCTTCAGCGCGCCGGTGGCTGATCGTTTGTATCAGCGTATCGATGAAATCAAACAGGGCTCCCGGGTCATCGATTTCAAACCGATTCACGCCTACAAGACCCCGTCCTACCGCCTCTATTTCGAGTTCCGCGAGGAAATTTTCAGTGCCCTGCGCCGTGCTGTTGGCGAGGACATTGGTTTCCCGCCGCCATTGCCGGCCTGCTTCGATGGGGTCAAGCCGGAAGATTTCGAGCGCTTTGTCTACTACTTCTCCGAAGATCGCGAGTCCGGCGAAGCCCATAACTACTTTGCGAACGGAGGGGTATTTTGATGAATGGCGAAGCGCTGGGCTCACTGAACGATATCGACCCGAACTATCCAACGCCGCGGGTCCACGACTTTCTCTCGCGTCCCGATAACAGCGCCTTTCTGGAGTACGTGTTCAACGACCCGTTCGGCTGCCATGTTTTCCCCGGCGATATCCCCGACTATCCGCTGTCCTCTTTTTTTGCCGATATGGATCGCGATATCAAGCAGGCCAAGCAGATCCACCTCTGGGCCTATATTCCCACCTGCCGCTACCGCTGCCATTTCTGCCAGTATCCGACGGTTATCTTGAACCCCAAGGCCGCCTCGTCGCAGCAAGTGTTCCGGGATCTGGTGGATTACAACATCAAAGAGGCCACGATGTGGCTTCAGAAAGTCCCTGGCCTGGCTCAGGCAGAAGTGGGCGAATTCAATATCTTTGGCGGTACTCCGTCGCTGCTGCCGGAGCAGGAGTTGCGGCGCCTGATGGCATTCTACCGGAGCCATTTCAACTTCTCGGACGCCACCCTGCGCTTTGAGGGCGAGCCGGGCACCCTGAACAAACCCTACCTGTCGCTGTTGAAGGAGCTGGGATTCAGCAAAATCAGCTTCGGCACCCAATCTTTCAATGACCGCATCATCTCGGCCTGCGGACGCATGCACTCCGCTGATGAGTGCGTGGAAACCATCCATCACGCCCGTGAAATCGGTCTGGACTGGGTCAGCGTCGACCTTATCTACGGCATGCTCGGCCAGAGCGTGGATGACGTGAAGTACGACATGGAGAAGTCCCTCGAGCTTGAGCTTTCCCATGTGGTCATCAGCAAGCTGCACATGGAAGAGTTCATGAAAACCCGTACCGGCGTGTCCGGGGAGAAGGAAAGCCATTGGCAGAGAAAAGGGCTGATCAGCGTCAACGACATGACCTTCCCGGGTCTTGGCAAGCAGTATCAGATGCGCGAGCTGGTGGAGCAGCATCTGTCCTCCGGTTATCGCGAACACCCGACCATGTACTTCCATCAGAACCATCGGCAGCCGGAGAAATGGAAAGGGCTGATCACCGACCTCGATAAACAGTACCCGGAGGTGGCGATCGGTCTCGGTGGCAGCTCGAAATGCACAGGTTCCGAAGCCATCAATATCACCGGCTACAACAAGTATAAACAAGCGCTTGATGAAGGCCGCTTGCCGATTGATGAAAGCCGGGGGTTCTCGCCGCTCCAGCGCGAAGTGAACGCTTTCAAAATGGCGCTTTCCACGCTGATTCCGGTCAGTGACCAGGTCTTCAAACAGCGCTTTGAAGGCAGAAGCTTTTACGATAATCCGGTTATCAGTCGCACACTCAAAACGCTGGTCGATAAGGCGCTGATTCGCATTGATGGCGATCTGGTCAGCCTGACGCCCAATGGCGTGACGCTGGTCGAAGCGGTCATCAATACCCAGTTCGCAACGCCGCAGGCCTGAGGAGGGCATCAGATGGAACAGCCAAACACCTCATCCGCGCCGGTCTTCAGCCTCTACTACGTCGCGATCGATACTGAAGCCGGCGTGACGCCGGAACAGTTTGAGCACTTTGTTCGTCACAAGGGCGTACAGATTCCCAGCTATCCGGGCTGGAGCTGGACCTTGCTGCGCGGGTTGCGGGGCGAACGGGCAGGGCAGTACCTGATGCTCTATGAAATCGACAGCGCCGCGCAACGCGATTGTTATGTGGCTGCGGATGGCAATAAAACAGAACTGGCCCGCCAGTTCTGGCGCGAACATCCCGAAGCGTTGGACATTCTCGGGGAATGGAAGCGTTACGGCACCTTCAGCGAACTGCCGACCCTTTACACTGATTATCGGCTGCTGGCGGAAAACACCAAAAGCACCGTGCCCCATGGCCCACGTTACCAGGAGCGGGTAGGGGAGGAGGCTGTCGCGCGGGTTATAGGCATCCACAATCTCGCGCTGCGTCCCGATGTCCAGGCACAGACCTTCGAGACCTTCATTGCGCAAAACCACCACCGCATCGAGGACTATCCGGACTGGAAATTCCGCTTGCTCAAAGGCGAGCGGGGCAACCGTCTGGACCAGTACGTGGTACTGATGGAGATAGCGAGCCTGAAGGCGCTCGATGTGTTTTATCCGGAGCCGGATATCGCCACCGATGAAGCGGCGAAATTTGCCCGGGCACATCGGGACACCAAGCAGATGTACGAAGAGTGGAAGCAACTGGCCTCGTTTTCCGGCTCGCCACAGATCTATACCGACTACCTGTCAGTGGCGCAAAGCCTGTGAGTACAAATGTATCCCTCTCGCAAAGCAACGAGAATGTTCGCCAGCAGCACGCCACGCGCAGCATCTTTTTTATTGCCGGGCTGGGAATGGCGTCATGGGCGCCGTTGATTCCGTTTGTCAAAACTCGGCTCAATATTGATGACGGCACACTGGGCCTGCTGCTGTTTTGTATTGCGGCGGGCTCCATGCTGGTGATGCCCTTTACCGGACGCGCCATCGCCAGGTTCGGCTGTCGGACGCTGATCCTTGCCTGCGCAGCGGTCTTCTGTTTGACCCTGCCGTTCATGATGTACGCCAGCTCTGCGGTGGAGATCGGCGGCGCATTGCTGGTTTTTGGCGCGGTGAACGGCCTGTTGGACGTGTCGATGAATGCCCAGGCGGTGATTGTCGAACGTGACAGCGGGCAGGCGAGGATGTCCGGGTTTCACGGTTTCTACAGCATCGGCTGCGTAGCCGGGGCAGGGAGCGTCAGCCTGCTGCTGTGGGCGGGGCTGATGCCTCTGCAGGCCATTTTGCTGATCGTGCTGCTGATTGCGCTTGTGGTGATGACGGCTTCCAGTCATCTGCTTGCAAAGCAAACGCAGGAAACCGGCGAATCTGGCGGCACGCTTCAGGCGCTCTCACATCCGGGGATTCTGTTTATTGCCGTGCTGTGCTTTTTCATCTTTCTGATTGAGGGCGCGATGCTGGACTGGTCAGCGGTGTTCCTTCACACCGAGCGCGGCATGGAAAAAAGCCATGCCGGGTTTGGCTACACCCTTTATGCCACCGCCGTCGCGCTGGGTCGGTTGTACGGCGATCGCCTGGTCAACGCGATCGGACGCCAGCGCATGCTGATGCTGGGCGGTTCGTGCGCCGCAGTCGGGCTGCTGCTGATCGTCTCGGTCGAGCTCCCTGGCGTCGCCCTCGGCGGGTTCATCCTGGCGGGCATTGGCCTGTCCAATATCATCCCGATTCTGTTCACCGCTGCCGGCAACCAGCCGGATGTCCCGTCGAGCTTCGCGCTTTCGGCCGTGACCCTCATCGGCTACACGGGGTTGTTGAGCGGCCCGGCGCTTATCGGGTTTGTTGCCCACCATTCCAGTCTGACCGCGGCTTTCAGCGCGGGGGTGGTGATCATGCTGCTGGTCTGTTCCAGTGCCCGACGCATTGCCCGTTGAGACACTGGAAGGGCTGCCCTGACGTTGTTAATCCATGGAGTTTTTATGAGTCAATTATCCGGTCCGGTTTTCAGCCTGCACTACATTGGCCTCAATTTGAAAAAGGGCGTTACGGCTGAACATTTCGAAAACTTTGTGCGCGAACGCGGCGTGGATATTCCGGCTTATCCCGGTTGGCGCTGGACATTATTGAAAGGGTTGCGCGGCGAAAGGGAAAACCAGTATCTGATGCTGCAGGAGGCCCCCAGCGCGGAGCAGTATGCCCAGTATATTGACCGCAACGGCGATCAGACCGCCCGTGCGCGGGACTTCTGGCGGGAACATTCTCAGGCACAGGCCTTGATTGCCGAGTGGAAAACCTTTTCAACCTTCGCTGAGCTGCCGACCATCTTCTCGTACTATTCAACGGTGGCCGAGAACACCAACAGCTCGCTGCCGGAAGGCCCTAACTATCAGGTCAGTGCGGCCCAGAAACCGGTGGCCCGCGTGGTGGGGATTCACAACCTGGCCTTGCGTTCAGGCGTGGCGCCGGAGACCTTCGAGGCGTTCATCACCGGCAATATTCATCGCGTGGAAGACTACCCGGGCTGGAAGTTTCATATGCTCAAGGGGCAGGGCGGTAGCCGCCTCGACCAATACGCGGTCATGCTGGAAATCGAAAGCCTGGAGTCCCTGAACTCCTTCCACCCGGAGCTGGACGTTTCGACGGAAAAAGCGCTGACGTTTGTGCGCGAGCATCAAGAGAGCGAGCGTATGTACGATGAGTGGCGTGAGTTGGCGTCTTTCTCCGGTGCACCGCAGCTCTACACCGACTACATCACCATTGCTGGCAACGGTGGCTGAACCTGCTGAAGTCGAGTGCGTGGCGACGAATACGACAAGGTCACCACGCACACGGATGCTGCTTACTTGGCCTGAACCTGGACAACGATCCCCGGCTGGTCAGGCTTGCCGGCCGCGATCACCAGATAGCGGTTCTGCTCCGGCGTATCGTTCTGCACGATCTGGCGGATGGGACCGATCGCGTTGACGATGGCCGAACCCGCCGGGTTGGACATGAATGCAGCCAGTGGTTGCAGGGTGCCGCTGCCATCCGGCTTATCGGACAATGCCAGGATGTACGGCTGCTTCGCCTCAAGCCCGGTCACGGCAGCTTGCAATACCTGTGTCAGGCCCTGGTTGAACAGCGTCACGCTGGTCGGCGCCTGGTCGGCCGATTTACCGGCGGCCTGCAGGGTCAGGTGTACGGCTTGCCCGGCTACACCGAGGGGGTTGAGGTTGTCGGTCCCCGGCCCTTTGCTGACCGCGTTCGGTACGTAAGCGATAGCTTGTGGCGCCTGGCCGATGGGGATGTTGGCGATGACCTGGTTGCTCAGGGTATCGATCACCGCGAAGGCATCGGCGTTCTCCAGGCCCACATAGACCCGGGTACCGTCGCCCGACGGCCAGATACCGTGTGGCAGGTTACCGACGGCAATCGTCGCGACCTTTTCAAAGGTATCGGTGCGATAGACCTGTACCTGGTTCAACCCACCCACCGTGATATAGGCAAACGAGCCGTTGGCGTTATTGACCAGATTGACGTGGTTGGCGATCGGGCCGATATCCAGGGTCTTGAGCAGTTTGAACGGTGGTGTGGCCTCGAACACCTGGGCCTTGCCCACATCCTTCAGGGTAAACCAGACCTGCTTGCCATCGGCGGAAGCGGCAATGTTCGGGCAGAACGGGCTGGCCTGTGGGACATGGCCGACGATCTTGTGGTCAGCCACGGAAATCACCACGGTCTCCGGGTTGAACGAGGAGCAGACGTAGCCGTATTTACCGTCCGGGGAAAAGATCTGCATGCCGGGTCCGGCCGGGGTCTTGATCCGGGTCTTTTCCTGGTAGGTATGGGCGTCGATGACCAAAACGTAATCCTCGCCGCGTACGGTCACCCAGACCTCCTTGCCGTTGGGCGTGAAGAACGCCTCGTGCGGGGCCCGGCCGACATAGGTCTTGTGTTTGACGGTGTTGGTTTCGGTATCGATGAAAGACACCGAGTTGGTGCCGATGGATACCGCTGCCAGGGTTTTGTGATCCGGTGAAAAACCCAGGCCATGCACCAGCACTTCGCCGCGATACAGCGGGCTCAGGTTGCCGGGTTGCGGGTCGCCCAGGGCAATCACGCCCAGCAGTTTGTTATCGACCGGATCGGTCACCGACACGGTGTTGGAAAACTGTTCCGCCGCATACAGCCGGTCCTGGTGCGAGATCGGAATATCCTTGGCAGAAGCCTTGCCGGGAATCTGACCGGCAAAGCTGGCGGTGGTGCCGGACAACAAGGCCAGGGTGATCAGCGCCAGCGGGAATCTTGGAATCTTCATGGAGACATCCTTCTTTTTGTAAAGTCAGGTGTGTGGATCAGGGTTGGGTGACGGCGGGAATCTGGGTGGGCGAGGCGGTGGAGGGCGGCAGTGGGGCGCCTATGGCCAACTGCATCGCGGCGATTTCCTGCTGCTGTTCGACGATGATTTCCTGGGCCAGACGCTTGAGCTGCTCGTTGTGCCCGTACTTGAGCAAGGTCACGGCCATGTCGATGGCACCTTGATGGTGTGCGCTCATCATGGCGACGAAGTCACGGTCGACGTCACCGGTAGGCTGGGTGTCCATTCCCTCCATCATCTTTGCCATGGCGGCATTGTTTTCAGTGAGGAAGGGAGCTTCAGCGTTGGACTGACTGGAGGCTTCGGACTGCTCATGGCCTTCATGAGCCAGGGCAGGGGGCATCACCGCAATCAGGGCAAGCAATGCGCAGGTTCCGAGCAGTCTGTGAGGCATGAATATCGGCATGAGCGTTTCCTTCGATTGAGCCCGTAGGCATGAAGGACGCTTGGCGGAGAGGTTTATTCCATCGGGCTGTGTGTTTTTCTGGCGGCTGATCAAGCGTATGGGATTGGTTGAAATGCGCTTGACCCAGGGCTAGTCTCATCCGACCTCAGTGTTGTCCTCACCAGAGGGCTATGTTCCCGGGGTTTTAGCGTGATCTTTAGGTGGGGTTATGAAGTCGAAACTTGCACTCGCTGTTTTTTTGCTGACAGCTTTCAACGGTGCACAAGCCGCTGAAATCAAGGTGTTGACCACGGGAGCATTCAAGCCGGTTTTATTGGCTATCGCGCCGGAGCTTGAGGCTTCGAAGCATATTACTCTGAACATATCTAACGGTACTGCCGGGGAACTGAACAAAAGGATTGAGTCAGGGGAACGTTTTGATGTGGCGATTCTTACGGACTCGCTGGTCAGCAAGTTCGAAGCCGCCGGGAGTTTGGATAAGGGCACTGCGAAGAACGTAGCCAAGGTCGGTATCGGTGTGGCCGTCCCGTTGAACGCTCCGAAGCCAGTGATTTCCACGGTCAATGACTTCAAGTCCATGCTGCATTCTGAAGCAAGAATTGCTTATATCGACCCTAAGTCAGGGGGCTCATCGGGGATCTACCTGACTGGGTTATTCGATAAGCTGGGCGTTTCTGAAGAAGTCGCCAGAAAGGCTGTCCTGGTGAATGGTGGACTGGTGGGTACGAAGCTCGTCGACGGCGAGGCAAGCGTTGCCATTCATCAAATCAGCGAATTATTGGCTGTACCAGGCATCCAGTTTGTTGGAGCGCTCCCGGCCGAAATCCAAAGCTATACGACCTATACGGCAGCAATGGCTAAAAGCTCTCAGCATGCAAAGGACTCGCTTGAGTTGATCAAAGCGCTGGGTGAAGAAAAAGCTGTGCGTTTATTGCAGGCCAAAGGGATGGAATGAACTCCATGCCCTCGTTGATTGTATGTGGTCTAGTGACTAGGGATCCCGAACGCGACTTTCACGTCGTGGATGTATATCTGCCAGGCAATCAGCGCAAACACTGTTTGTATCGCAGCGAGTCCCAAGCCACCCCAAATGATCCCAATCGCGATTTCGTAGGCTAGGCGGCGCTCCGGAGTCTTTCTGGTCACCCTTGGTTCGTCATCGTCACGTTCAGCGCGCATTTTCTGTCCTGGCGGTTGGGGTTGGGGTTTCGGAGTGAAGCGGGTTTTGCCGCAGCTGATCGTACAGCAATTGCTGAAGTGCTCGAACGCTTCTGAGCTTGTTCAGATCGTCGCTTGATAGTATGGACGTTGACTGGCGGCCTTGTTGTAGCGGTCGAGGTCGCCATAACGGTGTCTGATTTTATGCGTGTGTCGAGATTCCTTAAATCTGCGAATGATCTAACTCATTGATTTAATTGGCATGTCGTGCGAGCCGCGAGCGTGAAACCTGTAAATTTGCTGATTTTCGCATATTTAACTATGGTAAATGCAGATTTTCGCAGATTTACTGAGGTCCATCAATGGGTGGGTTTACCGTAAGGTCTGGAGCCTTTGTGCTCGCAGGCGCCAGAAAATTCGAGATCTTAGAGACCATCTCGCCCTCGATTGTAAAGGTCCGAGATCTGATAAGCCATGAGATCTCTTTTATATCCCCAGGTGATATTGAATTTGAAATCAAGCGCTCGGAGCTCGATTCAAAAATTGATGACAAGGTGATAACCAAAGCCACCATTGATTCTTTCACGGAAGAAGAGATGGAGCTTGCTAATCTGCGCTACAAAGTCATTCTGCCCCTGATCTCAAGAAATCCTCTGCCGAAAAATGAAGCAAAGAAAGCTGCACAGGAGTTGAGCGTAAGTGTTTCGCAACTATATCGCCTCATGGAACGGGTAGATTCGAGTGTCGGTTTCGTTAGCTTGATACCCCGGCGACGAGGGCGGGCCGTTGGTGCTAAACAGATTCACGGCACTGTTGAAGACATTATTCAGCAGGCGATAGGTACCCACTATAAAGGTAGGGGTGTAACAGTTGAAAAGATTTTTGAGGTGGTGAAAAGTCAAAGTGAAGCCTTACAGCTTCCCATTCCAAGTAAGCAGACCGTAGCCAGAAGAATCCAAGAACGATCTCCGCGTGAGTTACTGACAAACACTGTTGGAAAAAAAGCAGCAGATCAAGCGCTTTCGGTTCGAGGTGGAAAAATTCTACCAGTTGCGCCATACGAACTGATACAGATTGACCATGCGTTGGTGGATTGTATCATTGTAGACATAGACTCTCGTCAGCCATTAGGTCGCCCTTGGGCGACTCTGGCGATTGACGTGTATACCAAGGCTGTTGTAGGTATGCACCTATCCTTGAGTCATCCCTCTTCAATGTCAGTTGCCCTATGTATCGCACATACTATTTTACCAAAAAACCAATGGCTCAAGGCGTATGGAGTGGGATCTGTTGAATATCCGTTCTATGGCGTTCCAAAAAGGATTCATGTAGATAATGCAAAGGAATTCCGTTCGCCAAATTTACAAAATAGTTGCCGCTGGTACGATGTAGATCTTACGTACAGACCTAGAGATGCACCTTACAATGGCGCACATATAGAGCGCTTGATTGGCACTTTCATGAGGAAAGTGCATTTGCTGCCTGGCGCGACTATGTCGTCTGTGAAGGAGCGGGGTGACTACGAGAGCGAAAAAAATGCAGCACTCACATTCCCCGAATTTCGTGAATGGTTCATCAGGGAGGCTGAAATTTATCATAAAAAAAAGCACTCCACCATTGGGTGTTCCCCTCTTCATCAATGGGAGCGTTATTACAAAACGGATGAAGGAGGCTTGTCCTATCCCCGAATTATTGAAGACAGGCTTCGGTTGCTGATCGATTTCATGCCTATCAAAAAGCGGGTCATTTCCCGAACTGGCATCAGACTGAATAATATTGAATATTATTCGCCGGCCCTGCGGCGCTTCGATATCAAGACGCGTTGCCAGGTGCGGTACGATCCGGAGGCAATTGGGAAAATTTGGGTGTTGCCGGAAGGGGAGCAATCTTACATTGAACTGACCTATTCCGATCTCAGATTTCCCAACGTGTCTTTGGCAGAGTTTAAAAGTGCACGAAAGCAGTTGGCAGCAGAAAGCGATCGCAGGGTAACAGCAGCTGAAACATTTAAATTGATTCAACAGAACGAAGAACTGGTCAGTCGAGCGGTGCTGCTGACAAAGCAGGCTCGCAAACTGCATGAACGCAAAAAAAATCGTAATGCAGACCCAGGTCATCCGTTAAATCAAATAGTCGATGCGCAAGATTCTCCTGCGACCGTGGACTACTCGCGTAAACCTACCGCCTTTGATATTGAAGACTGACCTAATCAAGGAAATGCCGACATGAGATCAGCGGGCTCACTTGACCACATATCGCCTGCGCGTCGCCAGGCGGTACTCCTCAGTGACAGAGAGCGCATTAGCCTCATCTATAATGACCGTTGGGTCAACTACCCGGAGGTTCAATCAATTAGGGGGGTTATTCGCGCAGTTTATGAGATGCCACCCAAAATTCAGGCTCAATGCGTCTTGATTTCCGGGGCTCCGGGTATGGGCAAAACCAGCCTGTTCAAGCGCGTTGAATCAGATCTAGAAAGCCTGCTCAAACGGACTCAAGATCCCCACGGGTACATTTCATTCAGTCTTTCCCCAGATCCAACTTTAAGTGGTTTCGAGGAAACAATCAGTGAGGCCCTGGGCGTTTCGTTTGGAAAAACCCGGGGTGGACTGATACCCCAGTCTTTTCACCGACTTGTCCAACTAAGAAAAATACGGATGGTGCTGATCGATGAGGTGCATAACCTACTCAACGCAAACAAGGTAGATCAACGTAAAAACCTAGCGTTTTTTCGAGCGCTTAGTAGCCCGCCGCTATCGCTTTCCATTGCTGCATTTGGCACTGAAGATGCTGTTCATTCGGTAAGCAGTGATGAACAGTTAGCGCGCCGATTTCAGATGTATAAATTGCCTCGATGGAAAGAGAACGAAAGCTTACGCTCTTTTCTAGCGGCGTACGAAGGATCTTTACCTCTGCGAAAGCCTTCGGAACTATGGGGGGGCAAATAAATCTAAGTATCTAATCAAAGAGACTGGCGGCATAACGGATGCTATCGTGAAACGAATTACCCGAGGAGCGGTGTGGGCCATTTTGGATGGAAAAGAAACGATTGATATGAAGTGTCTAGAGAAAGCGGAAGATATTCCACCTTATATAGAGGCATCCTCTCATGAGGTCTAACAAAAATTACTTCGGCTTACTCAAGCCACAGGCAGAGGAATCCTTTTCAGGTTGGCTTAGTAGGGGAGTTCGCTCTAAGAATTCTGAGCCTTTTGCACGTGTGATCTCCCTACTCAAAGAGTCTGGAGTCGAGGATGCTGATCAAAAATTAACGGCGCCATTGCTTAGAAAAATATCGGGGATTTTAGGGGTTACTCAAAATCATCTCGATCAAGCATTCTTCGATTACGGCTCTTGGCTAAAGTCGCCTCCTGAGCTGCGTGAGTACATGTGTGAGCTGTGTTTGCTTGAAGACTTTTCTTCTCACCGAAGGCCTACGGTTAGACGCGTGTGGGCGCACTGGTGGTTCAATGTCTGCCCCGTACATGGCAGTTTAGTTAGCGCAACAGACAGTACGGTGGCGTCGGTAAGTCTTTTTAATTTTCTGCATAATTATATGGGTCCAACGCCTAACCCGTCTCCGCGCTCTAGGCAGGCTCTTTTTACAGTGCGTCAGCACAAAGCCCTCGGCTCAAAAACTTACAAAAAGCTTAGAGTGATGGCGTATTTTTTTCAGCAGTGGTATATCGGTTCCTTGTCGAAAAAGTATGTGCGGATACCAGGGGCAGAGTCCATCGTCCCGTTAGTTGACTTTGAATTAGTCATGTCAGACCTGCTCGCGATCATTGGTAAAAAACGTAGCTATCCCTATCATCAAGAATCTTATATTGCACGGCTTCTGGATATTAACGGCGAATGCTCTCTGAGCGTGCGCTTGTCTCCCTCCGCTGGCCGTGAAGCCTGCTTGTGCTTTGACATCAGTGAACATCCACCAAATGTGCGCATGGCAATGTTCGCACTCCTCGGTCTGTTTATCGGGTTGCCAAGTTGCACGCGGCAGTGGTTACGAGGCGAAGATTATTGGATTCAGGATAACAATCTCGAGCGGCTCTGGTGGGGCATGCACAGCGAACTTGGTCAGAATTTAGGGTTTCTTGAGTGGTTGCAAGATCGTTCACGTAACTGGAATGTCGCCATTAGAAATAACTTGAGCCACTTACTTGAAGATTGGTGGAAGAAAAACCACTGAAGCCCGGTATATCGATAATTCAGCGGCCGGTGACAGACCCGGATCAAGGCTTGGTAGTGTCAGTCTATAGACTACGATGAACCGCAAACCACACCAAGTGTTGTTACCTGTCATGAAAACTCAGAGACGGCGTGCGCGGCGAAATGCATCCGTTCGACGGTTCGCTCGCTATTCGTAACTCTGGCGCCTGCTGGTTAGCTAGATCAACAATCACGCACCTGAAACCATCAGAGCTCGATCAGGGGGGGGCAGTGATTGCAGTGGTCGCGCTCAATCGTGGCTCACTCGCCGCGCGAGGCGAAAGTGCTAGCGAGGCCATGTACTCGGGTGGAGCAGGGGAGCGAACCCGCCGTGCCATAAGGGGGAAGCCCTTTTGGTCCTGCGCAGCAGCAGGAGCCGACCCCAATTGCGGCGCGAAGCGCACTTTCTCAGTCGCGAGGCGCGACATGGGACTATCCACGAGAGCTGGAGCCAGATAGCCGTCCACCGGTGTGGAGGCTATTACTACCCAATTGCAGAGGGCTGGCTCGGTCACGACTCCTGGGCGGGCCGACGACGCCTTTCGAATTGGCTTATCTGATCCAAAATGAGCGCCTTGTTTACTGTGATGCTGATCAATCCCTTAGTGTCCACGAAGTTGATGGCCTGGGGGTTTTGGTGTTCTGTAACCCGAAGCTTGCGCAGCGCCTGGCCCGGATAAATGATTTCGACGATATGGGTAAAGGTCGTTGGGGCCAACCGTGGTCGGAACGCGTCGACTTCTTGCTGGGTCAGCGCCCGGCTCAGCGGGCCCGCTAGAAAGTGATCGAAGGTTTCCACATTGGCGCCGGTTGCGGTCGGGTGACTGGTTCTGAGGTGGCTAATGGCATAGACATCACCGTGATAGGCACAGTTACTCACGGAATGCAGATATAGATCATAGGGCTCGCCCTGAACATTGATTTCAACACTCCAGAGCGCAGTGGCATGATTGTCGAGTTTGCAGAAGCGGCCGTTTTCGATATAGACGATTTCATAAGCGCCTCCGGTGTAGTGATACAGCGGGGCGTGATTCGTATGCTCTTCGTACAGCAACGCCGTGGTTAATGCGAGTGCTTTGTGTACAGCATCCGCACGCGCTCCCGGCAGGCAGAAGTCTTCCGGTGGCAGCCCTACATGCGCCTCGATTTGACCGAGGGCAACGCCTAATCCCGTGCCACCTAACTCACATAGACCAAATTGAGCCGACTCCACCGTTTTGGAATCGACCTGAAAATTGATGAAGGTTAGTCTTCCTTCGCTTACCGGCTCCAGATAAGTCCCAACCAGCGACAGGTGTTCCTCAATCACATCAGCCTGCTCCTGCAAAACCCGTTGCACTGTGGCAAACGAGTTATCGTCTTGCAGCGCTTGCACGAGTTCCTGTTCCAAAAAGCGCGCATAAATTTTTGTGCCCGCCCAGGCGAGCGCCAGTGAGCCGCAGAGGACCGAGGTTTTTTGCGTATAGCCGGACAGTGCATAGCCCGAACCGGCTGGGAACACCTCAGCGCTTGAGCCCAAGGTGGGCCAGGCAATGACCTTGTCGGTGCTCTTTGATTCGGCGATGTCGCCAACGAGTACAGGGAGTTTTTGCGAATTGAGTCGAGCAATCAGGGTCATGGTGAATGTGATACTGGGTAGGGTGATGGATGTAAGGGCCTCACGGCCAAGTTGCTTATCTTTCCAGTTGTACAACGTCTGGTGGCTTATGCCTGCCGTCTGAGCCACTTCGCGCGCACTCTCACGCCTGGAGCACAGATCGATCACGGCGGCTCGTTTCTGCTGCTCCAATCGTGGCTTGACGGTTACGATCTTGCCAACCACGCGTCGCCTGACGTCAGGATCATATTCATCGATTCAAGCCGAGAGCGTTACACCGCCAGGATAACCCAGCTCCTTCCTGGTCTCTGCCAGGCAACGGTCATGGCTCAGATAGTGCTCGACGGCGACCTATTTCTGTTCATCTGAATACCATGGCTTGGTGCGTACATAGCATGCTGGCAGATCGTGATGACGTTCGTATTCGCGATACCAGTCCTTGAGTACGTTTTCCGTCGGATAGCCCGGCTGACGGATGGTGGCGCCCACGCGCTTACCGAGTTTGATGTAGAGCTGCACGGCCCTCGTGCGGTCTGCGTACGAATACATTGATGATCTCCTCAAGAACCCAAGTTTTCGTCCGCACCTCCCTATTAGCTCAATTGTCGCCAACTGAGTTGGGAAGCATATGTAATCGGCGCTGCTTGCGACGCCCCAACAGATCTGCCTTCGTGAATGAGCAGGCAACGTGGACCATCTATCATGGGGGGTATGGAACAAAAGGAAATGTACTGTCGCGCTTTTGGCGTGGCGCACATTCGACGGTGATTGCCGGCCGATCCGGTGGTTTTTGTTGCCTAGCAGTGCGTTTTGTTTGGCTTACGCTTGCCCAGAAGCTGCTTGCCCAGCCAAATCAAAGGCGCCCAATACAATTTCCAGCTTTTCATGAAGTAGCGTCCCAGCGAATGAAGGGCTTTAGCTGTTTTTTTCGCATCCATCAGGTGCAACCTCTTGCAGTGATCGTCTGAGCGGAGCCCGTGTGGTATCGCTAGCTGTAAGCACTTCGGTTCTCCTCCAGGTAGATGGTACGCTTGACCTGACCTGCGGAATTGTTCGTCTGGCCGTCTGTGTAAATCCGGTCGCCCATCACTCTGTAGATGAAAAAATTCGATTGCACGGGGCCGGTCCCAACCTCTACCAATTCTAGCAAAGGCTCCATCAGCCATCGCCCAGTCTTATTGAGGTAACCAGGGCTTACCAGTTGGACATCTTCCACCCACGACGACTGGGTTCGCTGGCTCAGAAGGCTTTGCAGCATCTCTATGTTGGACAGCATTAGCATGCGACTCATTCGCATACCGTCCTCATGGTGAGCTAGCCGGACGTAGAACCAGGGCAATTGCAGTCCATGCTCAACGTAGGACCATAGGCGTATATCTTCGCCTACGAATACCGGTCTGGATAACTCCGCTTCCCGAGTCGTTCTAAACATTTTACTGAAACTCATAGAAAATGAACACTATAGATTGTAGCCCTAAAGTGTTCGACATTGCTCCATCGTTCCTTTTGCAAACTGTGCAAAATGGAACTGAACCAAGCTTTTGGGGCCGCTTTAAAAAGCCTCAGAAAAAGCAGAGCTCTGACCCAAGAGGACTTCTCGACAGTCAGCAGTCGTACGTATCTCAGCGCGTTGGAGCGGGGCCTCAAGAGCCCCACGCTTGAAAAAATCGAAGAACTGGCTTCGTTCATGGACGTCCATCCATTAACTCTTCTCACTTACGCCTATCTCTTGCGCGATGAGAGGCTTGGTCTCGACGGCGCGCTCGCGCAAGTGAAGAGCGAACTAGAATCGTTTGTCTCTGGGGATTGAAGCTCGTGCGTGGGCGAGCCATTTCCAGGCATCGATGAGCTTCCCGGTGAAGACTCTCTTGATCGGCCTGTCTGTGGTGTTGTCGGGGGAGGGTGGGTTGGTTAAACTCCACATGTGGAGCGCGTATGCCGGTGAAGCCTTCGGGTGAGTGCCCATGCCGCCAAGCTTTCGAGCTTGGTTCCGCCAAAACCTTTGGTGGCGGAATAGGGTCGCTAAGACCCAAGAGGCCCGGCCTATTCCTGAGTCTTGGGCTTTCACAAAGCCCAAACTTTAAACCCTTCTTTTATATAGATCCCATCGGCCTGAGGCGGCACCTATTGTTGCCACCGACGCGGAATTGACCCAGTTGCCGGGTCAGTGGAATTTCGGTAACTGGGTCATCCCGCGCTGATGACAACACCTGCCAGCTTGGCCGATGAATTCGCTGTCAGGGCCAGCTCTGAA
>Ga0209888_1000174_pt1 | contig 42231 bp, 35 predicted proteins | sample OrgsoiDNA_201059_FD_185807 | JGI IMG/M metagenome (GOLD analysis project Ga0209888, IMG submission 185807) | Permafrost soil microbial communities from the Arctic, to analyse light accelerated degradation of dissolved organic matter (DOM) -... | ecosystem: Environmental > Terrestrial > Soil >...
ATGATTGGAAGCTACCCAGCACTGCCGATTTGCCGAACAGCGACATCAGCAGCCAGGTGGAAAACAGTGAAATACCGACCAGCATGGCGGCATACGGCGCGGCAGCGGCAAAGGCCATCGCCGAGGTGTCGACCCAGACTTGCGTGGCGAGCGTGTGGGTGCCGATGGGCGACAGCAACAAGGTGGCGGTCAGTTCCGTGACGATAGTGATAAACACCATCGAAGCGGCGGCGCCGATGCCCGGCCCGGCCAGCGGCAGAATCACCCGCCATGCCGTTTGCCACCAGCGCAGGCCCAACGAGCGGGCTGTGTCCTCAAGGCGGGGTTCGATCTGCACCAGCGTGGCGTGCACCCCCACCAGGGCCAGTGGCAGGAACAGGATCGAATACGTCAGGACCAACAGCGCCGCACTCTGGTACAGCGGCTGGATAAAGCGGATCGAGATCGAAATCACCGCCAGGGCGATAACGATACCCGGCACGCCCTGCCCCAGATACGCGATACGCTCCAGCAAGGTGCTGATACGACCTGGAAAGCGCGCCAACAAAAAGCCCAGGGGCAACGCAAGCAAGGTGGTGAGCAGCGCGCCAGCCAGGCCAAAGCCCAATGAGGCACAGGTCGTGCTGATCAATTGCTCCAGCGAGAATTCGGCGGGCGTCACGGCGGCTTCACTGTGCTGCAGCAGCCAGTAGCCGATCATGCCCAGGGGAACGCCGAGTGTGGTCACGGTCAAACCGGCAAAACCGGCCCATACCAGCCATTTCGCCCGGCCCAGTTCGTAGCGGGTGGCCGATCGGCGTGTGCCACGGTCGAGCCGGTCATAACGTGTGAGCCCACGCACCTTGAACTCCGCCACCAGGCAGATCAGGCACAACAGCACCAGGACGCAGGCCAGCAAGGCCGCGCCGGCACCGTCGAAGCTGGCGCGATATTCGGCATAGATCTCGGTGGTAAAGGTCCGGAAACGCAATAGCGCGAACGCGCCAAACTCGGACAGCACGCTGAGGGCGACCAGCAGTACCCCGCCCAGCAATGCCGGCTTGAGTTGCGGCAGCACCACGCGAAAGAAGCAGCGCCACGGCCCGAGCCCGAGGGAACGGGCGGTTTCCTCCAGCGCCGGGTCCATACCCCTGAGGGCCGCGGAAACCGGAAGGTAAACCAGTGGAAAGTAGGCGGTGGTGACCACCAGCAAGGCACCGGAGAAATCCTGCAGCGACAGGCTCAAGGAGACCCACGCATAGCTGGTGATAAAGGGTGGCATGGCCAACGGCACCGCCGCGAGCACCGCCCAGACACCTCGGCCCGGCAGATGGGTGCGCTCGACGAACCAGGCCACCGCCGTACCAATCAAGGCCGAGGCGAACGTCGCCGCCACGACAATCAGCAAGGTATTGACCGCGAGCTCCCCGACGATTGGCCGAAACAGCAACTCGACCGCGTCATCGTAGCTGAAGCTTGCCGCCTGCTTCAGGGTGAAGGCCAGCGGCGCCAGCACCAGCAGCGCTACGACGACACAGACAAGCAAAAGTCCGAACGGCGTACGCCGTTCGGACTTGACCGCAATGGTCGCATTGGCCATTTACAGCAGGCCGGCCTGGCGCAGCAACTTGACCGCGTGGCTATCGTCACCCAGGGTTTTCATATCCAGGGCCGGTGGCGAAAGCTTGCTGAACGGCACCAACACCGGGTCCGGAGCCACGCCTGCACGCAGCGGATACTCATAGGTCACCTTGTTGTTGGCCATCAACTGTTGCGCGCCTTCGCTGGTCAGATAGGCGACAAACTTGTTGGCGGCTTCCTGGTTGCGGGTGGTCTTCAGGACCGCAACGCCCGACACGTTGACCAGCGCCCCGACATCACCGTTGGCGAAGTGATAAAGCGCACTGTGGGTCCCTTTGTCACCGACTTCGGTGTGCAGACGAGCCCAGTAGTAGCTGTTGATCACACCAACGGCAACACCACCCCGGTTGACGGCAGCGGTAACACCTTCATCATCGTTGAAAATCTGCGAGTTGGTGCGCAGGCCCTTGAGCCACTGAAAGGTGGTGGCTTCGCCCTTGATCGCCAGCATTGCGCTGACCAGGGGCAGGAAGTCGGCGTCGGCGGGCGCAATGGCCACCTTGCCTTTCCAGGCCGGCTCGGCCAGGTCGAGCAGCGAGGCCGGCAATTCAGCGGCCTGGACCAGCTTGGTGTTGTAGGCCAGCACGTTCTCACGGGCCAGCACACCGACCCAATCGCCGCTCGGCGAGCTGTAGCGTGCCGGGATAGTCGACAAGGTGGCGGGTTGCACAGGTGCCAACAGACCCTTCTCTTCCAGCAACATCAGTTCGGGAGAGTTTTCGGTGAAGTACACGTCGGCAGGCGAAGCACCGCCTTCGGCCAGCAGTTGCGCCGCCAGTTCCGGACCTTCACCGGTGCGCACTTTGACCGAGATGCCGGTCTGCTTTTCGAAATCCTTGACCAGTTGATTGACGGTCTGCTCGTGCTGCGCGCTGTACAGGGTCAGCGAGGCTGCCTGAGAGACGCCACACGTCAGCATCGCGGCTGCCAGGCAGGCGAATTGGAAAGTGCGCGGCAACGTGGTGTTGAAAACCTTGAACGACATTCGAAATACTCCCAATACAGCGATGATTACAGCCAAAGAAGCGCAGCCCGATAAAGGCTGCGCCCTGCCCGACAGCCCTTAGCTTTCGAGCCCTTCGAACAATCCGGCACCGATGAACGAACCCTCGCTGGCACCCGGTGGGCAGGCGAAGATCCCACTCCCCACATGGGTGGTGAACTGGTTCATGATGTCCTGGGTGGCCAGTTTCTTGTTGATCTTGATAAAGCCGCTGCGCGGGTCGCGCTGGTAAGCCACGAAGAACAACCCGGCATCGAGCATCATGCCTTGGCGCCATGGCGGCCAACGCTCGGCATAAAAACCCACGCCGTCGTTGTAGGAGTAGGCACGCCGCAGAATCTGCGCACCGTCGTTTTCCGACGCGGCGGACAAACGCGCATGGGCATTGTCCGGAATGACCGAGTTGCCGTCCTTGTCCTGTGCCTCAAGATCCAGCGGGTCGGATTCGTGGGTCTTGCCCAGCGGCGCGCCGCTGGCCTTGTCACGGCCGACCACTTCTTCCTGGAAGCCCAGTTCGGTCTTGTCCCAGTGCTCCAGCGCGATGCGGATGCGCCGCACCACGACATAGGAGCCCGCCTTCATCCAGCCGCCTTCATCGCCGACCCAGACCACCTGGTCCATCATCTTGCCGTCGCGAGTGGATGGATTGTTGGTACCGTCCTTGAAGCCCATCAGGTTACGCGTGGTGCCGCCGCCAGCCGGGGGGCTGGTAAAACCGGATTGCATCCACTTGATCAGGGCCACGCCATCCGCCAGGGCGAGCAGCTCGCGCAAGGCATGGAAAGCCACCTGCGGATCATCGGCACAGACCTGGATGCTCAGGTCGCCGCCGCACTTCTCGGCCACCAGTTGGTCGCCGTTGAATTTCGGCAGATCGACCAGTGCTTCCGGACGCCGCGACGCCAGGCCATAACGGTCCTTGCCGTCGCTGCCGACAAACAAGCCCGGGCCGAAACCAAAGGTCACGGTCAGGCGAGACGGCCTGAGCCCCTCGGCCGAACCGCCGTCCAGTGGCGCGGCATCCTTGGGCACTGTCAGCGGCTGGGCGGTCTCGCCGTGGCTCATGCGGTTGGCCGCAATGGTCCAACGCTTGAGCAACGCGATCACGTCCGCCCGTGCGGTGGCTTCCAGGTCGAATGCGGCAAACAGCGAGTGGGTTTGCTGCGGCGTGACAATGCCGCCCTGGTGCAGGCCATAGAACGGCTCGACCGCGGACAGTGCCTGGCCAGCCTTGGGCTTTGCCAGGCTCTCGGCGGCGGCCACGCCGCCAGTGCCAATCACGCCCGCAGCAACGGCCAGGCTGCTGGCCGCACCGAGGAAACGACGCCGGGACAGGCCAGGGGCGCTGTCGTCGTGGGTACTCATTTGGCCAGGACCAGCATGTTCACGTCGTCTTCGACATAGTAGAAACCGTCACCGCTGGGGGTGATGACCAGGCCGAACAGGTCGCCGTTACCCGGCGGTGTCTGGGCCTTGTTGGCGTCGATCCACTGGGCAAAGAGTTGCTTGCCGGTTTCCGGGTCGATTTCCACGACCTTGCCGTTCAAACCGTTGGTGGTCAGCAGGTGACCATTAGGCGCGGTGGTCAGGGCCAGCGGACGCAGCAACATGCCGTCCTTGGTCAGTGTGCGGCCGACACCGGCGCTGGTGGTCCGGATGGTGGCGTCCCAGATTTCACTGATGCGGTTGGCCAGGGTATCGGAGACATAAAGCTTGTCGTCCTTGCCCATCGCCAGGCCAGTCGGGCCGACGAGGAACACACCTTTGTCAGCCTGGGCACTGAAGCCGCTGCCGACCACGGTCTGGTTGGCGATCACCGGTGGCTTGCCTTCCGGGATCTTCAGGTCCAGGCGCAGGACCGTGGACTGAATCACCACCGGTGGCGTGCCTTTGGCGCTGCCGACACCAAAGCCGGCATTGCTGACAAACAAGGTCGCGGTGGAACCGTTGTCGATCACCGCCATGTTGCCCCATGGGTCGTTGATGTTCGGACCGGACCAGACATCCACTACCTTGCCGTTCGGGTCGAGCACCACCAGGCAACCGGCGCCCTTGGTGTCGGTGGTCCCGTCATTGCTCGGGGTGCTACCGACGATCACCCAGCCACTCTTGAGCATGGTCATCGCGGTGCTGAGACCGACGCCACCCGGGCACTGCGGCAGGTCATGGGGCAATTGGGCGAACAACGACAGCTGCTTGGTGGTCGGGTTGTAATCGACAATGGTCGTGCCGACGCCCTGCAGGTTGGCGGCGTTGTTGAAGTTGTCGACCAGCACGTCATCCTTCTGGATTTTCCCGGCGGACACTGGCGCCACGGCAATGGCGTACGGGTTCTGGTCGCCATTCTCCGGGACCGTGGACGTCAGGGGCAGGTGCTTGTGGATGCTCGTCAGAAAACCCTGGGCGTCATCCGCGTGCGCCGGCAGGGCGACATTGAAGGTCAATAGCGTGGCCAGGGCCACAAGGCCTTTGCCCAGACGCGGCAGGCTCGAATACGTCATGCAATACTCCTGATTTCTCGAAGTCGACAGGCCCTGTCAGGCAGGGCCGAAATCAAACAAAGCGGATCGGGGCGGTCGGGCCGGCGCCAAGCGCCCGGCCAGCGTCCGGTCTAGAGGGTGATGTTGGTGCGCAAGCCCCAGACCAATGTGTCGCCCATTCGCAACGTCGGATCGTTCGGGTTCTGGCCCGCCCCTGGATTGAGCGTGTACTGAATGTCCGGTTGCAGTTGCAGCCAAGGAGTCAGCTGATACTGGTAGGTCGCTTCAAGAAAGGTCTCGCCATTGCGCACGCGGTTGCCGCTGTCGAGATCCAGACCCGCGGCGCCACTGCCGACCTTGACGTAGCCCAGCGCCAGGCTGACCGTATCGGCATCGCGGCCTTCGAAAGGCGCGGCCAGGGTCACACCGGCGTTGGCACTGAAGCTGATCAGGTTGCGATCGCCCGGTGCACCCATCAGGCGGGTGAACACGCCCACAGAACGCATGCTGTCCGGGGCCTGGCGCCAGATCATCTGGTCGGCCACGGCGTAGACGCTGTAGTTGCCCGAATGCTCGGTGGCGGTGCCGTTGCTGTTTGGATCGCCGAGCGACAGGCCGTCGGTGCCGTAACGCTGGTCAGCGAAGTTTTGCGTGTTGTACCAGGCGCCGAGTTTGTAGAGACCCGGCAGACCGGGATTGGCGCTCTCCGTCTGGCCCAGCGAGGCCGGGTTGACAGCGTACTGCAGCTCGGAGATGTACAGCGCGCCGGTGTGCAGGTCGAAGTTGGTGCCGTGGGCGTTCTGCCGTTGCGGGTCACCGTCGTTGGTGCCGGCCGGGTTACCGTCATAGACGCCCGCGAGGACGGTGATCGCATCAGTCGGATGGACCCGCACACGGATACCCAGGGCCGACAAGGGATAGGCCGGGCCACCGGCCGGCATGTCGTAGGACGGCACTGCCGGCCAACCGAACATGGTGTTGACGAGGGTACTGGCGTACTGGCTGACCATGAACTCCTGGTCGATGCTCTGCTGGCCGACGCGGAAGTCCAGGGTCTCGTCGAGGAATTTCTGCTGGTACCAGGCTTCCCACAGACGGGTGCCGGTGTCCGCTTCGATACCGCTGGCGGTCTGCAGGGTGCCCAGCTTGTCGGCGCTGAGGTTTTTCCCGTGAACGCTAATGGCGCTGATGTTCAGGGTGCCGCCGGCCAGGCCGAAGAGCTTGAGGGTGTCGAGTTTCAGGGTCGCGGTGGTGAGACCGTCGTAGTCCCCGCCGCGATTCAAGCCGCCCTTGGCGTTGTTCAGGTATTCGCTGGTTTCCGTCAGACCCAGGGTCACGCCATAGGCCGCAAGGCTCGAGCGCAGCCCGCCAATATCGCCGAGCATGTTCTGACGCGTCAGGAAACCGGTCCACTGACCAGCGGGCTCAGCCTTGATCGCCAGGTCGGCTTCGGGCAGATCCGCGGGGTTGACGTCGTCGGCCGCTACGGACGGATTGGCCGCGGGTGCAGCGGTCGCCGCGCAAGCGGGATTGACCCATAACCAGGCGACAGAACAAGCCAGGGCGGTCGACAGGACAACACGCTGTGTGGATCGGTGGTACGACATTGCGCGCATCGATGACTCCATAAGGACTTGATCCTGACTGCACTGCGACTGACAAGCTGTGGACCACAGAAAGGATCAAAATGAGAATCGTAATGAGAACCGGTCTCGAATTTCGCGCATGTTAGGCCTGAGATTTTTTTAATACAATTTGTTTCAGATGAAACTTGCCCCTTCAAACATGAAACTTTTCCTGAGGGCTCTGGTTCGGCCTTTGGGGATGCGGGGGGGTATGTGACTGTGGCGAGCGGGCTTGCCCGCGTTCGGCTGCGAAGCAGTCGTAAAGTCAGCTATCTCGGTTTGCCTGTCAGACTGAGTTTGCCGGTTTTAGGGCCGCTTCGCGGCCCAGCGCGGGCAAGCCCGCTCGCCACAAGGTTTGATTAGACTTGAGATCGGGGCTTAGCCCAGGTCACCACCTCCCACCGGCAAGGTCACACCGGTAATATAGGAAGCGTCTTCAGAGGCGAGGAAAAGGATCACCCCGGCCTGCTCGTCGATGCTGCCGTAACGTTTCATCAAGCTGCTGTCCACGGTCTGCTCGACGATCTGCCGGTACCAGGCTTGTTCATCGGCGCTGGGTGACTGGGCGTTGCGGGGGATACGCCGGGGCGGCGCATCGGTGCCGCCCGGTGCCGTGGCATTGACCCGAATCCCACGGCCGGCGGTCTCGAAGGCCAGGCAGGCGGTCAGGGCATTGACCCCGCCCTTGGCCGCGCCATAGGGCACCCGATTGACCCCGCGCGTAGCCACCGACGAGACATTGACGATCGCCCCGCTGCCCTGCTCCAGCATGTAGGGCAACACCGCATGACAGCACCACAGGGTCGGGAATAGCGAGCGGCGCACTTCGGCTTCGATCTCGTTTTCCTGGTAGTGCTCGAAAGGCTTGGCCCAGATGGTTCCGCCGACATTGTTGACGAGGATATCGATCCTGCCGAAACGCTCATGGGCGGCCCGCATGACCTCTGTGCACGGAGCATGCTGTTCCAGGTCGGCAGTCAGGCTGAGGACCCGCTCGCCGCGCAACTCGTGGATCAGTTCGGAACGGTCCACGGCCACCAGCCAGGCCCCCTCCTCCAGCAACCGCTCAGCCACCCGGCGACCGATGCCTTGGGCAGCGCCGGTGACCAGCGCGACCTTGTCCTTGAAACGTGGGTTCATCACGATCTCCTCAGGCGGCATCGCCGGTCACCAGGGTATTGGGGGTGAATTTCTCGTAGTGGAAGCTGCTCGGAGTCACGCCCTCGGCCTTGAAGTGCTGCCGCACGGCATCGACCATCGGTGGCGGTCCGCACAGGTAAACGTCGACCTCCCCACCGTTGAGCAACCCGGGCGCGATGTGCCGGGTCACATAACCCTGGCGCGGGTGCCGGGTCTGCGGGTCGGAGACACAGGTGACAAAGCTGAAATTCGGCAAACGCTCGCGCAATCCTTGCAGTGCCTCGATCATGACCAGGTCCTGGTCCCGGGAAACCCCATAGATCAGGTGGATCGGCTGACGTTCGTTGCGTTCGGCGAGCACTTCGAGCATCGATAGAAACGGTGCCAGGCCGGTGCCACCGGCCAGGAACAGCAGCGGTCGGGTCACCGCGCGCAGGTAGAAACTGCCCAGCGGCCCGCTCATCGAGACCTTCTCGCCAAGTTGGGCGCGGCCCAGCCAGCCACTCATCAACCCGTCGGGGACATGTTTGATCAGAAAGCGGGCGTGGTTGTCACCGGGCAGGCTGCTGAACGAATACGAGCGGGACTGTTCACTGCCGGGAACACCGATATTCACGTACTGCCCCGGCAGGAATGATGGCGCCTGATCGAGTGCAAACCTGACTTCCAGGGCCGCATCGGCATGGGCGGTGATCGCGGCCAAGGTCGCGTCGAACCGTGAGGTCCCGGTCTTGCAGGCACTGGACGGCACCGGCACGGCCAGCACACAGTCGCTTGCGGGGACCATCTGACAGGTCAGCACCTGGCGCTGTTCGACCTCGTCGGCACCCAGCGCGTCCTCCAGATAGTCTTCGCCGAGGTCATAGGCGCCGCTTTCGCAACGGCACTTGCAGGTGCCGCAGACGCCGTCGGAGCAGTCCATGGGCAGGTTGATCCGTTGGCGAAAGGCGGCGTCGAGCACCTTCTCGCCCACTTTGCAGTCGATAAAACGAGTGACCCCATCCTCGAAGTTCAGGGCGATGCGATACGTCATGGAGCGGCCCTCAGATATGATAAATATCAATAACTTGGTGGATATAGTCGTTCTTGAGTATCACCTTCTTGCGGGTGATCAGCGGTTGTTCGCCGCTGATATCCAGGCGATAGAACGAGGTCCCGAAGTAGGCATCCGTGGTCTTGTAGCGATGGCTGAGGGTGTGCCAGTTGAAGCGCAGTTCGACTTCACCCTCTTCGCCGCCCAGCACCTCCAGGTTGGCGATCAGGTGCACGGTGCGCGGTTGCGGGGTGCTGGCGCTGGAGCGCTCGGTCTTGATCCGGAACACCCGGTCTTCCAGGCCGTCACGGTTGGGGTAGTAGATCAACGAGATCTCGCGCTGCGGGTCTTCGGTCAGGCTGTCGTGGTCATCCCAGGCCGGCATCCAGAATTCAGCCTGCGGGCTATAGCATTGCAGCCATTCATCCCATTGCCGGTCGTCGAGCAGCCGGGCCTCGCGGTAGAGGAAATCCAGCAAGCGATCACGTGAAAGGCTCATACCTGGCCCTCCTTGTCGGTGGCGATCAAACCTTTGCGCTCGTGCTCCAGCGCCCTGAGCAAGCTGGCGGCCCAGTGTGCATGCTGGCGCACGAACAGGCCTTCATCCTCGGTCTTGATACCACTGAGCTGTGGGTTCATGCCCATCGCCCGGGCATTCTCGTCGGCGCCTTCCAACCATTGTTTCGCGCCACGGCTGAGGTCGTTCCACAACGGAATCGAGCCCTGGTAGCCGGTCTGGCAGGAACGGAACTCCTCCAGGTCATCGGGCGTGCCCATGCCGCTGACATTGAAGAAGTCCTCGTATTGGCGGATGCGGGTTGCCCGCTCCTCGGCGCTTTCCCCCTTGGGCGCCATGCAATAGATGGTCACCTCGGTCTTGTCGACCGTGATCGGCCGCACCACACGGATCTGCGTCGAGAACTGATCCATCAGATAGACGTTGGGGTACAGGCACAGGTTGCGGGTCTGATCGACGATAAAGTCGGCACGGGCCTCACCCAAGCGCTCAGCCAGGGCCTGACGATGAGCATGCACCGGACGGACCTCCGGGTTGAGCAAGCGGGTCCAGAGCAGGATATGGCCATGCTCGAAGGCGTAGACGCCGCCCAGGCTTTTCGACCAGCCGTTGGCATCCACGGTGCGCGTACCCTCGGACTCATAATTGCGCCGCTGCATGGTTGCCGAGTAGTTCCAGTGCACGGAACTGACGTGATAGCCGTCGGCGCCGTTCTCGATTTGCAGCTTCCAGTTACCGTCGTAGACATAGGACGAGCTGCCCCGCAGCACCTCAAGGCCTTCGGGGGCCTGGTCGACCATCTGGTCGATGATGACCCGGGTTTCCCCCAGGTAATCGTTCAGCGTCGGGACTTGCTCCGAGAGGCTGCCGAACAGGAAGCCGCGATAGTTTTCGAAGCGCCCCAGGCGCCGCAGATCATGGGAACCGTCGCAATCGAAGCGGTCGGGGTAGGCGCCAGTCTTGCCATCCTTGACCTTGAGCAGCTTGCCGGTGTTGCTGAAGGTCCAGCCGTGGAACGGACAGGTAAACGAACCCTTGTTGCCTTGTTTGTGGCGGCAGAGCATGGCGCCACGGTGGGCGCAGGCGTTGACCAGGCCATGCAGCAGGCCCTGCTTGTCGCGGGTGATCACCACCGGCTGGCGGCCGATGAAGGTGGTGAAGTAGTCGTTGATCTCCGGGACCTGGCTTTCATGGGCCAGGTAGACCCAACCGCCTTCAAAGATGTGTTTCATTTCCAGGGAAAACAGTTCGTTGTCGGTGAAGATGTCGCGGCGGCAGCGGAACGTCCCACTGGCGGGGTCTTCCTGAACCGACTCGCGGATCTGGCAGGCGAGTCTGTCGAGTGTGTCGGTCATGGGCTGGGCCCTCCATTGTTCTTGTCTCAGGCGCCCTCACCTTATGCCTGCCCTGACCGTCACAATATCCGCCCTCTGCAAATCGCTATCCGTTCAGCGCAACCGCCTCCTGCCGACGCCGCCAGGTGTGCGAAGGCAGCTCGCCAAAGCGTTTGCGATAGATTTCGGAGAAGCGCCCCAGGTGAACGAAACCATGATCCAGCGCCACTTCGGTGACACTGCGGGCGCCCGGTAGCTGCAATACCGCGTGCACCCGTTCCAGCTTGCGCTGGCGCACATAGTCGCGGGGCGAAATCCCGACATGGCGCTCGAACAGCAAGTACAGGGAGCGCTCGCTGACCCGCGCCACCTCGCGCAGTTGTTCCATGCCAATCTCGTCGCGCAGGTGCGCCTCGATAAACTGGCGGACCGCCTCGAAGCCACCGGGGTGCCCGGTCTCGGGGCTGACCCGCTGCACATTGCTCGCCAGCAGGCCCAGCAGCTTGCTGGCAACGATGCGTTCATACAGCGCCTGCACTTCGGGCCCCGCACAGCTCTCGGCTTCGTGACAGATCAGCGTCAGCAACGGTATGAAACCGTCCAGCCCGGCCAGGTCGCAGCGTTCGCTGTCGAAGCGGATGCCCTGGCGCGGCAGCAGCCAGTGCTGGTCCAGGCAGGCGTTTTCCAGCAAGCGCACCGGCAGCTTGACGATAAATTTCTCGCAGTCGGCCGAATACGTCAGGTCCACCGGATCGTCCGGGTTGATCAGCAGGATCTCACCGGGTGTATAGATCCGTTCCTCGCCCCGGGAGCTTGAACGGCAGTGTCCGCTCAGCAGTATCTGCAGGTGATAGATGGTTTCCAGGGCCGGCGACGTGACCTGGACCCGGGCGCCGTAGCTGATGCGGCACAGATCAAGACTGGAAAAGGTCCGGTGCTTGATGCTCGCTTGCGGGCGGCCCTTGGGCGGCAGGCGAATGCAATGGCTGCCGACATGCTGGTTGACATATTCGGAGACCGCGTGGGCATCGGCCTGTTCGAAAATCCGGCTGCGCTCACTCAACAAGGTGGTCATGGGATAAGCCTCTCTTGTTTTTCTATCAAGGCTGGTGCGACGGCAAAAGTCCCGCGGGCAGACGCGCGCGGGACCTTTGACGCCGGAACGCGGCGAGGGTCAGACTTCGAGTGCCCGCACCCGCTCACCCTTGTCCTGCTCCTTGGCGGCATCCGTCGACTGCAAGGCAAAATCGAAGTCGATCTCGGCACGTCGACCGTTCGCGTCCTCCTTGAAAACGATTTCGGCAATCAACTCGTCGCGTGTGGCGTAGGCAAAGTCGTCGTGCAGGTACGGATCGCCGGCCAGGTTGATCTGTGTGGTCAGGTGACGATGACCCGGGGCGGAAATAAAGAAGTGGATATGCGCCGGGCGCTGGCCGTGCCGGCCCAGTTGATCGAGCAACTGCTGGGTCGGGCCGTCCGGCGGGCAGCCGTAGCCGGAAGGCACGATGCTCTGGAAGCGGTAGCGGCCTTCGGCGTCGGTGCGGATCCGGCGGCGCAGGTTGAACTCCGATTGCGAAGGGTCGAAGTACGAATAGGTGCCGCCGGTGTTGGCGTGCCAGACATCGACCAGCGCATGGGCCAGCGGCTTGCCTTCGAGGTCGCGGACCTGGCCGCGCATAAACAGCACAGTGCCCGGGTCAAGGCCGTCATCGAGCCGGGCCTCCTCTTCGCAGAGTGGCGCACCGGCGACATACAGCGGTCCTTCAATGGTCCGTGGCGTGCCGCCGACATGGCCGGCCTGCTCGTCTTCGGCATCCAGCAGCAGGTCGAGATAATGTTCCAGGCCCAGCCCGGCGACCAACAGACCGGCCTCCTGGCGGCTGCCCAGTTCGTTGAGGTAGTTCACGGCCTTCCAGAACTCTTCAGGCGAGATCCGCAGGTCTTCGATCAGACGGATGCTGTCGCTCAGCACCCGGTGGACAATCTGCTTCACCCGTGGATTGCCGGCAGCCTGGTCAAGGCCGGCGGCGCCTTCGAAGAAGCTCTGGACTTCGGCGGTTTGGGAAATACGAACGGTCATGCTGGTGTTCCTCATCATTGTTCTTGTGGATGCAAACCTTGGAAAACCCGAGCTCAGCGGTCGTCGTCATGGACCGAAGAGGGATGCCTGCACAACGCCATGACCTCGATCTCCATATAGGGATAAAGCGGCAGTTGCATCAGGGTATCGTGCAGCACCTGGGCATCCGGCACATCGAAGACGCTGACATTGGCATACAAGCCGGCGATGCGCCAAAGGTGGCGCCAGGTGCCCTCCCGTTGCAGGCGCTGGGCCAGTTCGCGCTCGTCTGCCTTGAGTCGCGCGGCCTGCTCGGCGGGCATGTCGGTGGGCAGTTTGACGGTCATGCGTACGTGAAAAAGCATGGTATGTCCTCTGGGTTCAGTAAGTCAGTGGCGGGCAAAACGCGCCAGGCGTTCTTCATCGATGGCCAGGCCGAGCCCGGGGGTTTTCGGGATCAGCAGCTGGAAATCACGATAGGTCGGTGGCTCGATCAGAATGTCTTCGGTCAGCAGCAACGGGCCGAACAGTTCGGTGTGCCACTCCAGCTTGTCGAGGGTGGCGAAAGCATGCGCGGCCGCCAGGGTGCCGATGCTGCCTTCGAGCATGGTGCCACCGTACAGGCCGATACCCGCCGCCTCGGCAATGGCGGCCGTGCGCAGTACCGCGCGGGGGCCGCCGGTCTTGGCGATCTTCAAGGCGAAAATGCTCGCGGCACCCATTTGCGCCAGGGCGAAGCTGTCCTGCACCGACTCGATGGCTTCATCGGCCATCAGCGGGAGCGGGCTGTGGGCGCTCAAACGGACCATACCGGCACGATCATGGCGAGACAGCGGCTGTTCGATCAACTCGACCCCGGCATCGGCCAGTTGGCGACAGGCACGCACCGCCACGGCCTCGCTCCAGGCCTGGTTGACGTCCACCCGCACGCTGGCGCGGTCGCCCAGGGCGCGTTTGATCGCCGCGACATGGGCAATATCCCGAGCCGGCTCGCCGGCACCGATCTTGAGTTTGAAATGACGATGGCGGCGCAAGTCGAGCATGCGTTCGGCTTCCTCGATGTCCTTGCCGGTGTCGCCGCTGGCCAGGGTCCAGGCCACTTCCACGCCGTCCCGCAGCCGGCCACCGAGCAGTTCGGCCAGCGGCAGCCCGAGGCGTTTGCCCTGGGCATCGAGCAAGGCGGTCTCCACCGCCGAGCGGGCGAAGGTATTACCGCGAATGGCCCGGTCGACCCGTTGCATGGCGGCGTTGACGTTGCTGGCGTCCTGGCCGATCAGCAGCGGCGCGAACCAGGTCTCGAGGTTGATCTTGATGCTTTCCGGGCTTTCCCCGGCATACGCCAGGCCGCCAATGGTGGTGGCCTCGCCGATGCCGACGATACCGTCGCTGCAACGGATACGCAGGATCACCAGGGTCTGGCCATGCATGGTATGCATCGCCAGTTTGTGCGGACGAATGGTGGGCAAATCGACAATCTGGGTATCGAAGTGTTCGATCGTTAAAGCGCTCATGGCGTATCCATCTACGTGGTGTTTGTCTTTTAGCCATGATTGACGCTCAAGGCGCCGCCGGTCCAATATTGAATAAGTCTCGCTTCATACCCAGGAGGTATCGTGGAGCTTCGTCATTTGCGTTATTTCAAGGTGCTCGCCCAGACCTTGAACTTCACCCGTGCGGCCGAGTCGTTGAACATCGCCCAACCGCCCTTGAGCCGGCAGATCCAGCAACTGGAAGATGAGTTGGGGGTTCCGTTGCTGGAGCGCTCGCGGCCCTTGCGCCTGACCGAGGCCGGGCGCTTTTTCCAGGAGCATTCCAGCCAGTTGCTCGAACAGCTTGAGCGGGTCTGTGACGATACCCGGCGCGTGGCCGCCGGTCGCAAGCGCTGGCTGGGCATCGGTTTTGCCCCGTCCACCCTCTACGGTGCCCTGCCCGACCTAATCCGCCGCCTGCGCAGTTTCGGTGATATCGAGCTGGGCCTGTCGGAGCTGATCACCCTGCAACAACTGGAGGCGCTGAAAAGCGGGCGGATCGATATCGGCTTTGGCCGGATGCTGTTCGATGACCCGGCCATCGTTCAGAAAGTTCTCCGCCAGGATCCCCTGGTCGCCGCCTTGCCAGCCGGGCACCCGCTGCTCGGGCGACCGGTCAGCCTCGAAGAGTTGGCCGCGCAGCCGTTTATCCTCTATCCCGCCAGTCCACGGCCCAGCTATGCCGACCACGTCCTGGGCGTGTTCGCCGGGCACGGCCTGAGTATCCACGTGGCGCAGATGGCCAACGAACTGCAGACCACCATCGGCCTGGTGGCCGCCGGGGTCGGCATTGCCCTGGTGCCGGCGTCGGTACAGCGCTTGCACCGGGATGACATTGGTTACACGTCGTTGCAGGACAGCAGCATCACCTCGCCCATCGTGCTCAGTTACCGGGCGGGGGACGTCTCGGAGGTGTTGCAGCGCTGCCTGCAACTGTTGACCCGTCATGATGAGTAGCACTTTTCCGAGCGCTTTTCATTTGTCTGATCCCCCGGTTGGTTGCAAACTGCAAATCTGCCGTGATTTACAAGGAGCCAGAATGACCGAGCACAGCACGGGGGTCACACTCACTGCCAAGGGCCTGGTGTTCGAGGATGACTGCGGCGAACCCTTTCTCCAGGACGACGCCGTGCGTGGGCTGCTGGAGAAGGTCTTTGCCGGTAGCGGCGTCGATATCACCGCGATCCACACCCAGAGCCAGTACAAGAAGGCCCTGCGGCATGTGATGACCAGTTCGATCCAGGGACCGGGCGGTATCGAGGCGATCCTGACCATGGCGCTGCAAGGGGTCGAGTTGCTGCATCAGCAATTCGCCGGGCGCGATGACTTCCAGTCGCGGCTGTGTGCCGGTGCGCTGCAAGGCTTGTTGAATGGCGACCCCGATGGCCTGGCCAAGGCCAAGAGAGCCGGCAAGATCCTCGCCAGCGGCTTGCGGCCGGTGGCAAGCGTCAGCGTATCGGACGAGCTATCACTTCGCACAAACGGCTCATGCACACCGACCCCACCACCGCGAGAATGATCGGCACCAGGAAATCGTGATCGATCCGGGTGAACTCCGCCACCAGCACAATGGCCGTGATCGGCATGCTCATGGACGCCGCCAGGAACGCCGCCGCACCGACAATGGCGAATGCCCCCAGGGCGATACCGGGCAACGCCAGGCTCCACAATCCCCCCAGTAGAATCGCCATCAACGCGCCAATCGCCAGGGCGGGCGTCAGCAGCCCGCCTTCGGCCCCGACTCGCAAGCTGGCGCTGGTCACCAGCACCTTGGCCACCAGCAGCGCGGCCGCCAGCCCCAACGTCAGTTCGCTGTCAAAACCCAACTGCGCCGGCCCCTTGCCGTTACCCAGGATCTGGGGCAGATAGACCGCCACGCAGCCGATCAGGGTGAAATTGATCAAGGACAACACCGGCAAACGCCAGCCACGGGCAGCATGGATCCGGGCGCGGCCGGTCAGTTGCACAAAACCATAGGCGGCGAGCCCGAACAGCGGCCCAGCCAGCATCGACCAGCCAAGCAGACCGGGTGTCAGTGCCAGGCTCGGCACCACGTATTGCACTTGTGCACCCAGCCCGACCCAGGCCACGGCGGCGCCAATCGCCGAAGTCGCCAGGGCCATGATCGCCGCCGGCCAGCTGAAAACCGCCAGCAATCCTTCCAGGACAAATACCGCGCCCCCCAACGGCACGTTATAGACCGCCGCCAACCCGGCCCCTGCCCCGCAGGCAATCAACAACCGGTGGGTCTCGGGGGGCAACTGCGCCTTGCGCGACAGCCAGGCCCCGACCAGGGCGCCGACCTCCCGTGGGGCGACTTCACGGCCCAGCGGTGAGCCCAGGGCCACGGTGATGATCTGCAACAGCGCATGACACACCGTGGTCTTGGGCGGCATTGCCGGCCCGTCGGGCGCTACGGCTTTCTTGATACCGACCAGCGGACTGCCGAATCGATAGATCGCCCACCAGCCCAGGCCCGCCACCAGGCCGCACAGCGCCAGGGCCAGGATCCGTCGTGAAGTCGAGGCGCTGCTCACGCCGATCAGGAAGCTTTCATGGCTGGTGAGGCTGTCCTGGCCATAGCCGTAAGCCAGGTGCTGGATCGCGTGCAGCAGCATCGCCAGCAGCGTGCCGCCGAGGCCGGCGCCAATGCCGGTGAGGATCACCACAAGACCGAGAACGAATAATGCGTGGGCTCTGGAACGAACCTTGGTTTCAGGGTGTAGCGACGATTCCGGCAAGGCCATTCAAGACTCCGCGAGGTCTGGTGCACAACGACCGGATGGCCGCACGCCGGAAGTGATTATCCGGTATTCCCGGCAAGAATAGGAGCTATGCCGCGCCTCTCTCTACCGTGCCCACCACCAGCCTGTGACCATGACCGGGTGATTGAACGATCCCTCACTGGAACTCATCAGGAAACCATCATGACTCTTCAAGCGAAACTCGATGCCTTCAAAGCCGACTTCGTCAGCGGCAAACCGCCTTACAACGCACCGCCACAAGTCCATGCGGTGATGAAGCGCGCCACCGACGAGCTGATCGCCAGCGGCCTGGCCGGGCGCGCCCTGAAAGTCGGCGACAAAGCCCCGGTCTTCACCCTCGACGATCCCGACGGCCATCCGGTTTCCTCCACGGAGCTCTTGTCCAAGGGGCCGCTGGTGGTAAGTTTCTACCGTGGCGTGTGGTGCCCTTACTGCAATATGGAGCTGCAGGCCCTGGAAGAAGCCCTGCCGTCTTTCCGCGAATTGGGTGCCGGCCTGGTGGCGATCTCTCCGCAGATCAAGGCCAACAGCCGCAAGTCGGTGCGCCAGAACAACCTGAGTTTTCCGATCCTCAGCGATACCCGCAGTGCGGTCGCCGAAGCCTTCGGTCTGCGCTTCGAACTGCCGGACTATCTGGTCGAGCTGTACAAAGGCTTCGGTAACGACCTGCCGACCTTCAACGACGACCCGAGCTGGAGCTTGCCGATGCCGGGGCGTTTCGTGATCGGCCAGGACGGTATCCTGCTCTACGCCGAGGTGAATCCGGACTACACGCTGCGTCCGGATCCGTCCGAACTGCTGCCGGCGTTGCGCGGTTAAGCCACGGCCGCCACTTCGGTGGCGGCCTCAGCTGTTCGCCAGCAACTGCTCGACATAGCCGACAAAAGCCCGGGCCTTGGCGCTCGCCATGCGCCCACTTGGAAACACCGCCCACAAATCCAGGCCAGGCAGTTGCCAGTCCTGAAGCACCTGCCGCACCTCGCCACTGGCCAGCTCCGGGGCGAACATCCATTGCGAAGACAGGGCCAGTCCCAGGTGCGCGAGTACCGTCGTGCGTACCCCTTCCGCGGCCGAAACCCGCACCCGCCCCGACACGCTGACCGCCTGCTCACTGCCACCGCGCCTGAACAACCAGTGGGTGCCACCGCCGTTCTGCGTATAGATCACCGCCTGATGGTCCACCAACTGCGCCGGCGACGCCGGTTCGCCATGCCGCTCGAAATACGCGGGAGTGCCCAGCACCATGCGCTGGCACTCGCCGATCTTGCGCGCCGTCAGCCCGGAGTCGCTCAACTCGCCCATACGCAAGGCCACGTCAATCCCTTCTTCCACGAGGTTGACGTTGCGGTCATCCAGTACCACGTCGATATCCAACCCCGGGTGCAAGGCCAGAAAGCTCCCCAGATGAGGCAGGATATGCAGCCGCGCAAAGGTCACGGCGGCACACACCCGCAAGGTACCGGTAAGTCCGCTAGCGGCCCCCCGAGCCGCCAGCTCCGCTTCGTGGGCTTCGTCAATGGCGCGTTTGGCCCGTTCGAAAAACGCCGCACCGGCTTCGGTTGAGGTCAGCCCGCGGGTGGAGCGCAACAGCAATCGTACCCCCAGATGCGCCTCCAGTTGCGCAATGGTCTTGGAGACCGCGGGCTGGCCGACCTCCAGCCGTCTGGCAGCCGCCGAGAACGAGCCCGTCTCGACCACGCAGACAAAGGTTTCCATCGCCGACAGCCGGTCCATCCTGTTTCTCCCCACCCTGATTGAGTCGCCCGCACACCGCGCCCTGCGGATTTAACCATCGGTTACCACACGGCGATATGGGAATCGGTACGCGGTTCGGTGCCGCCGCACAGCACACCGCTGACCGGGTCCCGCAGGATGATCTGGCCACGGCCATATTCGGTCAGGTCACAGGCGACCTGCACCTGATGGCCACGCCGCGCCAGTCCCATCGCCAGGTCCCGCGAAGCGCCCTGCTCGATACCAACCTTCATCTCCCCCAGCCACTGCCAGCGCGGCGCATCCAGGGCGGCCTGGGGGTTGAGGCCGAAGTCCACCAGATTCATCACCATCTGCACATGACCCTGGGGCTGCATATAACCGCCCATCACGCCAAACGGACCGAGAGGTTCTGCGCCCTGGCTGAGAAAGCCGGGAATGATGGTGTGAAAGGTCTTCTTGCCGGGTGCCAGGCAGTTGGCGTGGCCCGGGTCGAGGCTGAACTCCTGGCCACGGTTCTGCAAGGCGATACCGCTGTCAGGCAACACCACGCCGGAGCCGAAGCCGTGGTAGTTGCTCTGGATAAACGAGACCATATTGCCTTCGGCATCGGCACTGGCCAGGTACACCGTGCCGCTGGCATGGGGATCGCCGGGCTTGGGCGGCAGCGCCTGCTCGCCGATCTGCCCACGACGCCGGGCGCTGTAGTCGTCGCTGAGCAAATCCGCCACCGCCACCCGCATATGCAAGGGGTCGGTGATGTAGTGCAAGCCGTCGCTGTAGGCCAGCTTCATGGCTTCCAACTGGCGGTGCCAGGTCTGTTCGCTGTCGCGATGATCGAAGTGGAAACCTTCGAGGATTTTCAACGCCATCAGCGCCACCAGGCCCTGGCCGCTCGGTGGGATTTCCCAGACGTCATAACCACGGTAGTTGATATGGATAGGGTCGACCCACTGCGCGCGATAACCCTGCAGATCGCTGCTGCGCAGGTAGCCGCCGCTGGCATGGGAATGGGCATCCAGGCGTGCGGCCAGTTCACCGCGATACAGGCTTTCGCAAGCCGTGGCGGCCAGCTCTTCAAGGGTCCGGGCCTGGGCCGGGTTGCGGAACAGCTCACCGGCCCGGGGCGCGCGACCGTCGATCAGGAACGTCTCGAACCAGGGCTCGAGCACGGCGTCGCGATGCGGGTCGAACTTTGCCAGTGCCTGCTGCCATTTGTAGGCTATGACCGGGGATACGGGGAAACCCTCGCGTGCCAGGCTGATGGCCGGCTGCAACAGCTCGGCGAAGGGCAACTTGCCAAAGCGTTTCGACAACTCGGCCCAGGCCGACGGGCAGCCCGGCACGGTCACCGGGGTCCAGCCATACAGCGGCATTTGGGTATGCCCTGCCGCCTTGACCGCGTCGATGCTCAACGCCGCCGGGGCCTGGCCGTTGCCGTTGAGGCCGTGCAGTTTTCCCTTGCACCAGACCAGCGCGAAGGCGTCGCCACCGAGGCCGCAGCCGGTGGGCTCGACCACCGTCAGCGCCGCCGCCGTGGCGATGGCGGCGTCAATGGCATTGCCGCCCTTGCGCATGACCTCGATGCCGGCTTCAGCGGCCAGGGGTTGTGAGGCCGCGACCATGCCACGACGGGCAAATACGCTCTGGCGTTGCGACGGATAAGGGTATTGGTGGGCAGAAAATTTCAACATGACAAAGGCGCTTCCAAACGAGGTGGGCTCGTTGAACAGCATGGCCTGGGCCCCGGGCTATCGCCAGCTGTTGCTGCTGGCCGCCGGAGAGCAATGATGGGCAAAAAGGTGAAGCAACGTGTCCAGGCAGCACGTCGTTTAGCGGCCGCCGGAACCACGCTCGACCTTGAGGGTATTGGACTCAAGCTCCTCCAGCAGTTCCTCAAGCAGTCGCAGCGCCCCTTCACGCCGGTGCAACACGCTCAGGGAAATGCCCGTGACCATCAGGTCGACCCGCCCGCTCTCGGGATCATAGACCCTGACGCTCAGCGAGGCTTCGCCCAGCACACAATCACAGGCCAGAGGCGCAAAGCCCCTTTCGAGCAAACTGCGTAGTTCCATTAGAGAGAGCACACCGGTGAGTTCCGTACCAGGTTATTCGTCACGCGGGCGACCCGTCCGCGCGTCAGGTAACCATGCTAAGAAAAACCGCGGGTGCTTATACACCCGTATATGCACTGGTGGCACTGGTGCATTTGCACTGTCAGCGCTTGGTCACAAACAAGCCACGCTCGCGCGCCCAGACGATTGCCTCACTGCGGCTGTGCACGTCGAGCTTGGAATAGACCGTCGCCACGTGATTGCGCACGGTATTGAGGGCCAGTTCGAGCCGTGCGGCAATTTCCTTGTCCGCCAGGCCCTCGCAGATCAAGCCCAGCACATCGCGCTCGCGCGGGGTCAGGTCACCGAAGGAAAAGCTCGCCAGGTTGGGTGCGCTGACACTTTTCACCGTGGCGAGTTTTTCGATCAGCTTCTGGCTGAACCAGGACGCGTCCTGCATCACCGCCTCGATGGCCGCCACCAGCTCCAGCTCCGAACGCTTGCGTTCGGTGATATTGGTCAGCACCAGCAGGTAGCAGGGCGCGTCCTGGATCAGCACGGTGTCGGCCGACAGCACGCAATCGATGGGCTCACCGTTTTTCTGGCGGATCCTGAGGTCCAGGCCCTCCAGGCTGCCGACTTTCTCCAGGGCCGCGAACAGCCGTTCGCAGACCACTCCGTCCTCGATAAACCCCACGGCCTGCACACTGTGCCCGAGCAATTCTTCGGCGGGATAACCGGTGATGTTCAGGAAGGCTTCGTTGGCGTCCATCAACTGCTGGTTGCCCGCACTGCAGAGCAGGGTCGGTACCGGCGTCAGGCGAAAAGCCTTGGCGAAACGCTCCTCGCTCTGGCGCAAGGCGATTTCGATCTTGCGCCGCGGCTCCAGGTCCATGAAGGAAAACAACATGCAATTGTCGTCGTGGATATCCAGGGGCTGGCCGGCGACGATCACCAGTTTGCTGCCACCGTCTGCCAGCCTTATCTCGGCCTGCATCTGCGGGATGGTCGCGCCCTCCCCCAGGCGCTGGATGGCCAGCTCCCGGCGCTCGGCGTCTTCGAGCACATCCAGTTCGTAGACCGAGCGGCCAATGACCTGTTCGCGGGTATAGCCGGTCATTTCCAGGAAGCCCTGGTTGACCTTGACGTAGCGCAAGTCACTGAGCCGGCAGATCACCGCCGGTGCCGGGTTGGCACTGAAGGCTTTCTCGAAGCGCTGTTCGGCACTGGCCCAGTCGCTGGCGTCACTGATGATCAGCGCCAGGGATTCGGGATCGCCGGCGCGGTTGGTCAGGATCATGCTGCTGATACGCAGCACACACAGGGGGTGCTCCTCATCGGCCTGGACGGTCATCTCGACCACTACATCGTCAAAGGTCTCGCCATTGGCGACCCGGGCGATGGGGTATTGGTCGGCACTCAACGGATGGTTGTTGCGATAACGCAGGTTGAAGCGCTCGTGGTATTGCTCGGCGTTGGCGCCCAGCTCACTGAGCTGGCTGACACCATGCATCGCCAGTGCGGCATCGTTGGCCCAGAGAATGCTCTGATCGACCTCGATCAGGATCACGCCTTCGGACAGGCCGGCGATGATCTGCTGCAATTGGTGGCGGTTGGTTTCGGTCGCTAGGACATCCTGGCTCATCGTTTCTCCCAAGTGGCCCGGCTGGGTCAAACATCTGACCCCCGCACAGCGCGCAAGTGCAGTCGGAAAAACTTCAGGCCCGGTCAGTGTTGCAACGAAGCACTGATCCAGCTTTTCAGATCCTCGACTTCCGTGGCGCTGATGGTGTGGCCGACGCCGGGATAGGAGTGAAACTGCGGCTCGATGGACAGGCCTTTCAGCACGCCCAGGGCCTCGGTTGCCCCGGCATAAGGCACCTGCGGATCGGCCGTGCCGTGACCGATAAAGACCTTCAACCCGGCGTACTTCGCCCCGCCCTTGAGCTCCGCGCGCAACGCGGGCAACACCCGGCCGCTGAGGGAGGCAATACCGCGCAAGACTTCGGGATGCCGCAACGCGACCTCATAGGTCATCATCGCACCCTGGCTGAACCCGACCAGGAATACCTTGTCGGGTTGGGTGTGGTATTTCTCGGTGACCCGGGTGACAAAGTCGGTGATGGCCGCGGCGCTCTGCAGCAGGTCGCCGCTATCGCCGTCGTACTGCGCCTCCCCGACCTTCTTGTGGAACCACTGGTAGGCGCCCAAATCCAGCTCCAGGCGGCCGCGTACCGAAAGCACGGTGTAGTTGGCCGGCAGGTCGTCCTTGATGCCGAACAGATCGTCTTCGTTGCTGCCATAACCATGCAGGAAGATCACCAACGGCTGGTCGTGGGTATCGGCATTGGCCTGGGCCTGGTAGGTCAACGGCATATCGGCAAGCAGTTCGGCCTGTGCCGCCGACGCGGTGCAGGCCAGCAGCAAGGCCAGGGCCAGGGGTTTGAGCATGGTCAGGGTTCTCCGGGATTCATGGGGCGCCCAGCTTAGCACCGGCGGCGCGCCCCACCGAACCACTCAGTTCTGCGGAACGCCCTGCTCCCAGGCTTTCCAGTTGCCGAGGATCGCCTGCACCAACGGATTGCCGGCGCGGTACAGGTTCTCCAGGGCCGGAACAAAACCACCCTGGTCGGCGTACTTGAGCAGGTTGTCGACTTCGCTGTAGCCCGGATACGGCCGGTCGAAATCCGAGCCGGCACGCACCACGGCCAGGCGATTGATATCCACCCGCCCGGCCTTGCTCGCGCGGAGCAAAGCTTCGTAGGTGGAGTTGTCTTCCTGCTGGGTGGTGCAGTAGACGCCCTTGTTGTCCGTCAGCAAGCGGGTCCAGACCTCGGCCCGCTCGCTCAGGCGTGTCCCGGAAAACCAGGTGTTGCCCGCCAGGGTGTCGCACTGGGTCACGACCGGTGGCTGGTTGGCCGGCGCATAAGGGTATTTGACCCGCCAGGCCGCGGACTCCTTGCTCTCGCTCAAGGTCACCTGATGCGACAGGGCAAACGCCTTGGCCTGCAGTTTGGGGTTGAGCTCGAAGACTTCGGTCTTGTAGTCCAGCGGCGGCTTCTCGTTCGGCCCACGGGTGTTGATGCCGATGTAGCCGGTGGGCCAGTCTTTCGGCGCATCCCGCGCGTCCAGTTCCCACTGGGTGCCGAACTCCACCAGGTAGTGGGCCCAGGCCGCCGTGCCGATGGTGCCTTGATGGGGGTTGATCCCGGCAATGCCGGCAATCAGGAAATACGACTGGCGCAGGTCGAACTGCGGCGACAACGCCAGGGCCAGGGTCGAGGCGGCGGCGTTGGTCTGGCCCATGCCGGTCACCAGCAGGCAGGTGTCCTGGTCGTTGCAGCGAATGTTCGGATACTCGGCGCTGAGGCCCGGTACCGGGATCTCATGCTTGAGGGCCAGGCGATCGATCCAGGTCTGTGCTTCCGGCGCGAACATGGTGATCAACATGACCTTGGGCTTGATCGGCGCTGCCGGTGCGGCCCAGGCCTGCTGTCCGGCCAGGCTGCCGAGCAGCACGCCGGCGATAAGGGAGTGACGAATCACAGTGCGCATGAGCGCTCCTATTAACGAGGGTTTCAGAATTGGTAGCCGACGCCGGCGTAATAACCCCAGCCGTTGGAACGGGCGCGGAAATCGTCGTCGCCGAAATTCAGCTGACTGCCGTCGCGCCAGTTGCCGCCGTTGTGGAAGTAGCGTCCCACCAGCGTAAAGCGCAAATGTGTAAAGGAATACAGCAACACGTTGGTCGCCACGGTGGCGTTGGCAGTACGCGCCGGGTCGGTCTTGTGCAGGTCGGAGCCGAAATCGAAGTTGGTAAAGCCGATATAGGTCAGCGACGCGCCATTGCTGAAGTGGTCGATGGGCACTATGTACTTGAGCTGGGCACGGTAGCCATCCCACGAATACTCGTTGCTCGCCCCGTAGTTCTCCCACTGGTAGCGCCCGTAGAAGTTGGCCGACAGATTGACCCGCGAATGGGTGTCGATATCGGTGCCCAGGCCGCTGTAGAGGGTATTGGCGCGGTTGGCGGTGCGGCTGCCGTGATCGTAGATCCAGTCGAAGGCCACATACCATTCCTTGAACGGTCCGATCGCCAGGCTGCGCCCGCTGAGGGCGTCGATGGAAATGCGCGGTTCGTGCTCCATAAAGACCGGCGAACCGTGGTCCCAGGCGCCCTGGTCATGGCTGTTGCCGACGCCGAAGACCTTCGGGATATCGACGTAGCCGTAGAGTTCGAATGGTCCTTTGCGGCCGAAATATTCGTATTCCAGATAAACATCGTCGGCCGGGCGAGGCCCGAAGCTGATGTCCTTGCTACCGATAACGGTCAGGTCCTGGTTGAACCAGTCGGACAGGTAGGCGCCCTGCTTCGCCGGCGGCCCGGCATCGGGGCTCAGGGCTTCGCCCTGGGCGGATTCATCGACAGCGGCCGGTTGGGCCTGGGTTTCGCCGTGGGTCAGCAGCATCAGGCTGCCGCAAAGCAGGGATAAAGCAAGACGGGTAACACGCGGGGATGGCACGACATGCCGGAACAGCGGCTGGAGCAAGACGGACATTGAAACTCCCTGTTTTTATGGTGCTCGGTGGAAACGGCCAGGTGTACCGTCCTCCGATGGTGCGGCACTCCCTGGCCTCACCCATAGCCTTACACAAGCTTTATAAAGCTCCTACAAAATATTGAAATATATGGAAATAGAATATCGAAACTGTCGATTGGGTCAGGGATTTCGGGGGCAAATGCTGGATCGCCATGGTCAGCCATCCAGCCCCCACACGGATCAAAGCGCCTGGAGACGCTCGACGATCTGGTTCTTCACTTTCAGTCGCCGCTCCTTCAGCGTTCGCAACGGATCATCCGCCGCCTGGGCCGACTCGGCCGCCAGCACTTCCTTGTCGATATCGTCGTACTGATCAAGCAGTTGGTTCAGCCTGGGATCCTTGCTCCTGTGCTGCGCAAGCGCTTCCTTGTTCAACTTCAGGTCCGCGAGCAAATCGTGCTTGACCGGCATATCGTCACCTCTTGGGTCTGTGGGCAATACATGAAGCACCAGAGCCGCCAACTTCATGAAAGGTTCAAGGCGATGCATCCCTAAGCAATAGCACGCCCTGGCCCACCTTGCCTCAAAGCTTCGCTTTACGCCGACGTACCCACAATGCCGTCACCCCGGCCAATACCGCCAGAACAGCCACGATCAGCAGCACCTTGTAAGGCCGCAAGGCCGAACGCAGGGTGTTCAATGGCTGGGTCAGGTAACGTTTGTTGGCCTGATCAAAATTCGGCTCCTGGCACTGCTGGCCGAAATTCGTCGCCCAGCTCACATATGGCCCCTGCTCGACATAACGCTGGTAAAACTGGATTTCCTCGTCACTCCCGGCGACCCAGCTCGCTGCCTTGCACAACACCGCGGCGAACGCCTGGCTGCTATGGGGCAGTTGGTCGGCGGCCTGGCTGGCCAGATCCGCCGCGACCCAACGATAGTGATAACGTCGGTCGGGCTTGGCCACAGTCGCTTGTTGCCGCTGGATTTCTGCGGTTTCAAGAAACGCTGCCGGTTGCAACGCAGGCGTCTCCAGGGCGTAGTAACCGTCCAGGGTGCGGTAATCCGGCGCCATCTCGTAGCCGAGGATTTCCATGCCCGACTTGCGCGCCAGCGTGGCGGCGGCAAACAGCGATTCGGCGCGGCCGGTGGCGGTCCAACGCGACACCGCCTGCTGGCGATCGCGGCCATAGTCCCGCGCCGTGGCCTGCAATTCGGGGCTGTCGAAGTACTTCGGCGCTTCATCGTAGCGCCCCTCGCGCAGCAGGCGCCGGGCCAGCAATTCACGCAGCTGCGCGGCCACCGGGCGGCGCACGTAATTTTCCTTGTCCTCGGGCTTGGCCGCTGGCGCCGCGGGCACATGGGCATCGACATAGGTCTTCAGCTCGTCGGTCGTCAGCACCCGCTCGGCCACGGTCGCGGCATCCTGCCAATAGATATCCTGGCTGCGGTAAAGCTGGTCGAACGCTTGCAGGTAGTCGCCACGGTCCAGTGCCAGGATCGCGCTTTCGCCCTCGACCCGGCAGCCGGGCTGGACAGTCTCGAAGCTCCAGTCCGGCGCCCGCCGTGTGCCCCAGGCCTCGTCCTTGGGAAAGGCCTTGGCCGCTTTGGCATAAGCGGCCAAGGCCTGGACCTTGTCGCCGTCGCGCAAGGCCAGCTTGGCCCGTACCCACCAGGCCAGGCCACCGTCGCCGGCATGTTCGAGAAAGGCCTTGGCTCCCGCATAGTCACCCTTCTGGTAGCTCAGGGCGGCCAGGCGATCAGCGTTGTCCAGGCTGCCGACGGTGCTGGCCAGCAACAATTTGGACAGTCGCTGCTCCTGCTCCGACTGCTCATCGAAGGATCCGCCCACCCGGCTCAATGCATAGGCGGTCAACAGCTCCTGAACGTTTTTCTCCTTGAGCAGGGTGCGCAGTTCGTCATCCGGTAACCCCGCCAGCTCGCCGGCGATCTGCTTGAGCGAGGTGTAGCCACTGTTGGAACCCAGCCGGCTCTGGCTGGCGTACAGCGTAATGGCGCGGTTCCAGTCATTGTCGAGCCTGACCAGCAGGGCTTCCTCACCCAGGCTGGCAATCCCCAGCTCCAACGGGTCGCTGAAGTCACCGGCGCTCAAGTCCCGGGTCTGCTGGAATGCGAGCCGGGCCTGGGCTTGCAGCTCAATGCTGGTGGCCGCCGGAGCGCTGGCGTTATCCGCCGAGGTATCGACACCCGCCTCGGCCTGGACACTCAGGGCGACCAAGGCCCGCCCGAGGGAATACGCAGCCCAGGTGCTGCGCAGCTTGCGCTGGTCGGCCGGCAAGGCCAGGACCTGGCGGAAATACTCCACCGCCCGCTGCGCATCACCGGCCTGGAAGGCCACGGCACCGGCGATATACAACCGCAGCTCGGCCGGCAGGCTGGCGCCCTGGGTTTCGACCTGCTGCGGATCTTGCAGAGCGCGCAGGCGCGTCACCTCGGCCCGGAGGTTTTCCGGTAACTCGCTGGCCTCCACCTTGTCACGTTGCTCGCGATAGGGCTTGCTGTTGTCGTCGCTGTCCCAGTACGGCGTCAGCGTCGCTTCGGTCGCCGGTTTCAGGCCGGCAACGGCTTCGCCGAGACGACTGACCTCGAAGGCGAAATTGGTTTCCGGCAGATCGGCCAGGGACTGGGCACGATCATTCAGCAGACGCAAGGGAAAGTCCGGGCCGCAGGCCAGTGCCGATAACGGCAGACTGAGGGACAGGCACAGCAGGTGCCGAGGCCAGTTACGGGTAGACATTCCAAGCTCCTTGATCGATTCGGGTACAGCGCGCCCAGCCGAGCGCACGTTGGCCGCCAGCGGCAATGCGCGCGCTGGACTGGCGGGTAAAAATGAGCTGCTTCGAGGTTTGCTGCAAGGTATAGCCATTGATGCCGTCGACGCCGTCACATTGCTCGGCATCCAGTACCACACGCCCGGGTAGCGGCCGGTCGAGATTGCCGACATTGGCCAGGCGTATGTCGTAGAGGCCCTCGCGGGCCGACAGTTCAACCTGCCATTGACTCGCGAGTGCCTCGCCACGGGCTACCGCGCGCAAGGTCGTCAGGCTCCAGGCGCGGCGATCGCCGGGCAGCGGCAGGCGGAACCAGATCAGCCCGGCCAGATGCGCCGGCGGTTTGGCCCGCAGTTGCTGGGCCAGGGTCGCCAGTTGCTGCGGATCGGCCAGCAACTCGCGGCGTTCGCCACCACGGTTCAGCGTGACTTCGCCTTCAACCACGGGGCCGCCCTGATCATCCGGCAACAAGGCCACGCCATAGGCCGGCAGCGCCAGGTAAAACGGCTTGTCGCTGACCCGGCCCCAACGCTCGGCCCAGTCTTTGGCTTGGCCTGGATTGAACAGTCCGAGTTTCGGATTGCTCACGGCATGCACCTGCAACACGCTGCTGTCGATCGCCTGCAACAGGGCCGGCAACTGCGGGCTGTCGAGCCAGGCGGGCAAGGCCGTGATGCTCAGTTTCAATGAAGGCGGCAGCAGGCTGCGCAGTTTGACCAGGAAATCGGTATAGCCCGGCAGGCGTGCGGTGCCGCTGTCATGGTCGATTTCCAGCCCGGCGGGCGTCACACCACCCGCCTGCCAATCGGCCAGCAGCGTCGAGATCTGCGCATGTGCGAGCTCCAGATCCAGGGCCGGAAGCTGGCCATCGAGGCGAATCACCGCGATCACCGGCCGGCTATCGGCCTTGAGCTGCGCCAGATCCACCCGCGCCCTGCTCCACCCGGCCTTGGGATGGGCCTGTAGGGCCAGCACCCGCAAGGTCGAGAAGTCCGCCCGGCTCTGGGCCAGGGCCTGCTCATGGGCCGGGCGCCATTGGCGTTGCCAGATATAGAGTTGTTGGTCGAGGGGCGTTGTCGGTGCGGGCTGGCAGCCGCTGAACAGCAAGAGCAGGCCGAGGGGAACCAGCCTGCGGGCAGAAAAAATCAAGGACATACGAAGCCTTATCGAACACGGCGGGCCTGTTTTGCCGGCATCTTACCTCAACAGCGCGGCACTTCAGAGCCGGGTCAACGGTAATGAACGTGTCACCCGCTCAAACAGCGTGCGCAAGCCAGCGTTGTTTCCACTCAGCGAGCGTAGAGTGCTGACGGCTGTTATTGCCAGGCCGCGTGGTACTTTCACCTGCGACCCGGCCTGAAAGTCGACACGCCGATTCAGGTTACGCAACGTCAGTATCGCCAGGCCAATAGCGTGCAGGCAGAAGAATCTCAAGCTGGTGTGCTCGGGCGCGATCATCAGTGTGTAATCCAAGGCCCGGCGCAGATGAGCGTGGGCAATGCCGATCAGCTCTTCCAGCGCCTGCCCATAGCCAGGCTGCGTACTCGCGTGCAATGACAACAGGCACACGCCATGGCGTGCAAACAGGTCCCGTGGCAGCCAGCAGATGCCACGCTGCCGGTCCTCCCATTGATCCTTGAGGATATTGGTCAGTTGCAGCCCTTCGCCAAACGACACGGCCAGTGAGGCCATCCGCTCCTGATGAACCACCAGTTCCGGCGCGAAGTCGACAAACAATTCGGTGAACATCTCGCCGACCACACCCGCAACGCAGTAACAGTAGCGTTTGAGCTCGGTCAAGGTTTCCAGCCCCTGCAAACCCGCAACGCGTTGGAAATCGCCCATGCCGGGGCACATCACCCGCAGGCACTGCACAATGGCCGCCTGCTGAGGTTTGTCGAGCGTCCGCAGAACTTCCAGTACCCGTGGCAACTGGCTCAACAGTGCCCTTTCCGCCGGTGAACTGGCCTCGGACAGCAAGGGGGCCAGTTCATCGCAGAACGACTGGGCATCGATCTCTCCGAGGACCGTCCGGATATACGCCGCTTCATACCGCTGCGTGTCGACAATCGACAGCGCCGGCTCGTCTTCGATGGTATCGGCGATCCGACAGAGCAGGTAGGCGGTGGTCATGGCCGTGTTCAACGGCGGCGGCAATTGCGGGATGGTGAGGGCAAAAGAACGAGACACCTGGGGGAAAATCGCCTCCTGATAACCGAGGGCGCTCTGCGGTGCCAATGCTCCGGTTGTTTGCGTAAAGGGCATGGTCAGGCTCGTTGAATAAAAGAAATCGCTTGGGGCGCTTGTATCTTAACGGCTGGAAAGCGCCGACAAGATAACGTCTTGCAACAGATTGTTATAACCAGCCAGCACCCACAGCAGAAAATATTCACCGATAGCGTCGAGAAAATCGACGCTTCGATAGCCAGACCGGCCGGCCATGACTTGTCACCTGGTGGTCAAAGGCGCCTCCTGCCAGCCGCCGCCGAGGCTCTGGATCAAGCTGATGCTGCCCTGGGTCAACTGGCCCTGGGTGTCACGCAGGCTCTGCTCGGTCTGCAACAGGATCAGTTGCTGGGTCAACACGTCTTGCAGGCTGACCGTGCCGGCCTTCTGCTGAGCCTGCTGGCTACCGAACAGTTGCTGGTTGCGCTGGTAGATCTGCTGGTAGGCCTGGGTCTGGGTCTGCAGGTGATTGAGCGTCGAGAGGTTGTCTTCGACGTTCTGCAAGGCGCTGAGCACCGTGCCGCGATAGTTGGCGACTTCCTCGTCATAGGTGGCTTCGGCCTCCTTGACCGCGGCCGAACGCGCGCCGCCGTCGAACAGGGTTTCAGCCAGCGCCGGGCCGACGCTCCAGATCCGGTTCGGCAAGGAGAACAGGCCGCCCAGTGCACTGCCCGTGTAGCCGACCTGGGCCGTCAGGTCGAGATTGGGATAGAACGCCGCCTCGGCAACGCCGATTTTTGCGTTGGCCGCGGCCACCGAACGCTCGGCGGCGACTACGTCCGGACGCCGTTGCAACAGCCCCGACGGCAGGCTCAAGGGGGTTGCCGGCAGGTTGAAGGCAAAGCTGTCGACCGACGCCAGGCTGAACTGCGCCGGCGCCACGCCCACCAGCACCGCCAGGGCATGCTCGAACTGCTCGCGTGAACGCTGCGAGGTCTGCAAGGCGGCGACTACCGTGGTCAGTTGGTCCTGGGCCACCAGCAACTGGTCGTTGGAGGCGGTGCCCTGGGTGTATGCGGTCTGGATGATGTCCAGCAATTGCTGGTTGATCCGCTGCTGTTCGTTCAACAAGCGGATATCGATGTCCAACTGGCGGATGCCGAAATAGTTACTGGCGACACTGCCGCCGATGGACAGCCGGACTCCCGCCAGCAATGCATCGGAGGACTGGGCCGAGGCCTGGCTCGACTCGATGCCACGACGTACCAGGCCCCACAGGTCCGGTTCCCAACTGGCGCCGAGGGTGGCGCTGACACTTTGCTCGACCCGGCTACCCGAAGTGCTGGTGCTCGTCCCGCTGCTGCCGCTCTTGTTCACCCCGCGGGAACCGGACAGTCCGGCGGTCACCGTCGGCCAGAGCCCGGCCCGGCTGGAGGCGACCTGCGCCTGGGCCAGGCGGTAAGCCGCCTCGGCGGCGACAATCGACTGGTTGGCCTTGGCGGCGCGAACCATCAGGTCGTTGAGGACGGGATCGTGGTAATCCAGCCACCACTGGCTGTCCAGCGCCCCCTGGGGATTGGCGGCCGCCCGCTGCCACTGCGCGCCTTCCTTGAAGGTCTGCGGCAGTTCGATCGGCGGTTTCTGGTAATCCGGCCCGACCATACAGCCGCTGATGCTCAGGCTGAGCAGCAGGACCAGGTAAGGGGCGCGTCGACCCATCATCATTTTCAAGACTCCTTGCCGCGCCGGCGCAGCCGCTCGGAAGCGCTGTCCAGCCACAAATAGATAACCGGGGTGGTATAGAGCGTCAGCAATTGACTGAGCAGCAACCCGCCGATAATGGAAATCCCCAACGGGCGGCGCAACTCCGAACCGTAGCCAGTGCCCAGGACCAGCGGCAAGGCCCCGAGAATGGCCGCCAGGGTGGTCATCATGATCGGCCGGAAGCGGATCAGGCAGGCCCGATGAATCGCCTCGCGGGCACTGCGCCCGTGCTGGACCCGCTCGGTAATGGCGAAATCGATCATCATGATGGCGTTCTTCTTGACGATCCCGATCAGCAGGATCACCCCCACCAGGGCAATGATCGACAGCTCGGTGCCGGTCAGCAGCAAGGCGATCAGCGCACCGACACCGGCCGAGGGCAAGGTCGAGAGGATGGTCAGCGGGTGCATCAGGTTCTCGTAGAGCATCCCCAGCACGATATACACCGATAACAGGGCCGCGACGATCAGCAGCGGCTCACTGGCCACCGACGACTGGAACACCTGGGCCGTACCGGCGAACTGCCCGACCACACTGGCCGGCATGCGCAACTGGGCCACGGCATTTTCCACCAGCACCGTGGCCTGGCCGATGGAGGTACCCGGCGCCAGGTTGAACGAGGCGGTTACCGCCGGGAAGGTGCCCTGGTGCGCAATGGAAATCGCCGTACGCTGGATGCCAGTATTCGATAGTGCCGACAGCGGCACCATCGTCGGCGCGGTCGCCGGTAGCGTCGTGGTGCCTCCCGTCTGGGTGGATGCCTCGGGCCCGGTCGGGACATAGATCGACTTGAGGGCCAAAGGATCGGTCCAGTACGGCGGCGCCACTTCCATCACCACGTGGTACTGGTTGGCCGACTTGTAGATAGTCGAGACCTGGCGCTGGCCGAAGGCGTCGTAGAGGGTCTGGTCGATATTGCCGATATTGACCCCCAGGCGGGCGGCGGTGTCACGGTTGATGCTGATGTTGGCCAGCAGGCTGTTGTCCTGCTGGTCGGTGTTGATGTCGGTCAGTTGCGGCAGCGTATGCAACACGGCCACGACCTTGGGTACCCATTCGTCCAGGGTGTCCTGGTCATCGGCGGTCATGGTGTACTGGTATTGCGCCCCGCTCTGCCGGCCACCGACGGTGATGTCCTGGGCCGATTGCAGGTACAGCCGGGTCCCCGGCAGATCGCCCAGGGCCTTGCGTACCTGGGCGATCACCTGGTCGGCTCCGTCCTTGCGGTCACCGACCGGCTTGAGGGCAATGAACATCTGGCCGCTGTTGATCGCACCGCCGCCCCCGCCGCCGCCGCCGATAAACCCGCCGACGGTTTCGACATTCGGGTTCTTCGACACGGTCTGGTTGATCTTGCTGAACGCCTCTTGCATCGCCGCATAGGAAATACTCTGTGGCGCGATGATGCTGCCCTGCAGCCGTCCGGTGTCTTCCTGGGGAAAGAAGCCCTTGGGCACCAGCACATAAAGCACCCCGGCAAGCACGATGACCAGCACGGTCAGCAGGCCCATCAGCGCCGAATGTTCGACGACCCAGCCCAGGGTCCGGTCATAGAACCGATGGAAGCGCGAGTCCGGGTACTCGTGATCCGAACCCGTCTCCTGGCTCGGGCGCAGCAGGATGCTGGAGAGCATCGGCGTCACGGTCAGGGAGATCAGCATCGAAATCAGGATCGCCACCGACAGCGTGATGGAAAACTCGCGGAACAGCCGCCCGACGATACCGCCCATCAGCAGCAGGGGAATAAACACCGCGATCAGCGACACACTGATGCTCAGCACCGTGAAGCCGACCTCCTGCGCCCCGGCCAGTGCCGCCTGCACCCGGCTTTCGCCGCGCTCCAGGTGGCGCATGATGTTTTCCACGATGACGATCGCATCGTCCACCACGAAGCCGGTGGAGATGGTCAACGCCATCAGCGACAGGTTGTTCAGGCTGTAACCGAGGAAATACATGGCGCCAAAGGTGCCGAGCAACGACAGCGGTACGACAATGGCCGGCACCAGGGTGCTGCGCCAGTCACGGAAGAAACCGAAGGTCACCAGGGTCACCAGGAAGATCGACACCAGCAGGGTGACTTCCACATCGTGCAACGAGGCGCGGATGGTGGTGGTGCGGTCCAGCAGGATATTGAGCTTGATCGAGGCCGGGATCGAGCTTTGCAGGAACGGCAACGAGGCCTTGACCGCATCCACCGTCTCGATGACGTTGGCCCCCGGCTGCTTGAACACCACCAACAGCACCGCCGGCCGGCCGTTGGACAGGCCGAAGTTGCGCAGGTCCTCGACATCCTCGCGGACATAACCCAGATCGGCGATATGCACCACATCCCCGTTGCTCTGCCTGACGATCAGCGGCGCGTAATCCTCGGGTTTGAGCAGCATGTCGTTGGCGCCGATCCCGTAGGACTGGTCGTTGATCGACAGCGCCCCCTTGGGCAGGTTGGCGTTCGAGGAGGTAATCGCCGCGCGAACCTGCTCCAGGCTCACGCCGTAATGGTTGAGCCGATCCGGGTTGAGTTCGATGCGCACCGCCGGCAGTGCACCGCCGCCGACCGTCACGTCGCCGACGCCGCTGGTTTGCAGCAGTTTCTGCTCGAGCAAGGTCGAGGCCACGTCATACATCTGGCCCGGCGTGGCACTGTCGGAAGTCAGGCTGATGATCATGATCGGCGAGTCGGCCGGGTTGACCTTGCGATAGGTCGGATTACCCGCCAGATCGCTGGGCAAGCTGCTGCGGGCGGCGTTGATGGCCGCCTGGACGTCGCGGGCGGCGCCGTCGATATTGCGGCTCAGGTCGAATTGCAGGTTGATGCGGGTCGAGCCCAGATTGCTCGACGAGGTCATCTGGGTCACCCCGGCGATCTGCCCGAACTGCCGCTCCAGTGGCGTGGCCACCGAGGTGGCGACGGTTTCCGGATCGGCGCCCGGCAGCGAGGCCCGCACGCTGATGGTCGGGAAATCCACTTGCGGCAACGGCGCCACCGGCAACAACAGGAACGCCAGCCAGCCGAACAGGGCCAGGCCCACCGCCAGCAGAATGGTTGCAATCGGGCGTTGGATAAACGGCGCGCTGATGTTCATCGGCATCAGCCCTCAGTCTCGGCTTGACGCTTGCTGAAGCGACGTTCCAGCTGGTTCATCGCCAGGAAAATCACCGGCGTGGAAAACAGCGTCAGCAACTGGCTGAGCAACAGCCCGCCGATGATCGCGATGCCCAGCGGATGGCGCAGCTCCGAACCAATGCCGGTGCCCAACGCCAGCGGCACCGCGCCGAACAGCGAGGCCATGGAGGTCATCAGGATCGGCCGGAAGCGCAGTTCCGCCGCCTTGCGAATCGCCGCCACCGGGTCGAGTCCGTCATTGCGCTGCAACTCCAGGGCGAAGTCGACCATCATGATGCCGTTTTTCATGACGATCCCGATCAACAACACAATGCCGATCAGGCCGATGATGTCGAACTGGGTCCCGGTGATCAGCAACGCCAGCAAGGCGCCGAGGGCCGCCGAGAGCAAGGTCGAGAGGATGGTCACCGGGTGCACGAAGCTCTCATAGAGAATCCCGAGCATCAGGTAGACCACCACAATTGCCGCCACCACCAGGAATACCTGGTTCGACAGCGAGGACTGGAAGGTCGCAGCGGCGCCCTCCAGGTTGGCCTGGACCGTCAACGGCAGGCCGACGTCTTTTTCAATCTGATCCAGGCGCGTGACAGCCGCGCCCAGGGTCTGGCCGGGGGCCAGGTTGAAGGAGATATCGGCATAGGGGAACTGGCCCAGCCGGTTGATGGTGATCGGGGTGCGAATCACCTGCTGGGTGGCCATGCTCGCCAGGGGGGTCACGGCACCGCTGCTGGTGGTGACATAAAGTCCCGTCAGCAGGTCGGCGATATTGCGCGGTGGCCGGTCGGTGGCCATCACCACGTGATACTGGTTGAGCTGGGTGTAGATGGTCGACACCTGGCGCTGGCCAAAGGCGTCGTACAACACATTGTCGATGGCCTGGGGCGTCACGCCCAGGCGCGAGGCCGTGGCGCGGTCGATATTGATCTGGATCTGGTTGCCGAACTGCATCGCCTGGCTTTGCACATCGCTGAACATCGGGTCCTTGCCGATGGCCGAGAGCAGTTTGGTCGTCCACTCTTCCAGGACCTGCGGGTCGGTGGCCTGCAAGCCGAGGCGGTAGCTGGTGGTCGAGATCGTTGCGTCGAGGGTAAGGTCCTGCACGCTGTGCAGGTACAGGCGCACCCCGGAATCATCGGCGTTGGCGTCCGACAACCGGCGAATCACCACCGCCGCGCTGTCGCGCTCGCCACGATCCTTGAGGTTGATCAGCAGGTTGCCCTGGTTGATGGTCGGGTTGGTCTGGTCGATACCGACAAAGGACGACAGGCTGGCCACCGCCGGGTCCTTGAGAATCCGCGCGGCGAGCTTCTGCTGCTGCAGCTCCATCTGCTGGAACGACACGGTGGGTGACCCCTGGGAAATGCCCTGGATCAGCCCGGTATCCTGTTCGGGGAAAAAGCCCTTGGGCATGATCACGATGATGAACAGGGTCAGCAGTGCGGTGAAGACAATGGAAATCAGGGTCAGGGTGCGGTGCAGCAGCACCCAGTCAAGGCCCCGGACGTAGTAGCCGTTGATCTTGTCGAAAAAGTCCGGACGCCGCTCCCCGCTGTGATTGCGCAGCATGCGCGAACACATCATCGGGGTCAGGGTCAGGGAGATGATCGCGGAAATCACGATGGTCACCGCCACCGTCATGGCGAACTCGCGGAACAGTCGACCGACCACATCGCCCATAAACAGCAGCGGAATCATCACCGCGATCAGTGCCACCGACAGCGAAATGATGGTGAAGCCGATCTGTGCCGAGCCCTTGAGCGCGGCCTGCAACGGTGTATCGCCCTCCTCCAGGTAACGGGTGATGTTTTCGATCATGACGATGGCGTCATCGACCACAAAACCGATGGCGATGGTCAGCGCCATCAAGGTCAGGTTGTTCAGGGAAAAGCCCAGGACATAGGACACCGCCAGGGTGCCGATCAGGGTCAGTGGCACGGTGACGGCCGGAATGATCGTGGCCGGCACATTGCGCAGGAACAGGAAGATCACCAGCACCACCAGCAGTATCGCGACACCCAGTTCGTACTGGACGTCGGTGACCGAGGCGCGAATGGTCTGGGTACGGTCGGTCAGCACGCTGACCTTCAGGGTACCTGGCAAGCTGGCGCGCAGCTTGGGCAGCAATTGCTGGACCCGGTCGACCACCTGGATCACGTTCGCGCCCGGCTGGCGCTGGATATTCAGTACGATCGACGGCGTGTCGTTGGTCCAGGCCGCCTGCCGTGGGTTTTCCGCGCCCTGGATCGAGGTGGCGATCTGCGCCAGGCGGATCGGCGCCCCGTTCTTGTAGGCGATCACCAGGTCGCGGTATTCCTCGGCCGATTGCAACTGATCATTGGCGCCGATGGAAAACGCCTGGAACTTGCCGTCGATATTGCCCTTGGCCTGGTTGACGTTGGCCGCGCCCAGGGCGGTGCGCACATCCTCCAGGGACAGGCCCATGCTGTTCAGCGCCGAGGTGTTGGCCTCGATCCGTACCGCCGGACGCTGGCCGCCGCTGATGGTGACAAGCCCGACCCCGGAAATCTGCGAGATTTTCTGCGCCAGGCGGGTGTCGGCCAGGTCCTCGACCTTGGTCAACGGCAATACATCGGAGGTCAGCGACAGCGTCAAGACCGGTGCATCGGCCGGGTTGACCTTGCTGTAGACCGGAGGATACGGCAGGTTGGCCGGCAGGAAGGTGCCGGCGGCATTGATCGAGGCCTGCACTTCCTGCTCGGCGATATCCAGCGACAGCGACAGGTCGAATTGCAGGGTGATAACCGAAGCGCCATTGGAACTGGTGGAGCCCATCGACTTGAGGCCGGGCATTTCACCGAACTGGCGCTCCAGCGGCGCGGTGATCGAGGAACTGATCACCTCCGGACTGGCCCCGGGGTACTGGGTGAAGACCTGGATGGTCGGGTAATCGACTTCGGGCAGGGCGGAAACCGACAGGAAGTGGTAGCCGAGCAACCCCAGCAGGAAGATGGCGACCATCAACAGCGTGGTTGCGATGGGGCGCTCGATAAAGGGTCTTGAAACGTTCATGAGCAATGACTACCTGGCCGGCACAAATGGAATGTCTGAGACATTGCTGAACTCACTGACTGACCACCTTCACCGTGGAGCCGTTGTCCAGTTTGTCGGCCCCTTCGGTAATCACCTGCTCGCCGACTTTCACGCCATTGTCCAGCACCGCCGTCAGGTCGCCACTGACCGGCCCGCTCTTGATATTGCGCAGGCTGGCCTTGTTGCCTTGCACCACGAAGACGAAATCACCCTTGCTGCCGTGCTGGATCGCCAGGGTCGGGACCACGGAGACTTGCTGCAAGACATCGGCCTTGAGCCGGGCATTGACGAACTGATTGGGGAACAGCGCATTGCCGCTGTCGTTGAATTGCGCCTTGACCCGCACCGTGCCGGTGGTGGTGTCGACCTGATTGTCCAGGGCCAGCAAGGTCCCGCTGGCCAGCAGATTATGTTTGTTGCGGTCATAGGCCAGGACATCGACCTTGCCCTTGGCCATGGCCTGATCGATGGCACCGAGATCGTCCTCCGGTACCGCGAACACCACGGTCGCCGGGTTCATCTGGGTGATCACCGCGATCCCCGTGGTGCTGCCGGCGGAGACGAAGTTGCCGGGGTCCACCAGGCGCAGGCCAACGACGCCATCGACCGGCGAGGTGATGGTGCAGTAACTCACCTGCACTTGCAGGTTCTGCACCGCACCGTCGTCCGCCGCCACTGTGCCCACTTGCTCTTGCACCGTGGCAACCTGGGTATCGAGGGTTTGTTGGCTGACCGAACCGACCTTGATCAATTCGCGAAAGCGCGCCAGGTCGCGCTGGGCATTGACCAGCACCGCCTGGTCGTGGGCCAGCACGCCCTTGGCCTGGGCCAGTTGGGCCTTGAGCGCGCGGTCATCGATACGCGCCACCACCTGGCCCTTGCTGACCCGCTGGCCTTCCTTGAAGTCCACCGAGGACAGGATGCCGGAGACCTGGCTGACCACGGTCACGCTGCGGGTCGGCGTCACCGTGCCCAGGGCATCGATATACACCGGCACATCCATCAATTTGACGGCGACGGCCGTCACCGGATCGCCCATCGAAGGCGGTTTGCCCTTGGGTTTGTTCAGGCTGTGATAAAGCACCCAACCGCCCACCAGAAGCCCCAGTACCACGACCACCAGCAGAATTCTTGTTCCCTTGCTGTGCTTCACTCATTTTTCTCCTGGGGCGCGCTACTGCACCGGCATGGCCAGTGGCCCTGTGCACTGAAGGTTAGTCTGCTATCGAGGTTGCGCCCGGCAACCTGAACCTAAGCTTTCTGGGTCGGTACGCCGATCGTGAAACTCTTGTCAGTTAAGCAAGTGACGAGCGGCGTAGATAAATGCCCGCGCACACTTGCGCGCTGTCGGGCGCGGTCTAGCCTCTACGCCTTCTCATTCGAAAAAGTCTGAATTTCCCCAAGTCGTCGGGTCGGCAGTGCGTTCCGTTGGTGAAGACATTACGGAGTCCAAACCATGGAGCAGCCCTTCATCCGGATGGATGCCACATCGGGAACCGGTGTAGCACTGTTCCGACACTTGAGCCAGGACATTGACGAATGTACCGGCCTGGAAACAATCGCCAGGTCCCTGACGTTGTGCCTGCACGCAGAAAGTTTCTCGGCGCCGTTCCTGATCGAGCGAATTTCACTGCTGCTGACTGAAGCCCTCAGTCAGCAGCAGTCTCAGGCATTGGTGCTGATCTTCGAGTATTTTCTTGAAAACCGCCTCGACGGGATCTATCAGGACACGCCCCTGCGGCGCTTATCGGAAAGCCTCGTGCAACCCATGCAGCCGGCCTTCGACACACTGCTTCTGGCGGCGGCTTGTAGTGCTTTGCTGAGCAGCGGCGACCTGAGACTTTCCTTGAGCCTGCTGAAAGACCAGGCACTCATTCATACCGCCTACTGGTATCAGTACGAGCATGAATTCAAGGCAACGCTGGGTCCCGCGCAAACAGGCACCCGGCCGGTGCCTGCATTATTGGCACTGCTGCTGGCGCAAAAAATCGGTGCGGAGACGCCGACCGCCCTGGCGCGGATAACCGTGATTGAAGACCTGTACAGTGCCTGCAGGGAATACGCTGTTTTTCATGAATACATCACCTTGCGTCAGCAGTGGTTGGCGCGGGTCGACGCGGTACTTGAACAGCACAATATGTCGGGTGCCGGCCAGCCCAGTCCGCTTTCGGAAGCGTTGCTCGATATTCAGGAAAAGTATGTGAATTACTTCAGAACGACCCATGTCTTTCAGGGCTATGCCTGATCCGCTGAATCAGCCCACCGCTCACAAACGACACAGGCAAGCCATGTCTCCCTGACCCACCTCAGGATTGACAAGGGAGGCATGGCCGTCTAACAATCAAGCCAAGTCATACGATGACAGACAATTAAAAACAACAATAAAGAGTCCCTGAAATGAGTCGAACCAAAACCCTGCAAGGTTTCGCCAGTGCCGCATTGTTGATGATCGCCCCACTGACCTGGGCCAACACCTACGTCTACGTTTCCAACGCCAATGACGGCACGCTCAGCAGCTATGAACTGTCGGCAAAGGGGCAACTGCAACCGCTTGCCACTACCGACGCCGGGGCCGGCGTGATGCCCCTGGCGCTGAGCCCCGACCGCAGCAAACTCTATGCGTCCATACGTGCCAAGCCCTATTCGGTAGCGACCTACGCCATCAACCCGGCCAACGGTGCCCTCAAACACCTGAAGAACGCCAACGTTGCCGACAGCCTGGCCTATATCTCGACGGACAAGGCCGGCCACTATCTGTTTGGTGCGTCATACGGCGAGGATCTGATCAGCGTCAACGCCATCGATGCCAAGGGTGTGGTGAGCGATGATGTACGACAAGTCATCAAGACCGGCCCGAACGCCCATTCGATCATTGTCGATAAGACCAATCGCTTCGTGTACGCCGCCAACCTGGGTTCCGATCAGTACCTGGAGTTCAAATTCGACGCCGTCAGCGGCAAGCTCACGCCACTGGGCCATATCGACATGCCCAAGGGCAGTGGCCCCCGCCATCCGGTGATCTCGTCTGATAATCGCTTTCTCTACCTGCTCAGCGAGATGGCCGGCACCGTGACCACCTTCGCCATCGACCCGAAGAGTGGACGCCTGAATGCGCTGTCCGAAGTCAATGCCATCCCCGCCGACTCGGGCCTGGTACGCGGTATCGCCCGGCCCATGATCAAACCTGGCCAACCCACCCCGCCGCCGTTGGCGGCCAATCTGATCTGGGCGGCTGATATCAAGCTCACACCTAACGGGCGCTTCCTCTACACCTCCGAACGCACCGGCAGTACGGTCAGTGCCTTTTCGGTAGACGGTAAAAGCGGCAAGCTGAGCTTTCTGCAGAATATCAAGGTCGAACAGCAACCGCGGGGGATCACAGTCGATCCGTCAGGGAAATGGTTGCTAGTTACTGGAGAGAAGAGTCCTGAAGTGGGTGTGTATGCCATCGATCCGCTGCATGGCACGCTCGCCCGTAGCTCCAGCGCGCCTTCCGGCAAGGGCGCTAATTGGGTGCAGGCGGTCAGCTATCCGTGAAGTGCCAGGGAGAGGCGCCAGCCCCCTCGCCTCTCCCTGCCGATCTCAGGACAGTGAATAGTCAAACTGGTAGGAATGCTGACCTTCCGCAATCGTGATCACCAGGCGACCGACGAGCCCTGCAAGCCCCCCGGTACCGGAGTCAGGCACAACATTGATGGACTGCTCAGCTACGCCGCGGGTCATGGTGGAGCTGTGCTGCAATATAAAGCTGCCACTGCGCCCCTGGAGCGTACCGGTCACCGTCTCCATCGCCACGTAGCCGGCGGAACCCAGCACACTGCTGCGGAAAGAAAGCATTTCACCTTGGCTGGTCGCCACGAGGTCGCCGTGAAATGCCTTGTTGAAGGACATGCGTCCAAGACCTGTTCCGCCAGCAAGATC
>Ga0209888_1000176_pt1 | contig 41897 bp, 28 predicted proteins | sample OrgsoiDNA_201059_FD_185807 | JGI IMG/M metagenome (GOLD analysis project Ga0209888, IMG submission 185807) | Permafrost soil microbial communities from the Arctic, to analyse light accelerated degradation of dissolved organic matter (DOM) -... | ecosystem: Environmental > Terrestrial > Soil >...
ATCGCCGGTTGGGGTCGCGAGGAGCAACGGCGCCTGGAGAGCAGGCGCCATGCGTCAGGTGCCTACACTAACGAATCAGCTCGCCCGTCGTCGAGTCCGCCCCTGGGAAGGGCGGCTGTTCCTGGGATTTCAGGTCCTGCTGCCAGGCCCGCAGGCCATAGATCGCCAGCACCACGAAGCCGGCGTAGAGCGCGGCCGTCAGTTGCAGGTCCTTGAACAGGAACAGGCCGACGTAGATCACGTCCAGTACGATCCACAGCCACCAGCTGGCGACATACTTGCGCGCCGCCCAGACACTGGCCACCAGGCTGAAGGCGGTGAGCGAGGCGTCGACCCACGGCACCGCCGCATCGGTAAAGTGCACCATCAGGCCCCCCAGCAGCGCCGCGCCCACGGCGCCGAAGAGCAGGCCGAGCAGGCCTTCGCGCAAGGACAGCCGGGCCACATGGACCTTGCCCTCGCTCAGCCCGCCCTGGCTCCAGCGCCACCAGCCATAACCCTGCAACACGGCGAAGATGCCTTGCAGCAGTGTGTCGGAATACAGTTTGGCGTCGTAGAAAATCCAGGCGTAAAGCAGCACGGCAACAACGCTGACCGGCCAGCACCAGCGGATACGTCGGGCGGTGAGCCAGACGCCGAGAACATTGACCAGGACCGCGATGATTTCAAGTGTGGACATGCAGGGTTCCTCAACGGAAACAGTAGGGGCAGGCAATCAGAAATTGATCGATGCGCTCAGTCGTGCGGTCAGCGGGGCGCCCTGGAACAGGTAGCCGTCGCCCTCGTATTCACCGGCATCACGCCAGTAGCGTTTGTCGAACAAGTTGTCCACGGCCAGCCGGAAAACAGTGTCGTAGCCTTCGATGCGGGTGCTGTAGCGGCTGCCGATATTGAAGATGGCGTAGGCGCTGGTGGCCACCGAACCTTCGTGATTGGCGTATTTGCTGCCACTGTATTGAACCCCGCCGAGCAACGCCAGGCCATCGAACCAGGGCAGGGCGTAGTCGCCTGAGAGACTGGCACGCAGCCTCGGGACATTGATCGCCTGGTGCCCTTCATAGGCCGGCGTGCCGCTGCCGGTGACCCGTGCCTGAATCGCCGCGACGCTGGCCGCCACTTGCAGGCGTTGGGTTGCCCAGCCATTGGCCGAGAGTTCCAGGCCGGTGTTCTTCTGTTCGCCCTGTTGGGTGAAGGTGAAGGAGCCGTCGTCATTGGGCTTGGAGTATTGATAAGCCTGGCGGATCTGGAACAGTGCGGCGGCCAGGCTGATGCGCTGCCAGTCGTACTTGACCCCGGCCTCGATCTGCCGCGAGACCGTCGGCGCGAGGATTTCGAAGGCGTTGGTGGCGAACCACGGTGCTTCGCCGCCCAGTGACAATCCCTTGCTGTAGCGGGTGTAGAGCGACAGGTTCTCGACGGGCTTGTAGATCAGCGCGGCCGAAGGTAGGAACACATATTCCTGGGTATGTCGGGTGGTCGTACCCAGCACGTCGAAGGTTCTTTCGTCGAGGCGTACTTCGCGCCCGCCGAGGACGGTCTGCCACTGCTCGTTTAGGCTGATCCGGTCGTTGAAGAACAACCCGTACTGGCGGCTGTCCAGGTGTCGGTAGGAGGGGCCGATCGGTCCGTCGTAACGCGGGAACTGCGCTGGATCGCTGTCGATATTGCCGCTGCCGATCAACTCGTTGATCGCGTCGTGCTGGTCGACCACACGACGGAACGCGCTGGTGCCCACGGTCAGGTCATGGCCCAGGAAACCGCTGTCGAAACGGCCATTGAGGGACGCCTGGACCTCATCGTTGCGGTGGGTTTCGTCGGGGCTGCGATAGTCGTAGATATCGTAGCCGCCCTCGGGACTGAAGTGATTGTAGGTCCCGCCCGCGGAGCCCCAGGCAAACGAACTGTAGTCGTCGATCACCACGCGGCTGCGAGAGGCGCTGAGGCTGCCTTTCCAGCGATCGTTGAAGTGGTACTCGAACAGGCCGTTGAGGTTCAGGGAGTCGTTGGTGACCGGTGGCGAGCCGCTTTGGTAGCCCAGCAATCTTCTCGGTGAAGCGTCGTGGGGCAGCTCGGTGCCGCCGAGCAACTGGTAGCCGGGGGCCGAGCGCTGCTGTTTGGTCTGGTATTCAGCGTCCAGTTGCAGGACGGCATCGGGGTTGATGTTCCAGTCGAGGGCCAGGGAGGCGAAGTCGCGCTGGCCATTGGTGTGCTCGACGTAGGACTGGATATCTTCATGGGCGACGTTGACCCGCAGCCCCAGTTGTTGCTCGGCACCAAACCAGTCGCCGACGTCGGCGGCCAGGTAGCCGCTGCCCTGGTCATCGGTGGACACCGTAACCGAACGCACTGTAGCCGGTCGCTTGGTCACGTAGTTGACCAGACCGCCGGGTTCGCTGACGCCGTTTTCCAACCCGGCAAGTCCCTTGAGCAACTCCACCTGCTGCTTGTTTTCCAGCCCGACGTTCTGTTCGCCGGTAATGCTGCGGCCGTTGATCCGGTAGCTGTTGGCGGCGTTCAGGGAGAAGCCGCGGACCACGAAGTTCTCGTAGTAGCCGACCGGCGCATAGCTGTCGCCCACCGAGGCATCGTTGCGCAGCACTTCGCTGAGCAGGCGCGCCTGCTGGTCCTTGATCAGGGCGTCGGTGACCACCGAAATCGACGCAGGCGTATCGAGCAGGGGCGCCGTGCCGAAGCCGCTGACCGATGCGCTGCCGGCGTTATAGCCGGAATTGTCCTCGCCGACGACGGTGACCGGCGCCAGTTCGGTATCGGCGGCATGGGCGGCCGGCAGACTGGTGGCGACCAGCAGGCCGAGGGTCAAGAGATTGAGCGCGAACCGCTGGGCGGACTCTCCCGGGGGAGGCGTCCGGTAAAACCTATTCATGCAAAGCTCCTCGACGACGACTGTCCCCCCGACAGCGAAATTCCGGGCGCAGGGGCCCAGACGCTCTCGGGAAAGAGTCGTTCTGTTAAGACTGGAAAAAAAGCGGTGTGCCCTGGGGGCGTCAGGCCGGAGTTGCTCCGGTGGTCATTGGCAGTTCTGAATCCGCGGCCCATTCTTGAAGCGAGCCATCATACAGGAGCACGTTGTCGCGTCCGACCTTCGCCAGCGCCAAAGCCACTGCCGCGGCGGAAATACCGCCACCGCAATAGAGCACCAGGGGTTCATCCGAGGTGAGCAATTCGAGACCGATTGCCTTCTTCAGTGGCTCGTTTTCCAGGTAGCGGCCCTGTTCGTCCAGCAGTTGTCGGGCCGGCAGATTGTGGCTGCCGGGGATATGCCCGCGCCGTGCGTAACGGCTGGGGGCGGAACCGTCGCACAGGGCGGCGGACAGGGCGCAGACCAGCTTTCCCGGACGTTCACCCGCGAGCACCGACTGCACACCTTGGCGGTCAATCCAGAAACCGGGCCGTTGTTCTAGAGGCAGGGTTTCGGCGGCCCGGGGCGTTTCATCACCCTGGTGCTCCGGCAATCCGGCGGCACGCCAGGCCTTGAAGCCACCGTCCAAGACGCGGGCATGCACGCCCACTGCGCGTAGCGTCCACCACAGGCGTGCGGCCCAGAAACCGTCGGCCCGGTCATAGATCACCACCTGGCTGTTGGCGTTGATGCCCAGTTTCGCGAGGGCTTTGGCCAGTGACTCGGCCGAGGGCAGGGCGAAGCTGAAAGTGGCTTGGGGATCAGCCAGGTCTTCCATCAGGTCGGCATGCACGGCACCGGGAATATGTGCCTGCAACCAACCCTCCCAACCACTGCTTGCGCGATAGTCCATGTCGAAGCGCGGTGTCGGCAGTTCGACCGTGGCGTCGAGGATGTTCAACGTTGTGTGGCTCATCAGGGTCGCGAGTGCTTCGGGGCTGATCAACAGCGGCGGCGATACCTGGCTCATGTCCTGCTGCTCCGTGGTGAAGGATTGGCCCGCTCACGCAGGTGCCCGAGCAACGCCTGGCCCTGGCTGCCGGCGAACCAACGCGCATGGCCGATCAGGTAAGTGTGATACGCCACATCGGCACTTGCGCTGGAACCGACTACACCCTGGAAATAAGCCACTTCGGACAGCGCGAAATCCACATGCACCACCGGCAGCAGGGCAACCAGCGTCCTTATATCGTCTGCCGACAAGGGCCTGGCGCTACGATAACCGGCCAGCAGGGCATCGACCTGATCGAGAAAGGCCGGGGCATCGCCGCCGCTGTCCAGGTCCAGCCAGGGAATGCAGTTGCGTTCGATGGCGGTGGCCAGATCGAACAGGGCGAAGGTGCGATCCGCCAGACCGAAGTCGAGCACGCCGCTTACCTGGGCATTGTCAGCCTCGGTGCTCCAGAGCAGATTGGAGCCATGCCAGTCGTTGTGGGTCCAGAGCGGCGGCTGACGGGCAAGTCGAGGTTGCAGCTCGCGATGCCAGGGCAACAGCAGCGGCAGCAGTTCGTCTTGCCAGTCACGCTGTCCCAGGTAATCGGCCAATGCCGGGGTGCGCCGCACGGAGGTGCGCAGGTCCGCCGCCGGATCGTTGCCAGCGAGCAACTTGAAGTTGGCCAGCAGCACCTCGGCCTGGCGTGCCGGCGCTTGATAACGCTCGGCGGCCCGATGCAGTCGGGCCAGGGACGCTCCCGCCGACCAGGCCTGGGCTTCGCTCAAGAAAGGCGTCCAGGACAGGGCGTCGCGATAAAGGTCATGCCCCTCGGCTGCGGCATGTACTTCGTAGGTCCATTCGCCCTGGGCGACAGCGGTCTGCCCCTCGCGGTTGGCCAGCACTTGGGTCACCGGCACGTCACGCGTTCGCAAATGCGCCATGAACCGGTGTTCTTCGCGCAACCAGGCGGGTGTGCGAACCCTTGAATGGTGACGTTTGACGAAGACCGTTTTGGCGTTGGTCCGCACCAGGCAGGCGGCGGAAAAAGGTCGCGGGCTGTGCCAGCTCAGGTCCAGCGGCGTGCCCACTTGTCCATAGCCACTCAGCAGGCTGGTCACGTCATCGGCGCTCAGCGCCGGCCAATCGGCGGCCACCGGTTCAAGACCCAGGCCGTGGGCGTTCAACGCCTTGAGTGCGGCCATCAGACAGGCTCCGGCAGGAACGCATTACTGGTCGCCTGGCGCCAGGCGTGGGCGTTGTCCAGCACGCCATTTTCCTGCAACCAGTGGGCGTAAGGCTCAAGAAGCTCGTCCCGTTGCCGGCCCCAGGAGCCCTCATGCAGCCAGGTCGGTGCGATCTTGTGCAGGGATTGCTCCAGCAATTCGCTGGGGAAGTAGGGGGTGACTTGTTCGTAGGCTTGCAAGGCGCTGGCGGGATCGGCGGCGGCAGCCAGGTACCCGCGCTCGCTGACGGCGAGAAAAGCACGGGTCAGTTCCGGTTCGGCCTGCAGGGTCTCTTCGTGGGCGCCCAGCAGGTAGCTGTGGTAGGCCGGTGCACCGATTTCATCGACCGGCCAGACCACCCGCCGTTCGGCGGCGACCGGACTGCTCATCAGCGCTTCCCAGGCCCAGTAGCCGCCGAAGCTGGCATCGGCGATCCCTTCGGCCAATTGCTCGGGGCGTAGCTCGCGGGTGCCGCTGTCCACCAGGACCAGTGCGTCGGGATCGCCACCATCGACTCGTACCAAGTGCCGGACCATGGCCAGGCCCCGGGGTGTCGGGTTGAGCGCCAGGCGCCGGCCGGCCAGATCCCGTGGCCGCTGGATGCCCGAGTCGGTCAGGGTCTGGATCGACTCCAGGCCCTGATGATTGATCGCCGCGATCCCCCGCAGCGGTTGCCCCAGGGCGCGGCGCACCAGCAGGCGATTGCTGGGGAAAACACCGAAATGCACGGCCTTGGCCAACAGATGGTCCAGGGTATCGCCGCGCCACGGATCGTGGACCACCAGCTCGACGTCCAGCCCGGCTTCCTGATACCAGCCGCGTTCGCGGGCCAGATACAGCCCCGCCGAATTGGGCCACGGATGAAAGTACTCCAGCATTACCCTGACAGAAACCATCGTGCTCGACTCCAGCCTCGGCTCCACTGCGGAGCGAGGCAACTGTGTTTGATGGGGCCGATTTATAAGGGACTAATCTGGTATATACCAAATACCCTTTATCACTATGGATATGCCAGGAATGCGCAAGGGGTCTTCGCCGGGTGCTGGATGGGAGATCGGTACCGTTCGGTATCTAAATCGATACGTATCGAGGAATTCCCGTACATCCTTGTAAAACGGCCCCTCAGTTCAAGTGAATGCATTGAAATGTTTTGAAAATATTTAATGTTGGACAAATTGACGCCACTGGATTGTCGCCCTAGTATCGCCGCCGGTTGATGGCATAGCGCCATCTGAAGGGCGCCTTGTCGCCTGCGTTGTATCGAGATCCCGACATGGACGTTCGTCAGTTTGCCTTCCTGGCCCGCCAGCCTTCTGCTGCTCTGAAAAACCGCGAGCATTTCCTCGGGCTGCCCAAGCGCGGGTTGGCGTTCATTCTGGCGAACGCGATGTTCTGGCAGCCGTTGCTGGCCCAGGCGGATGGGATCGTGGTCAATGCGCCGGGCACCACCCTCGGTCAGGCCGGCAATGGCGTGCCCATCGTCAACATTGCTGCGCCCAATGCCCAGGGCCTGTCCCACAACCAGTTCAGCGACTACAACGTCGGGGCCAACGGGGTCATCCTCAACAACGCCACGAATAGAACCCAGTCGACGCAACTGGGCGGGATCATTCTCGGCAACCCGAATTTCAATGGTGCCGCGGCGAACGTCATCCTCAACGAAGTGAATGGCGGCAGCCCGAGCCAGTTGCGCGGTTACACCGAAGTGGCGGGGCAGTCGGCCCACGTCATTGTTGCCAACCCCTATGGCATCAGCTGTAACGGCTGTGGCTTTATCAACACGCCACAGGCCACGCTGACTACCGGCAAGGCGGTGATTACAAACGGTCAGGTCACGGGTTATCAGGTCGACCAGGGCAGCGTGTCTATCGATGGTGCAGGGCTCAATGCCGGCAACATCGACCAATTCGAAATCATCACCCGCGCCGCCACCATCAACGCGCAGATCAATGCCCAGAAGCTGGCGATTATTGCCGGTGCCAACGATGTCGATGCCAAAACCCTCCAGGCCACTGCGCGTGCGGCAGACCCAACCAGCGTGCCGCAACTGGCAATTGATTCCTCGGCATTGGGCGGCATGTATGCCGGCGCCATCAAGCTGGTGGGGACCGAGGCCGGGGTAGGGGTAAAACTGGCCGGTAATCTGGCGGCCAGCGGTGGTGATATCCAGCTCGATGCCAATGGCCAACTGAGCATGGTCCAGGCCACCGCCAGTGGCGCCGTCAATGTGAAGGCCGCGAGTCTTGATGCCCAAGGTCCGGTCTACGCCGGCAGCACCTTGAGCGTGCAGACCACGGGTGATCTGAATAGCCAGAACAATCTGGCGGCCAGGGACAACATCACCCTCAACAGTGGCGGCCAGTTGACCAACCACGGCATCATCGAAGCCGGGGTCAATGCCGATAACACCCGCAACAGCACGGGGGATGTCAGCGTTACGGCGCAGAACGTCGTCAACACCGGGCAGAGCGTGATTGCCAGTCGTGACTTGAGCGTCACGGCCACGCAAACCCTGGGGAACCAGGGCGGCACCTTGAGTGGGCAGCGGCAAACTACCGTCACCGCTGGAACCCTCGACAACCAGAACAAGGGCCGGGTACTGAGTGCCGGGCAACTGAACCTGACCGTTGATACGGCGCTCAATGGCCTGGGCGGCCTGATCAACAGTTCGACCGCGCTCACGGCCGCGTTGGGCCACCTGGTCAACAGTAACGGCCAGCTCAGCACTGACGGTACGCTCAACCTGACGGCCGGCAATCTTGAAAATGCTGCCGGCACGATCTCCAGCAAGGGGGATCTTTCCGGCACGGTCCAGACGTTCGGCAACCAGGCGGGCGTGTTGGTCAGTCAAGGCAATCTGAGCCTGAGCGGCGATAGCCTCGACAACACACACGCCGGCCTGATCGGAGGCGTCAAAGGCACCACCCTCTCCGTCGGACAGATCGATAACCGGGGTGGCGAGCTGTCCAGCACCCAGGGCGTGACCCTCGTGGGTCAACAACTCAACAACGACGACAACGGCAAGGTCCTGGCGGACACCGATCTGCAGGTGAATGTCGCGGCGGTCACCAACCGCAATGGCGGTCAACTGCTCGGCAAGACAGGCACCACCACACTCAACGGCAGCAGTCTGGACAACGGCGGCGGCACGCTCAGCGGCAAATCGGCGTTGATCATGACCTTGGACGGTGCCCTGACCAACCTTCAGGGTTTGATCGCCAGTGACGGTAGCCTGAGTGTCAATGTCGGCAGCCTCGACAACAGCAGCGGCAATCTCTCCAGTGGCACGGCCCTGACGGTGACCAGCAACGGGGCGGTGGTCAACCAGGGTGGCACGATCGCAACTGACGCCACCCTGGGGCTCACCAGCGCCAGCCTCGACAACAGCCAGAGCGGTGTGCTGACCGGCAAGGGCGCAACCCGGGTCACGACCGGTACTTTCGATAATAGCCACGGTGGTCGTCTCAGCAGCAACGACACCCTGAATCTGAATGCAGGGCAGGTCACCAACCAGGATGGCGGCAGCATTGCCAGCAGCCACGCCTTGACCGCCAGTGTCACTGGCCTGGACCAGCAAGGCGGCCAGTTGTTCAGCACCAGTGCCCTGACCCTGGACCTCAATCACGGTCAGTTGAACAACCAGAACGGCTATATCAACGCACCCTTGCTGGTGCTGAACAACCTCAAGGGCGTGAACAACCAGGGCGGTGAAATCTCCAGCGCCCAGGCCTACACCTTTGCCGCCGAGAGCCTGGACAACGACAACGGCAAGCTGCTGAGCAGCCAGGTCCTGACCTTGCGCATCGACCAGACCCTCAGCTCCATCAAGGGCATGATCGCGGCGGCTTCGGTGGATGTGCACGCCGGTAGTCTGGATAACAGCGGCGGTACGCTGACCAGCCTCAATCAGTTGGGGCTGACGGTCGATGGTCAGCTCACCAACCAGAATCAAGGGCTGATCAACGCCACCAGTGGCCTGACGATCAACAGCGCTGGGATCAACAACCAGGGCGGTAGCTTGCTGGGCAGCGCCATTGCCGTCGATTTCGGTGCGGCAACGGGCGACCTGAACAACACCACCGGCCAGATCACCACGGCTGGCAACCTGACGATCAACCACCTGCGCGACCTGAATAACCAGGGCGGTACGCTCACCAGCACGCAGAGCCTCAACCTGACCGCGCGGACCCTGGATAACAGCAACGGCGGTCAACTGATCAGCAATAACCTGCTGAGCCTGACCGCCACCGACCTGATCAACCAGAACGCTGGCCTGCTTTCCGGTTGGCAGGGCGTGACACTCGCTGGCAGCAGCCTGGATAACCGCAATAACGGCACGGTTTCCAGTCGTAGCGGCAACGTCGGTGTGACGCTGAGCGGCGCTTTGCTCAACAGCAACGCAGGCGCACTGGCCAGCCAGCAGACCTTGACGGTTAACGCGGCCAGTATCGACAACAGCAACAAGGGCATTCTTTCCAGCGGGGCGGGGCAATCGCTGACCGTCAGAGGTCTGCTGAACAACGCCCAGGGCGGCCTGATCGATAGCGGCGCGGCCCTGACCCTGAACGCGATGGCGTTGACCAGCAGCGGCACGATCAACGCCCAGCAAGCCCTGACCTTCACCGGCACCGATCTCGATAACAGCAATGGCACGCTCAGCGGTGGTGCTGCTGTCACCCTGGATCTGTTGGGCACGCTGACCAACACCAACGGCAAGCTCTCTGCCGTCGGTCCACTGTTGGTTCAGCGTTCTGCCCAGATCAATAACCAGGGCGGCCAGCTCTCCAGTCAGGGCCTGTTGACCTTGCTCACTGGCGGTCTGGATAACAGCAACAACGGCACCATTGGCTCCGGTGACAAGCTGCTGATCACTTCGACCGGGACGGTACAGAACGGCAATGGCGGCTTGATCGCCAGCCGCAACGCCGACCTGCAACTGAGTGCCGCCAGCCTCGGTAATGGCATGGGCTCGCTGCAAGGTCAGGGCGCGGTCAACCTCGATGTCAGCGGCGATATCGATAACCAGAGCGGCAAGGTCATTGCCCAGTCAGGTGACCTGACCCTCAACGCGGCGAACATCGACAGCCGTGGCGGCCTGCTGTCCAGCATCGCGGGGGCGCTGCAAGCACGCGTCGTCGGCGTGCTGAAAAACGGCTACGACCCCAACAACAACAGCCAGGGCGGCCAGATTCAGGCCCAGCGTCTGGACCTGCAAGCCTGGGGGGGTATCGACAACAATGGCGGTCACTTGACCGCGCAAACCGGCGATACCCTGATCGCCACCGGAGCGGGCGACTTCGATAACCGCAACGGCGGTGTCTATGCCAAGGGCTTGGTCCAGGTCACGGGCCATAACTTCGACAACAGCGGCGACACCGACGGGCAGATCGGCGGACAGCAGATTGCCCTCACGCTGGGCGGTGCCCTGAACAACCGCCTGGGTATTATCGAAAGTGGTAGCACCCTGGCGATTACCGCCGCGAGCCTGGATAACCAGACCGGCCAACTGCGGGCGCTGGGCGGCAGTGGCAAAACCGAATTCCAGATTGGTGGCCTGTTCGACAACAGCAACGGCAAGCTGGAAACCGCCAACAGCGACCTGACTCTGGGCGTTGGCAGCTTTCTGAACCAGGGCGGCAGTGTGCTGCATACCGGTACCGGTACCTTCGATACCGCGACGGCCAATATCATCAACGCGGGCGGGAGTCTGGTCACGCGTGGTGGCATGACGTTGACGGCTGACAGCTGGACCAACAGCAGCGTGATTCAGGTCGGTCGGCTGACGTTGAATATCAACAACCTGACCCAGACCGGCAGCGGGCAGTTGTTGGCCACGGATAGCCTCACTGGCAACGGCGGCAACTGGAGCAACGATGGTTTGATTGCCAGTAACGGCAGCTTGGCGCTGAACCTGACCGGCAACTACAGCGGCAATGGCAAGGTCAGCAGTCTGGGCAGCCTGGGGCTGAGCGCTGCACAAATTGATCTGGGCTCGGCTGCCGGCATTACGGCGGGTACCACGGGTTTGGTGAGCAGCAGCGGCAGCCTGACCAACAATGGTCGAGTGACGGCCGTGGGCGACCTTACCGTCAATTCCACGAACCTGACCAACCAGGGCACCCTGGGCAGCTCCGCGAATCTGCGGGTCAATGCTGACACATTACTCAACCAGAACGGGCTGATCTTCAGCGGCGGCGATATGGCGCTGCGCACCACTAACTTCACCAACCGTTACGCCGATGTCTACAGCCTTGGAAATATCAGCATTGCCAAGGATGACAACAACGGGGCGAGCGCGTCGATCAATAACATATCGTCGACGATGGAAAGTGGCGGCGACCTGAGTTTGTCTGCTGGCCATATCGAGAATCGCAAGGATGTGTTTGAGACCACGGGCGGTCAGGTATCGAGCTACATCGGGGTGCAGTGCTATTACTGCTCCTACATTGACCCTGACTACGTCAGAGGCACCGAATACAACTATTTGGTCTGGGTAGAAAACTACAAGTCACAGATCGTTCAAGACTCGGCCTCTTCCAGCATGACTGCTGGGCATAATTTTACAGCCACTGGGAGCGATTTCATCAACCAGGCGTCGAGCTTGAGCGCCGGAAATAATCTCACACTCAATCTAGGGACGTTTACGAATCAGGGCGCTTCGGTAGGTGACTACAGTGTGCGGCGATCCTACTCTTTTGATGCTATCAATCCTTACGATGAGTATCGATTCATGCGCACGGTGATGAATTACAACGCCGTCCATGATCCGTCCTACGGCACGGGAGGATATCAGGGCAAGGAAGGATATCTTCATGCTTGGACCAGCTCTGGCGTCGAATCTCTCGTCCAAGAGCGAAACTTTGGAACTGGTCGGGAGGCGACCCACTACCGTGTATTCGGTCCGTTATGGATCGAGTCCGAATACGTGGACGTTGATCCTAGTCTAGGTGCTGCTACGGGGCCTTGGGAGATGCAGGCAGCCACTCCCTTCAGTAATACACTGACCTACAACAGCCCTTCGACCTATGCCAATGCCATTGTGCAGGCCGGTGGTGCGGTCAGTATCACGGCCACGCAAAACCTCACCAACAGCGTGGTCCGCGAAGGCGTGACCCTGACCGGCGGAGCCTCACGAGTCGGTTCGACCCAGGTCAGCAGCCTGCCGGCACCCACCGTGGTCAGCCTCAATGCTCAACTGAACCCCGACCTGGCCCAGCAACAGGTCAACCCGATCACCTTGCCGGGATTCACCCTGCCGAGCAGCCAGAACGGCTTGTTCCGTCTAAGCGGGCAGGGCGGTGGCAGCACAACCAGTACCGCCCCCGTCTGGAGTGTTGGCGGCTCGGTTATCAATACGACGCAACGTCAAACCACCTCCGGCGATCTTGCGGCCCCGGCTCAGATCACAGTCGCTGATAACCCGCAATCTCTTGCACGGGTGCAGGGTTTGCCCGACAACTCGGTCAGGACCAATCCGCAGAAATACCTGATTGAAACCAACCCGGCGCTGACCGATCTCAAGCAGTTCATGAGTTCGGACTACCTGCTGTCCAACCTGGGTTACAACCCGGATGACAGCGCCAAGCGCCTGGGTGACGGGCTCTACGAGGAGCGCCTGATCGACCAGGCCGTGACGGCCCGCACGGGACAACGTTTCATCGACGGCCAGACTTCGGATGACGCTGAGTTCAAATACCTGATGGACAACGCCATCAGCAGCCAGAAGCAGCTCAACCTCAGCTACGGCGTCGGCCTCACCAACGAGCAGGTCGCGGCCCTGACCCACGACATCGTCTGGATGGAAAAGCAGGTGGTGGATGGTCAAGAGGTCATGGTGCCGGTGCTCTACCTGGCCCAGGCCAACAATCGCCTGGCCCCTAATGGCGCGTTGATCGAGGGCAACGATGTCAACCTGATTGCCGGCCAGGACCTGAGCAATAGCGGCACCCTGCACGCCAACAACACCTTGTCGGCGGCGGCAGGCAACGATCTGGTCAACAGCGGTCTGACCCAGGCCTACGCGCGTCTGGACATGCTGGCCGGCAACAACCTGACCAACACAGCCGGCGGAGTCATTGCCGGGCGGGACGTGGCGTTGACCGCCGTCAGCGGCGATGTGCTCAACAACCGGCCGGTAACCACCGCCGCCGGTTCCGACGGCTACATGTCTTCCAGCTACACCTATGCCGATGCGGCTGCGCGGATCGAGGCGGCCAACGATCTCACCATTAACGCCGGTCGTGACGTCAGTAACGCTGGCAGCGTGCTGCAAGCCGGTCGCGACACCAGTATCACGGCGGGACGTGATGTAAACCTGGTGTCTGTGCAGGCTGATAACAAACTCACCGGCGGCAAGAACGTCATTGCCGATACCGTCACGCAATTGACCGGGACGGTTACTGCCGGTCGCGACCTGTCGGTCAGCGCGGGGCGTGATCTCTCGGCCATTGCCAGTCAGCTCGATGCTGCCCGTGACGCCACCCTGTCCGCCAAGGAGAACCTGGTTCTGGCTTCGGCGGCCGATGAAGCTCACACCTACTCCGAAGGCCACCATAGAACCGAGCAGATGGATCATGTCGCCCAGGTGGCGACCAGCGTCAGCGCGGGAGGAGATGTCCGGCTTAGCTCGGGTCAGGACATGGCGGTTGTCTCAAGCAAGGTCACTGCCGGGAATGACGCAAACCTGGTGGCTGGCGGCAAGCTGGATGTACTGGCTGCGCAGAACACCGACTACTCGCTGTACGACAGGAAGGACAGTGGTGGCTGGGGCAGTAGCAGCTCCCGGCATGATGAAGTTACGCAGATCACCAATGTCGGCAGTGAGATCAAGGCCGGGGGTGATGTCGCGTTGATCAGTGGCAACGACCAGCACTATCAAGCGGCGAAGCTTACGAGTGGCAAGGACCTCACCCTGCAGAGTGGCGGGGATATCAACTTTGAAGGTGTGAAGGACCTGCATAAGGAAGACCACGCCAAGAGTGACAGCAGCCTGGCATGGACCAGCATGAGCGGTAGCGGTAGTACCGACGAAACCTTGAAGCAGACCGAGATGACTGCCAAGGGCCAGGTCGTTATCAAGGCGGTCGATGGGCTGCATATCGACGTCAAGCAGGTCAACGAACAGACAGTGAGCCAGGCCATCGACGCGATGGTCCAGGCCGACCCACAACTTGCCTGGCTCAAGGACGCTGAGAAGCGCGGGGATGTTGATTGGAAGCAGATTAAAGAACTGCACGACTCCTACAGCTACAGCAGTTCCAGCCTTGGTGAAGGCGCGATGCTGGCGATCATCATCATTGTTACGGTGCTGACGGCGGGGGCTGCGAGCGGGGCCATCGGTACGATGGCCGGGACAGGTGCAGAAGCCGGTAGCGGGGCAGCCCTGGCAGCTGGCGGTAGCGAGGCCATGATGGCTGCGGGCACAGCGGTCGGGGCTGCATCTGCGGGCTGGGCTAACGTGGCGCTGACGGCGACATTGACCTCTCTGGCCGGCACTGGTGCTGTCAGCGTCATAAACAACAAAGGAGATTTGGGTGCCGCACTGGGTGACACCTTCAGTGCCAACAGTCTGAAAAATGCCGCTATAGGTGGGCTAACGGCTGGAGCCTTGAGCTACGCCGACAGCACTTGGTTCAAGCCAGAGGCAGGTGCATCAAGCGGTGGTTCGCAGGTCACCACATTAGGGGCCGTCCAGAATCCGGGTTACACCAGCCAGATGCTGACCTGGAGCAACGCGGCTGATACTGCTCTGCGCAGCGGCGCGAATGCTGTGATCAGTAGCGGTATATCCACAGCCATCAATGGCGGCAGTTTTGGCAGCAACCTGGGCAGTGCGTTGATCAATGAGGGTATTGATCTTGGCGCTGCGGCTGGCAACAAGGAGGTGGGTGACCTGGCTGCGGAACTGAAGGTTGCTCCGGGGACTGCAACGACAATGATGCTCCACGCCATGTTGGGTGGGCTGATCTCGGTGGCCAAGGGGCAGGACTTCACCAGTGGAGCCATTGCAGGTGGTGTTGCTGAAGGGCTGACACCTATTGCCAACGGGCTGTTGGCGCAATACGTCAGCGATAAATTTGCATCTGGTGACCTGAGCCAGCAGGGAAGTCAGGACAAAATTGCGACGGCCCAGATTATCGGGCTGCTTTCCGCGTCTTTGGCCGGTGGTGATGCGGCTACGGGGAGCATGATTGGTGGGTATGGGGAGAAGTATAACGAGCAACAGCACCTGCAGAAGATGATGGCTACTGCGGCAGCACTTCGGAAACTTTTCCCCAAGAGCACAGGTGGAAATCTCGAAGGCGACATTGCGGCGCAGGATCCTACTAACCAATCAGATAGCATGGGAATGCCGATCAGCGGATCATCGTCGACGAATCCTCCGAATCAGACTACGTTGATGCTTGCGGCCCTCATGGGAGGAGTGGCGGGTAGGTTTGGTGCATCATTAGCCATTTCACTGGAGGGCGCCCTTACCTCGTTGTCGAATGCAGAACGGTTGTTCAGTATCAGTGAGAATGCCACCCCGGAAGTAACGGCCGGGACGTCCAAAGTCGTTACTGCTGTGGCGCCTGAGGGGGAGGCGGTTGACGCAGCTGCAAAAGAGGTTGTGGACAATGCGGCTAAGCTGAGCCAAGGTCAGCAGAGAGCTGTTAACAAAATTGACAATATTCTCAATAATTTCAAGGATAGCGACATTACGGGTACATTAAAGGATATGGCAGGCGACCCTGTTCCGAAGCCTGATGGTGGCTATTGGGATCACTTGAAAGAAATGAACGACATGCTTAGAGGATTAAGAAACCATGCGGAAACGCTGGACGGCGTGAGTGATCCCGTAGCGCAAGCTGCACGCCAAAGAGCTTTAGATACAATTCAACGTATCAACTCAGCTTTAAATGGTGCAGGAATATGAGATTTCGTGATTTGGAAAAAGAAACTCCAGTCAATTGGTTGTCAGAAGACAAAAAATCATCTTTGACTGAATGGTATTTGTCTGTGCGTGACATTCATTTAAGTCGGTTGGGCGTGGGGGATGTTTGTCGTGCACTGCGGCAAAATTTGTTTGTCAGTGAAGTTTTACCTTTTGCTGTAGCCTTGCTGAATGATGATGTTTTGATAGGGGAAAGGTATGATGGCGAGTTGGTCGCGGCTCTTTCCGGTTTGAGTTCGAAGTATTGGCAAGAGAACGCAAGTGCTGCGTATCAAGCTGCCTACGCTTTGGCTGAGGTTAAACAGTTAAGCAAAGACGCCGACTTGTTAAGAGATGCTTCAATTTTGGCGGATGTTCTTGGAGAAATAAATAAACTGTAAATGCCTACGGTGCAAAAGAGGCTGCTTCTGAAGGCTTAGAAGCCACGAACAATAGTTTGCCTACCAACTCGTCTCAGCTGTCTCATATTTTTCGTGACGATGTGGGCCATCTGGCGGATTCTCCAGAGAATCAGTAAACGCTCGTTAATTTGACCAACAACCCCGCGAATAGCTTGGGCACTGATCAGTTTGGTAACCAGTGGTTTGCCCAAAAAAAAGGGGACGGATTTATTTGATTTCATTAGAGTGTCAAGAATCAACAGTAGGCACGGTCAGGAAGTGAATTCGTTCCTTTTCGTAAAAAAGGGGTGTATTTATTTGGTTTCGTTAGGATGCAAAGAATTAGCAGTCGACACGGTTAGGAAATAAATCTGTCTTCTTTTACGGTGTGAAGGTTAATGTGACAGCAGGTAAATGCTGATGACAAGTAGTATGCGAGAGATTTTTTCTGCGCTGGGGCAGACGGGGATAATCTCGGTGGAGAGAACTCTTGGTTGTAGTGAAGATGAAATTTTGGCTGTAGAGCGACATTTCAATTGTATGCTCCCATTGGCTTATCGTGAATTTTTGGTTATCGCCGGGAGGTCCGCAGGCAAATTATTTTGCGGTGCAGATATATTTTATCCAAGAATTTTTCAGCTTCAGTCTGAGGCAAAAGAGCTGCTTGTTGAACTGGGGGCGCTAGATTTGTTGCCAACCAATGCAAAGGTTTTTTGCATGCATCAAGGTTATGAGATTAATTATTTTCTACCCGTATCTGATGATCCACCCGTGTTTCAGTATTTTGAAGGGCAGAGTGAAGTCTCGCAGCCATGGAAAAGTTTTTCAGAATTTCTTAGGCTCTCAATAGAGGGACATCTTGCACAGTGGCCAGATTTGAATTGAGTGTATAAACCAATCTTTTTTACTGACTTGACCAGCTACTCTTATCAGATAGCACCTTTTACTTTGGAAGGTGTAAAAAATGTGGGTTGGCTTGATTTTGATTCTGGGTTTCCGCTGGGTGATATGCCAAGGCCAGTTTTTCAAAAGTTGAAAAAGCTTGCTGGTGGTAGCGGCGATTTTCAGCCGCTTGTGGAGCCGATTCGTGCACTGACTATTTGTCAGGAGTGTGGTGTACTTGAGTTGCTCAGTTCTGCTGGAAAGATATTACCCAGCGCTGAGCTCTGGATTTCCTCGCATGAAACTATTTATGCTACACCCATAATGATTCTGCACTTCATTGAGGTCCATAATTACCTTCCTCCCGCCGAATTTATTGCTGCGGTAGAGGCATTGGATGAAAGTCTTCCCTTTGTTGCTGATGAAATGTATAGAGAAAAGCTGAGGCTGAGTGAGTGGGGTAAGCTATCAGGAGCCGAGAAAAGAGATTTTGCTGCCGCTTACAATAAGCGAATGTCTGACAGTGAATCATAATTGAAAAGTAGACATCTTCCGTTAGAGGGCGCCAAAAAAGAGGGCGGATTTATTTGATTTTGTTAGTGGGCCAAGAATCAGCAGTAGACACGGTTAAAAAATAAATCTGTCCCCTTTTAGCTGGATTGTTGAGCGGGACCCCGTGGAGCTTGAAAGGTTTGTGCTTGAGAATTACTCGGAAATTGTAGCGTGAGCTTTAATCGCTGAAGTGGCAGGGGCGCCGAGTGGCGTGGGTAAACAGGCGGCCAACTAGTCGAGGAAGGCGGATTTTGGTGACTTTTTGGTCAGAAGAAATTGATGCAATTTTAGATGTGGGGGATTCGTTAGAGTCCTCAGGTGTTCGTAATTGGGCACTTACCCCTGTGCAAGCAATAGAAGCTATTGTCCGTCTATCTGATGTGGGGGTAGCTATCTTGGGCGGAGATGTTTATGTTCTCGGGTTAGGTCATGTTGAACAGTGCTACGATAGTTGGTTTTGTAATAAAGATAATTTCGAGTCTGAGGCGGACTTTGTTGTTCGGAGTGCCTTGGAGGCTAGGGAGTATGTAGAGTGTTATGGTGTTTCAAATGATGGTGTTTTTTTTGCGCTAGTGCCGAGAGCATAAGATAAATAGAAAAGAGTGCGGAAAAGGCCTTCGGATAGGTCTGTTTTTGTGCCGCAGGCGCAGCTCCGTGGCCTTTAATCGGCATGCGAAATAGCCTCCCGAAAAAGCTCATACTTCAGGCGAACCAAAAAGGGAGCGGATTTATTTGATGCTGTCGGTGGACACCAAGGGTCGGCAGTGAATGAACAGAAAATAAATCAGTCCCCTTTTAGATCCGACAACTTGGGGGAACCGTTACAGGGCGGCTTCAGCGGCGACCCGATAGAGATTACCGAGGCAGCGTGGAAAGACGCTCAGGCAACAGGTATCCAGCCTATTGTTCAAGCCAACGGTAACCTCGTATATGATGTTCCTATGGGTAAACCTATCGGTTGGCAGGGTGGCTATAATGGTGCCGGCGCACCGTTATCTGCTGTTCGAGTAGTTGTGAACAAGGCGGGTCAGGTGGTAACTGAATTTCCTAAATAATAAAGAGCTTAAAATGGCATATTGGCACAGCGTCTGCCCTGCATGTGAGCAAGGGCGTTTAGTTGTCACAAAAATTCGTGATACAGGTGAGCTGTTTCTTTTTTGCGAAGAATGTGAGTCGGCCTGGCTGACTCCAGAAGTGATTGATGTTAAGACGAATTTTGATTTTCAAGGTAAAAATATTGATTTTGCGAGTAGTGAGGATATTGACCGTTTCGGATGGTTTCGATATCCATTAATTGAGGTTTAGTAGCATATGAAGTCGTAGAAAGCTTAGTGAAAAATGTCGTTGATGATATTCGTTTTTTGCAGAGTGGTGCTTCCTGATAGCCAGGATGGTCCAGATGGATCAAAAAGGGGACGTATTTGTTTTATGGTGCTAGATGGCTATCTGTGGCGTAAAAAAATATTTTCCGAATAGTAGTTTCACCGCATGGGGCAACGGAAGTAGGTCTTTGAGTCGGCGGATTTTTGTACCCTAGGTGCAGCCCGCCGTCCTCAATCAGCACGAGAAATTGCCTTCCAAAAAAACTCATATTTCCCACACGCTTCAGGCATGGGAGAATATTGCGTGCGCCAAACGTCAGGGCTACAGTTCGGCTGTCGCTGCAAATTCAGCGACATCGGGTTTTGCAGCCCGGTTTCGAAGAAGGCGCACAGCGCCGCGTAAGCGGTATTTTTATGCTCGTGTTATGGCGAGCTGTGCGCAGGAGGCTTCGGCCTGCCGGTTCCTTCTTCCCGGTCTGCAAACCTGTGTACGGCTCGCCACCTTTCGTTTTGCAGCCTGAGATGACGAGCTTCATTCTTAAGAAGAAGGAGCGTCACCATGACTAAGAAGATCACCCCCGATCCGCCGGTTGTTCGCAAAGCCCTCAATACCGCCGACAAAGGCCTGTACCTGCGCAAACTCTCTGATACCGACGAGCCCGAGCCGGCCCCGACCAATGTCCCTCGATTGCTCGACACCCTCGCGTTCACCTGCTCCAAACCCGTCACCCCCGAAGCCCCCTACAAGCCCACGTTGTTTGCCATCCAACCAGGCATCAACGCCCAGGACGCCCTGACCTACGTTTCGAACCTGCTCGAAACGGCTGAACTCAATGGTGACGAAATCAGCCTGCATACCAACCCCGTGGAGCGGGCGCTGTTCTGGGGCATGCTGCATTCGGTGGAGGTGGCGCGGGCGGTGGTGGATGCATTGCTTGAAGGCGCGGCTCCGTCCAATCAGTTGTCTCCACGTAATGGACAACCCGCCCGTTGATTGAGGCAGTGAACAACTAAATCTGCTCTCGTTTCTCCACTTAGAGAGATCGAGCCTGGCCGCTTGATCTCTCTTTCGTTAAGGGCTGCGCAAAGTTAACGTCGTGGCTTCACTGAAACTCGACCTTAAACCGTCATCCGCACCCTGGGCGGTTCGCGGGGCTTGCTGCCTTTCTTGTATTTGATAATTGACGTAGGCTTTGACGGTTATTTCAACGCTGTATCAGACCGATGACAGGTCGCGTACTGCATGGGCTAGGCAGCCCAGGCAATATTTATTGCTGACGAAGAACCACTCTAAGGGAACTAGAACATGTCATCCATCAAGAGCGTCATTGCCAGCAATCGAGACGCCTGGAACGCCTCCGCCGAGCAACACAAAAACAGCCGCGCCTGGACGACTCTTCTCGAGTCCGTCGGCCTGCCGGACTTTTCATGTCTGGATGCAACCCTGACTGAGCGCTTGCGTGAGGTCGGTATTGCCGGCAAGGATGTTATCCAACTGGGCTGCAACAACGGCCGCGAGTCACTTTCGTTATTTGCCCTGGGCGCCCGAACCGTTGTGGGGCTGGACCAGGCTTCAGCCTTTCTGGATCAGGCCCGTGAACTGGCCGCACGCTCTCCCCATGCACCGACATTCGTCGAATCCGATGTGCATGAGTTACCAGCCGATCTTCACGAAAGTTTTGATATCGCCCTGATCACTATTGGCGTCCTGAACTGGATGCCGGACATCAAGGTGTTCTTCGCCCACGCGGTAAAAACGCTCAGGCCGGGCGGCACCCTGGTGATTTACGAAACCCATCCCTTCCTGGAGATGCTGGACCCTGAATCCTCCGATCCCTGGAAAATCTCCAGCTCCTACTTCCAGGCCGGCCCAATCGTTGAAGACAAGGCCATCGTCTACGAAGGCCAAGCCGAGACCAACGGCATCAGTAGCTACTGGCATCCTCATACCCTGGCTGAAATCATCACAGGCGCTATCAGTGCCGGTTTGCGCATCAGTCATTTCTCGGAGTACCCGCACTCCAACCGAGAAGAGATCTATGACATCTATGAGGACGGCTATTGGGCCGTACCGATGTGCTACACCCTGACAGGCATCAGAACCGACCTCGTATGACGATGGAGAAACTCGACCTCCGTGCGCAACACATCGTCGAACGCCGCGCCACCTTCATAGACATCGTAGTGACCACCCACGCTGCGGAACAATTCAGCCCGTGGTGCCCGGCGTGCGACCTTGAGCGCGGCAGGCACCGGTGCAATGGAGTCCGCCTGCGGGGCGACCAGCAACAGCGGAACACGCACGGATGCGGCACGGCGCACGGGGCGGCGCCAGGAAAAACTCAGCAGCGATCGCGCGGCGACACGGTTGTGCCATTGCGTCCCATCCTTCGGCGTCATAAGCCTCTCTCCAAACAGACCGTCCGGTGTGGCGCCGATGGACAGTTCCCCAGGTTTCCCATGACCGGGAATGTAGATCGGCTGGCGACCGAACAGGGAGCCGAGAAGGTCGAGCAGCGCCAACCCAAAGAGTCGGACTCCGTTCTTGGGCGGGGCCATCTGCGCCGCGGCCAAGCCGTCCGTGAGTGGGGCCTGGGCAATCGCTCCAGCCAGTCGAGTGTCGGAGACCGCCAGTTCGACCACATGCATGCCGGCGAACGAAGTCCCCCAGACAATGACCTGACGCGGGTCGATGTAGGCCTGCTCAACGGCCCAACCGATGACGCTGCTATAGTCCGCGAGCTGGCGTGGGACTGAGAGCACCTCGCGCGGCTGCCCGCCGGAGCCGCCGAAGTTTCGGTAGTCAAAGGCGATGGCGACAAATCCTTCATCGCGGAAACGCTCAGCGAAGGGGACCAATCCTCCCGCCTTGATGGCGCCGATACCGTGAGCCATCACCACGGCGGGGTGGGGGCCGCTGCCCTCGGGCAGGTAGACCCAGGCTTCGATCATGTCGCCCGACGCCGTCGCAATCTGCACGGTGATCCGCTGGGTGGAAGCGTTATTGGGAGCTGTCATGGTCATTGTCTTCCTTTTATTGCTGCTCGGCTTCGTTTGACGGAGGCCTGAAAATTAATGACCTGCACCCGCGAAGGCGCGGTAGCCGACGTTGCGATTTCTGGTCATCAGCAGGAGCAGCAATGCCAGCCCTAGCGCCGAGACGATGGCACCTGTCATGCCCATGTAGGAGACGCCGACCGTGCTGAGGGTTACGCCCCCCAGCCAGGATCCCAGGGCAATACCCGAGTTGAAACCGGCAATGTTCAGCCCGGCCGCAACACCATGGGCGTGCGGCACATACTGTTCAGCAACCCCCATCAGACGGGCCTGCAAGGCCGGTACGGCCGCAAAAGTGAACATACCCAGCAAGGCGACGAGGATGCCCATGACAGCGGCAGACTGGGCAAAGACCCACATGCCCAGTGCGCAGAGGGCGATACCGAGGATCATGATCACGCTGGCCCGGTTTACCCCGAGACGATCGGTCAGCTTGCCACCGAGCAGGTTGCCGATTGCGGCAAACACACCATAGATCAGCATGAAGACGCCGACGGTGTGGCTGCTGACGTGCGTCACTTCGGTGAGCAGCGGGGCGATGTAGGTATAGGCGGTGAACGAGCCGGCATAACCCAGCACGGTCACGAAGGCGGCGACCAGCAAGGCGGGATGGAAGATGGCCTTGAGGGCCTGGCCTACGGATGCGTTGCCTTCATGGCCTGGTGCTTTCGCCGGTTCTTTCATGCCCAGTAGCAGGCCAAGGAAACCCAGGGCGCCGAATACGGCAATAGCGCCAAGCACGGGCCGCCAGGAGATCGTGCCACCGAGATAGGTACTGATCGGGACACCAATGGCCATGGCAATCGTGAAACCACCAAAGACAACAGCCACTGCGCTGCCGGCTTTTTTCGGTCCAACGAGGCGTGCAGCGGTGCTTGAGGCCACTGCGAGGAAGAGGCCATGCCCCATGCCTGCGACAAAGCGTGCGACCAGCAACATCGACAGGCTGGTGGCGAATGCGGCGACCAGGCTTCCAGCGGAGAACACCAACACGGTCATCAGCATGACACGCTTGCGGGACCATCCCGCAGTCAACGCCGTCAGAATGGGGGCCGCGAAGGTCGCGCCCAATGCATACAGGGTGACGGCAGCGCCGACCTGCTCGACCTTGACGCCAAGGCCCTGGGCCATGACCTCGGTGAGGCCGATGGGAACGAATTCGGCAAGGCCCAGCGCAAAGGCGCTGAGGGTGAATATGTACACGATAAATGGCATATGAGCCTCTTTCAGAGCAGGGAGGAAATCGGCCTTTTGCCGTGAATGCCCTGAATCGTAGAGAGGTCGGATTGATACTAGAAATTATTGTTTATTTGGCTACGGATAAATATATTTATACGTCTGCCCGGCCTGGCACTATGCTGACAATCCATCAGGCGCCTGACAGTCCGGGGCTTGTCCGCCTGGAAAACTCCGAGAGGGCGCCGGTATCGGCGTGGTAGTGCTTCATGAGTCATCTTGATCATTTACGGACATTTATTGAGGCCTACCGGCTGCAATCTTTCTCGCGCGCAGCTGAATCGTTGGGGATGACGCAGCCCGGCGCGTCGCTGCACATCCAAGCGCTGGAAGCCTTCGTGGGCAAACCTCTGTTCGTACGGCGAGCCCGTGGAGTCACGCCGACAGAGGCCGCAGACGAATTGGCGCGAGCGATTGGGCCGATGCTGGACGGGCTGGAAACACGCTTGGCTTCCTACCGTCTCGGCGGTGAAATTGGCGGGACCGTACATATCGCCGGCCCCTCCGACTTTATCTATTCAAAGATTACATCGGGGCTGGCGCCTCTAATGGCCCAGGGGTTTCAGATTCGTTTACACACCGGCAACCGGGATCGCATCTATAGCCTGCTCGACAGTTCAACCGTAGACCTTGCCATTACGGCCTCCATGCCGGATGAGCGTTCGTATGGTTTTGCACGGTTGTTGACCGAACGGTTTTTGCTGGTGATGGCTCCTCATCTGGCGAAGGTGCTTGGCAAAAAGCCCACGGAGAAAGGGCTGGCGAAGCTGCCGCTTATAGCCTTCGACGAAGATCTACCGCTGATTCGGCCGGTGTGGACAGCCCTGTTCCGGTTCGCACCGACCTTGCAGGCTGCACTCACCATTGCGGACCTGCGTATTATCCAGGACCTGGTTGTGAAGGGGCACGGATGGAGCGTCCTTCCCGATTACCAGTGTACCGAGGCGCTTGAATCGGGAAGGCTGGTGACTATTACGCCGCTCCAGGACGCCCCGACGAATAATCTGTATCTGGTCTGGAAAAAAGCCTCGATGCGCAATCCGAGCATTGTCCATGTGCGCGATTTCATCCTTGGATTGTTTGCGGATCAGGCCGACTAACGTTACGCGACATCAAATACCCGAACAGCAACACGCATCACCCCAACAAAAAAACAAGGATCCGTTCATGACGTTCAATCTCCCCCGCACCGTATTGGCCACCACCCTCGGCCTGACGCTCGCCTGCGGTTTCACCGCTCCGGCCTGGAGCGCCGAACCCCATAAACAAATCCAGGCCGACGCCGAACAGTACAAGGCCGAAGCCTTGAAGCTGCTGGAGCGCCTGGTGAATATCGATTCGGGTTCCGGCTACGAGCCGGGCCTGACCCAGGTGCGCGATATCGCCGTCGATGAGCTGAAAAAACTCGGCGCAACCATTGAGCTGGTGCCCGACGCACACGCCCGTAACAGCCATGTACTCGCTACCTTCAAGGGCACCGGCAAGGCAAAAATCCTCTTGATGGCGCATATGGACACCGTGTTCAAGGAAGGCTCGGCGAGTGAGCGCCCGTTTCATATCAAGGATGGCCGCGCCTACGGCCCCGGTGTGATGGATGACAAGGGCGGTATCGTCGCCGGGATCTATGCCCTCAAGGTGCTGAAGAACCAGAACTTCCAGGACTACGCGCAGATCACCTTCCTGCTCGACGCCAGCGAGGAAACCGGCTCGGATATCGCGTCCGAACTGATCCGGAATACCGCCAAGGCCCACGACGTCACCCTGAACCTGGAACCCGGTCGTCCGGCCGATGGCCTGGTGGTCTGGCGCAAGGGCAGCGCCACCGCGGTGGTCGAGATCAAGGGCAAGGCCGCGCATGCCGGTGTGGCGCCGGAGCTGGGGCGTAACGCGGCGATGGAGGCGGCCCACCAGATCCTGCAACTGAGCAAGCTGGGCGACGAAGAGAAGAAAACCACCATCAACTTCACCGTGCTCAAGGCCGGGGACCGGGTCAATGTGATCCCTGACCAGGCCACGGCCAAGGCTGATGTGCGTGCAGCCTTGCCGGAAGAGTTCGACCGGATCGAGAAGGATCTGGCACGGGTCTCGGCCAACAAGCTGATCCCGGACACCGAGGTCAAGACCAGCCTGCTGCGCGGCCTGCCGCCGATGCCGGAAACCGCCGAGTCGGATGTGCTGGTGACCATCGCCCAGGGGATCTACGGTGAGTTGGGTCGCAAACTGACCATCGAAGGCAGCGGTGGGGCGGCGGATGCCAGCCTCTCGGCAGGTGTGGGCACGCCGACGCTGGATGGCTTCGGCATTGTTGGCGGCAATATCCACACCCCCGAGGAATACGCCGAGGTGGAAAGCGTATCCCCCCGGATCTATCTGCTGAGCCGGATGATCATGGAGCTGGCCAAGCGCTAGGGCTTGGTTGGCTCAGGTGGGGCATCAGTTCACCTGGGCATAACGCTCGATAGGTGGTTGCTCACGATGTTCCGCCTGCCACAGATCGTAGTCTGCTTGGATGCTCAGCCAGAGACGTGCAGTACTGATCCCCGCACGTTCCAATCTCACAGCAAGGTCCGGGCTGATGGGAGCATGGCCATGCAAAATTCTCGAGAGCGTCTCTCGAGCAAAGCCCAGATGGCGAGCAAACTCGGTGATGGTGGTCCCCAGGCCAGGTATCACATCATCGAGAAGGATCCCGCCGGGGTGAGGTGGGTTGAACATGCCCATGAAGGACCTCCGTTCAGTGGTAGTCCAAGTAGTTGACCAATTCGACGTCCGTTCCTCTTTCGAGCGAACCAATGATCCCGCCGAGGCAGGAGGCGGTTCCATCGGATGTAGCCTTGATCCTGGTGGAAATTTCTCTTTTTGAGGTCGGCCATCGGTAAGTCACGAACAAACTGACCATAGCGGCTGATGGGGAGGCGGGTGCCGGCCTATCGGCAGGCGCGGGAACGCCTACACTCTGGGAACCTGGGCATTGACCCCATCACCCCACTCAATTGCGATGCCCTGTCAAAAGCATCTCGGCTGCACGCTATTGGGTGTACCATCAAGGCTCTGTCCATCAGATATCAGTTGCCATGTCCACGCTAAGCGAAGAGAGCCGCCGGATCGTAGCTTCTCTGGCGCACCGCGTCGGCCCTAACGCTGACATTGAAAAAGTCGCCCAGGCGATTGTTTCGACCTTGCAAGATATGGGCGCTGCCCTCACTGCCATTATCGGGCAGCAAGGGGTCGCCGCGCTCTATCGCCGCAGTCTCCACCTGAGTACCTCCACTCATCCACGGTTGGCCGGCACCTATGACAGTGTGCAGAGCTCCATGGATCTGACGGCCCTCTCATCCGTACTCGCCGAGCAAAGCGAAGCCGATGCGCTGTTTTTCGGTGAAGTGTTGCTGACCACTTACTACGAGTTGCTGACCACACTGATCGGGCCCTCGCTCACCGCGCGTTTGCTGAGTGGCGTGTGGGAACCTTCTTTGAGTGACACCCCTTCGCAGGAAAATTCGCCATGAGCACCAAAGTGACTATCAACCGCCTGGCCACCGGTGTGCCAGGACTGGACGAGGTGCTGGGCGGGGGATTGCCGGAATTTTCGTTCAACATGATCGCCGGCCCGCCAGGCTGCGGTAAAACCACCCTGGCGCACCAGATGATGTTTGCCCTGGCGACCCCCGAGCGTCCGGCGCTGTTCTTTACCGTGCTGGGCGAGCCGCCGCTGAAGATGCTGCGCTATCAGCAGCAATTCGACTTTTTCGACAGCGAAGCGATCAACCAGTCGATTCGTTACGTCAACCTGGCCGATGACACCCTGGCCGGTAACCTGGACGAAGTGCTGCGGCGCATCGTCAGCGAGGTCGAGGCGCACTCGCCGGCGCTGGTGTTTGTCGATTCGTTCCGCTCCGTGGTGCTGGCGAGCCAGACTCAGGACAACCCGAACAACAACCTGCCGCAGTTCGTTCAGCAACTGGGCATGTTGATGACCACCTGGCAGGCAACGACCTTCCTGATTGGCGAGTACTTCACCGAAACCGATACCAACCCGATTTTCACCGTGGCCGATGGCCTGATCTGGTTGCGCCAGAGCGTCGAGCGCAACTCCATGGTGCGCAAGATGGAAATCATGAAGATGCGCGGCCAGCCTACGTTGCCAGGCCTGCACACCTTCCGCATTGCCAGCTCGGGGATCAAGGTGTTCGCGCCAGCGGCCCTCAACCCGGTGGAAGCGCCGCTGGAGTTCCCGATCAAGCGCCTGAAGATGGGCGTGCCGCAGCTCGACGACATGCTCGGTGGCGGGCTGCCTCGCGGCTATTCCCTGTTGGTCGCCGGGCCATCGGGTTCGGGCAAAAGCATTCTGGCGGCTTCTTTTCTCGCCGAAGGCGCGCGCAATGGCGAAACCGGTGTGATCGCGGTGTTTGAACAACGCCCCAATCATTCCCAGAACGCGACCCTGGCCGGACTGATCCAGAGCGGCCAGGTCGGTCTGGTGGACAGTCGCGCTCCCGATCTGTCGATTGACGAAATTGTCCAGTTGCTGCTCAGCGAAATCAGCCGACTGAAGGCCAGTCGCGTGGTCATTGATTCGCTGTCGGGGTTCGAACTGGCACTGGCACCGACCTTCCGCGAAGACTTTCGCGAGTCGCTGTCGCGCATGGTGACCGCACTGACCAGCGCGGGCGTCAGCGTGCTGATGACCTCGGAGCTGGAAGACCGCTATACCGACCTGCGTTTCAGCCCCTACGGCACGGCATTTCTCACCGACGCGATCATTGTCCAGCGCTATATCGAGGTGCAGAGCCGCTTGCTGCGCATCATGGCGGTGGTCAAGGTGCGGGCCAGTGCCCACTCCGATGAATTGCGCCTGTATCGAATCGACGATAATGGTGTGCAGATCGGCGAAATGTTGCCGGATCAGGAAGGTTTGCTAGGGGGGCGGCCAACCCGGCAGTCTCCCGGAATCGACAATGGGTGAGTCAGGGCCATGAACGAAGCCGATAGCAGGGAGGAGGGTGCGAAGGCGATTGCTGTTCGCGAACTGCTCCTGCTCGGCGAGAAAACCGTTGAAGCACGTGCTGTTCTGGCGTCATTGCAGCAAGAGTTGAGCGATGCCAACAGCCGTCTGACGGACAGCCAGCATATCGAACAACTGATCGAGGCCAACCAGCAGTTGGTATTGGCGATTCTCCTGGCGCAGTCCGATGCGGAAAAACCTGGTCTCGCGCAGGAAGAGCAGCGTTTGTATCTGGAGTTGCGCGAAGCCAACGAACAGTTGGTGATCGCCTCCCTCAGCGCACAACATCTGCAAGCCTCGGCCGAAAACGCGCTGGAGCAGCAACGCAAGGTTCTCACCCTGGTGGCCCATGAACTGCGTAATCCACTGACCCCCATCAGCATGATCGCCGGTCGGCTGGTGCGAGTGCCCAGTGAGGAGCTGCCGCGTATGCAGCAGTTGATCGAAGGCCAGGTGCGACATATGTCCCGATTGGTGGAAGACTTGCTCGACGTCTCGCGTGCCAGTACCGGGAAGTTTCACCTCGATTGCCGCGTGATCGATATGGCACAGATCATCCATGAGTCCATAGAGGTCTGTAGCCCGGTGATGGTCGCTCACCATCTGCACTTCAGCAGTGAACTGCCCGATTGCGGGCTGTCAGTGAATGGCGACCCGGTTCGGCTCACGCAGATTCTCGGCAACCTGCTGGGCAACGCGGCCAAGTACACACCCGCAGGGGGGGCTGTCAGGCTTTTGGTCTCGACCGCAGCGAATGTCCTGGAGATCAGGATCAGCGATAACGGCATCGGCATTTCCGCCCAGGCGCTGCCCTTTATCTTTGAGCCGTTTGTGCAGGATGTCCACGCGATCGGCTTCAACGGCGCCGGTCTGGGCATTGGCCTGACGGTGGTGCGCGAGCTGGTCGAAGCCCACGGCGGCACCGTGACGGGTAACAGCGAGGGCGATGGCAAAGGCAGCGAGTTTGTCGTGACCTTGCCATTGGTAAAACATTGATGCCTCTTTAAAAAGAACTGGCTGGAAGCCGGCGCCCAGCCTTGAATCCATGGGGCTTGGCCGCCGAGGCCACGACTAGCGCTATCAACAACAAGCCGAGGATCACCCAGGGAAAAGCACTGGGCCCCAGGGTTTCCAGTAACAGTCCACCGAGCACGCCACTGGCGGCGAACGCGAGGTTGAAGGCGGTCACCAGCATCGATTGGGCCACATCGGCACCGTCGCCGGCTGTGTCCGCCAGAGCGGTTTGCAACAGCGTCGGCGCTCCACCGAAACTCAACCCCCACACCGCGATGCCTATGAAGGTCACGGTAGTCGGTGCACCACCGAAACCCAGCATCAGCGATACCAGGGTGAAAGCCCCCAGGCTGAGCAAAACCAAACCCCGCAACCGGCGATCAACCCAAAGCCCGGTCATCCAGATACCACCCAGGGCGGCGATGCCGAAGGTCAGCAGCGCCCAATCCAGCCGATCAGCCAACCCTATGGAGGCCAGGAACGGCGCGATGTAGGTGTAAAGGGTGTAGTGGGCCATGATCCAGAGCATCACCACCATCAGTACCGGGCGTACGCCGGGTGTGCCCAGCACCTTGCGCATCGGCAGCCGCCGAGTGCTCGCCTGTCCGGGATAGTCGGGCACTTTGCACAATACCCAGACCATCAGCACCAGGCTGAGTCCGGACAACAGGCCGAATACGCCACGCCAACCGAGCAGGACGCCGAACCAGGCACTGAGCGGTACACCCAACGCCAGTGCCAGCGGTATGCCGAGCATGGCCAGCGCCATGGCACGGCCCTGCAAAGGCGCCGGCACCATGCGTCGGGCATAACCGGCCAGCAGGCTCCAGGCCAGGCCGGTGGCGACGCCGACCATAAAACGGGCCAACAAGGTCAATACCAGATAAGGCGATAACGCGGTCACCGCGTTGCAGACCAGGAAGGCGCCGCCCGCCAGCAGCAAGACGAATCGACGTCGCCAACCGGCGAGGGCAATGGTCAAGGGAATCGCCGCCAACCCTGAACCCAGTGCGCACAAGGTCACCAGTTGACCCGCCCAGGCTTGTGAGACGCCAAAACCTTGGGCGATCTGCGGGAGCAGGCCGGCGGGTACGGTTTCATTGGCCGTGGCGATAAAGCTGGCCATGGTCAATGCCAGCAGGGCGGCCAGGGGTATCCGTTCGACAGTGGCTATGTCCTCTGCGGTTTGTTGCTTGTCGGTCATGCTCTGCGCCTCGATGACTGGAAGAGAGGCGAGTCTGCTGGCTTTCCTTGTATTTGATAATTGGCGTACTCTTTTAGAGTCTTTCAAATCTGTATTTAAAATGGCCACTGACCGACTAGGTGATATGCGTTTGTTCGCTGAGGCGGCGAGTCTCGGCAGTTTGTCCGCAGCCGGGCGCAAGCTCGGGCTTTCGCCCGCGGCCGCGAGCGCACGGCTGATCAAGCTGGAGACGGCGCTGCGGACCAGGCTGTTCGATCGAACCACGCGGCAATTGCGCTTGACCGACGAGGGCCGTTTCTACCTGCAACACTGCTGGGTGGCCTTGCGCGCCATTGATGAGGCGGAAGCGGGGCTTCAGGCAAGCCAGCAGGGCGTGCGCGGCAAAGTGCGGATTTCGGCGTCGGCTGATTTCGGGCGCAACCTGCTGAACGATTGGCTCGAAATGTTCTGCGACCTGCACCCCGAACTGCGCATCGCACTGACACTCTCGGATTCGCTGTCGAATCTGCTGCAGGACGATGTGGATCTGGCGATCCGCTTCGGGCGTCCGAGCGACGGCTCGCTGGTCGCCCGGCAGTTGGCGCCCAATTGGCGGGTGTTGTGCGCTTCGCCTGACTACCTGGCGCGACAGGGTGAACCTCTTACTCCAGCGCAACTGGTCGATCATCAATTCATCGTGCTGGTGACTTCGGCGGGGCCTTTGAATGAGTTCCATTTTGTGCTGGATGAGCAGGACTGGAGCCATACCGTGCCGATGGATCAGGCCTGGGAAACCAACGACGGTGCGCTTGCCCGGGCCTGGGCCCTGGCGGGTCGTGGCATCGCCCGCAAAACCATCTGGGACGCCGCCGCGGACATCCGCGCCGGGGCACTGAAAGTCCTGCTGCCGGGCTTCAGCGCGAGTGAAGCGGGCGTCTATGCCGTCCTGCACGCCAATCGCTACCAGGTGCCCCGTGTTCGTGCGCTGCTGGATTTTCTCGTGGAGCGCTTCAGTCGTGCCAGCGAGGAACTGCTACGCGACATGCAGGCGCCACGTTTTCAGGCCGGACCTGATAGCCGCCACACCGAATGATTCAACTGCCCCCAACTTTCCAGTGTTTGACATCCTCGGCAAAAACCATCTGTTTCATTTCGTGAGCAATGCCGTAGACCAGTGATTCATGGGCAGGAATCACTTTCTCCTCGGCCGACAGGCATTTGAATATATCCAGCTGGGTCGCCGCATCGGCGGTTTCGATCTGGTAGATCTTCACGTAGCGCGCCAGGTCATTGTCCAGGCTCGACAGGTATTCGCGCAGCCGCTGGTGGTCCACCGAGCTCTGGCTGAAATACCAGTTCATCGGATGGATGAGGAAGCGCGAATGGGGTGCGGTGATGCGTCGGCCGGCCGCCAGGAACATGATGATGCCCATGGATTCGATATTGCCGGCATTGATCGCGCAAAGCGGTACCGGCAGCGACTTGAGAAAGGTGTACAAGGAAAAACCGAAGCTGGTGCTGCCGCCGGTGGTCGACAGGTTCAGCAACAGCGAACTGGCGCCTTGTTCAATGGCGTCCAGGCAACAGTCGCGAAAACGTTCAGTGGTGCTCTGATCAATCTGGCAATGAAAGTGGACGATGTGCTCGGTCATTGCGGGTCTCCCAGTCTGAACGGTTCTGGCATGAACAGGGGTTCTATGAAATGGAGTGCAAAAGCCGGGCAAAGGTTTCTTCGGTGATGCGCTTTCCCTGTTCAAACATTGCCATGGCGGAACTTCCCTCCTTTCTGATCAATAAAAAAGGCCGCTTTCCACCGATGATCGAGGAAAGCGGCCTGACCGCATCACTTTACGGTTGGATCAATGATCAGCTGCGGCCGCCGCCATGCTGACCACCTTTCTTGCCCGCGTCGGACTTGCCCATGTCCTGCGCTTTCTGACGGTCGTTGGCAACGTTGCCACCCGATCCCTGGCCGCCTTTCTTGCCGGCTTCAGGCGCCTTTTCACGATCTTTTGAAAAATTCCCAGGATTTGAATGTCCGGTATTAGCCATGGTTCAGTACCTCTTGGTTAATTGAATGTTACCTGCAATAGCAGCAAGCACTTATTGGGATCACTGGCTCGCGTGAAAAGTTGAATATTATTTTCTGGAAGTACGACGAACGGTGGTCTGATATTGATTTGATATTAATGTGGGGCTGGGTGTTTGGGTGGTTTGTTAATCGATGAAATAAACACTGCAAGTTTATGGCGGATAGTTTATAGGTTCGTTGGAGAGCAAGAAGTGTTTGAAACTTCTAACGTTCCTTGTTTTTTTGTTTATCGGGTTTATCTGATTTGACTCGAATCGCACCTGGACGAAGGGCCGCCAGGCGCAGGCGTTTATGCCGATTTGGCGAGCACCGCTCCTCGGTGAGACTGGGCATGGCTCGCTCGGATCTGGTTCGAGGGGGGGGTGTAATTATTTTGGTCGTCATCTTTACGGATTCAATGATGATGGATATCATCATTGCGGCAGGTGCATGAGCGTTTGCCGCCATCCGCGGCGGCGCGTCCAGCGCTTGGGAGCGGGGCGCACGGGTGCCCCTTGATGTCTGTGTCTGCAAGATGAGGGTGTGCCAGTGGAATCTGAACGGATGGAGGAACGGTCGCCGTCGGCGCGGCTTTTCCATAAGCGCAAAGTCGTCGGGGCCGCGGGCGGAGGGCTGCTGTCGGTGGCCGTCTGCGCCGGCCTGTTCATGGTCTGGGGCGATAGCCACACTCCTTCGGCAGGGGCCGCGCCGGCGCTCGCGGAGGTGCTGGTCAGCCAGCCCCTGGTGCAACCGCTGGAGACCCGGCTCGGATTTCTCGGCCAGTTTTCCGCAGTCGACCGGGTTGAGCTGAGGGCCCAGGTCGGCGGCACCCTCATCGGGATCCACTTCAAGGATGGTGAGCTGGTGCAGAAAGGCGCGCTGCTGTTCAGCGTGGACCGGGTGCCCTACGAGATTCGCCTGGCCCAGGCCAAATCCCAGGTGCAGCGCTCATCCGCCCGCCTGACCTATGCCAAGAATGAACTCCAACGTGCTGACGAGCTGGTGCGCAACAACGCCGGTTCGGTGCAAAGCCTGGAACAGCGCAAATCCGAATGGCAGGAAGCCGAGGCTGCGGTGGCCGAGGCCAATGCGCAGGTCCGCGACGCCCAGTTCGACCTCGATCACTGCCAGATTGTCGCGCCGTTCTCGGGGCGGATCAGCAACCACCTGGTCTCGGTCGGCAACCTGATCGCCGGCAGCCGCGCCGCCGGCAGCCCGACCACCTTGCTCGCGACCCTGGTCTCGGTGGACCCGATCTACCTCGATTTCGATATGAGCGAGTCGGACTACCAGCAATACAAACGCTACAAGGCCAACGGCCAGGGCGCCTCGGCGGACAACGTGCAGATCGCCGTTGACGGTGGCCGTGACTACACGACGCCGGGCACCCTGGACTTTATCGACAACGCCTTGAACCGTTCCAGCGGCACCATTCACGCCCGCGCCATCGTCAAGAACGGCGAGCGCACGCTGACGCCCGGGGAGTTCGCCCGGGTCCGGGTGGTCACCTCCGCCAGTACACCGACGTTGCTGCTGCCCGACGCCGTGGTGCTGCCCGATCAGTCCCGCTTCAACGTGCTGACCGTCGACAAGGATGGAAAGGTCGCGCCCAAGGAAGTCAGCGTCGGCGATATGCGCCATGGCCTGCGGGTCATCAAGTCGGGGCTGTCCGCGCAGGATCGGGTCATCGTCGGCGGGCTGCCGTTTGCCGCGCCCGGTGCCCTGGTCAATGCCAAGGACACGACCATCAAAGCCGACAACGATCCCGCGAAGGAATAGGCCCATATCATGCGTATCGCCCATTTCTTTATCGATCGTCCGCGTTTTGCCGTGGTGGTCAGCTGCTTCCTGACCCTGATCGGCGTCGGCGCGTTGTTTGTCCTGCCGGTGGCGCAGTACCCGGAAATCGTCCCGCCGACGGTGCAGGTCATCACCTCCTACCCCGGGGCCTCGGCCGAAACCATCGCGCATACCGTGGCGACACCGTTGGAGCAGCAGATCAACGGCGTCGAGAACATGCTCTACATGAACAGTCAGTCCACCGGCGACGGCAAGCTGACCATCACCGTGACCTTCCGCATCGGCACGGACCTGAACATCGCCCAGAACCTGACCCAGAACCGGGTGCAGAACGCCTTGCCGAGGCTGCCCGAGGACGTCCAGCGCCTGGGCGTGCAGGTGCGCAAGGCCACGCCGAGTATCCTCCTGGCGGTGCACCTCTATTCCGACGACAACAGCAAGGACACGCTCTACCTGTCCAACTACGCGACGCTGCATATCAAGGATGTGCTGGCCCGGGTGTCGGGCGTCGGTGACGTGCAGTTCCAGGGCGGTCGCGAGTACGCCATGCGTATCTGGCTCGACCCCGACAAGGTTTCCGCGCACAACCTCAGCGCCAGCGAGGTACTGGCGGCACTGCGGGCGCAGAACCTGCAGGTCTCCGCCGGGGTGCTCAATCAGCCACCGACCAAGAGCAGCCAGGCCTATCAGATCAATATCGAGGCCCTGGGACGTCTGTCCACGCCGGATGAGTTTGCCCAGATCATTCTCAAGACCGATGCCGCGGGCCGGATTACCCGGATTGCCGATGTCGGCCGGGTCGAAGTCGGTGCGGTGGATTATGGCTCCACGGCCTTTATGGACCGCAGCGATGCCTCGGCCTTGCTGATCTATGCGCAACCCGGCGCCAATTCGCTGGATGTCGACCATGACGTGCTGGCGAAGATGGAAACCCTGAAAAAGGATTTCCCCGCCGGGGTGGCCTACAAGATCATCTATGACCCGACGATCTTTATCGGCAAGTCGGTGCATGAGGTGATCACCACCATTTTTGAAGCGATCCTGCTGGTGGTGCTGGTGGTCTTCCTGTTCCTGCAGAACTGGCGGGCAACCATCATTCCGGTGGTGGCGATTCCGATCTCGCTGTTCGGCTCGTTTACCGTGCTTTACCTGACCGGGATCTCCCTGAACAACCTGTCGCTGTTCGGCTTGGTCCTGGCGGTGGGGATCGTGGTCGATGACGCCATTGTGGTGGTGGAGAACATCGAGCGGAATATCCACGGCGGCATGTCGCCTCGTGAGGCGGCGCACCACACCATGGATGAAGTGGGTGGCGCGCTGCTGTCGATTGCCCTGACCCTTTGTGCGGTGTTCGTGCCCGCGGCCTTTCTGAGCGGTATTTCCGGGCTGTTCTTCAAGCAGTTCGCGGTGACGATCGCGGCCTCGACCATCATCTCCTGCATCGTTTCGCTGACCTTGAGCCCGGCGCTGTGTGCCGTGCTGTTCAAACCCGCCAGCGCCCATGGGCCTGAGCATCTGTCCTGGGCCGGGCGTCTGCTCGACGCCAGCTTTGGCCGCTTCAACCGGGCCTTTGACAAACTCTCGTTCGGTTATGGCAACCTGACCCGGCGCCTGGCGCGGGTCCTGGGTCTGGTGCTGGCGGTCTATGTCGGCCTGATCGGCCTGACCGGCTTCGAGTTCCATAGCACGCCCACCGGTTTTATTCCCGAGCAGGACCAGGGTTATCTCATCACCATCGTGCAACTGCCGCCCGGCGCCTCGCTGGAGCGCACCGAAGCCGTGGTGCGCCAGGTGATCGATATCGCCCTGGCCACGCCGGGCATCGAGCACGCCGCGCCCTTTGTCGGGCTGGATGCGACCACCTCCACCGTGGCCTCCAACGCCGGCACCGTGTTTACCGGGCTGCCGTCGCTGTACAGCCACGATATGCCGGGGCTGACCGCGCAATCGGTGTTGGCCGATCTGCGTCGGCGTCTCTCGGTGATCAAGGATGCCTATGTGCTGACCATTCCCCCGCCTCCGGTGCAGGGCCTGGGCAGTTCCGGCGGCTTCAAGCTGATGCTCGAGGACCGCGCGGGGCTGGGTTCCAAGGCCCTGGCCGAGGCGGCCAACAAGCTGGTGGCGGCGGCCCGGCAGGACCCGACCTTTGTCGGCATGTTCACCCTGTTCAACGCCGGCTCACCGTCGATCTTCACCAATATCGACCGGGTCAAGGCCGAGAAGGTCGGGCTCAAGCCCACCGATGTGTTCTCCACCCTGCAGGTCTACCTGGGATCGCAGTACATCAACGACTTCAACTACCTGGGTCGGACCTACCAGGTGATTGCCCAGGCCGATGCGAACTTCAGGGCGACGCCGGAAGACATCACCCGCCTGAAGGTACGCAACGATGCCGGCGAGATGGTGCCGATCGGCAGCGTGGCGAGCATCGAGCACAACACCATTGCCTACCGGGTGCCGCGCTTCAACCTCTATCCGGCGGCGGAAGTGCAGGGCGCGGCGGCACCAGGTGTCGCTACCGGGGATGCCCTGCGCAAGATGGAAGAGCTGGCGCAGAAAACCCTGCCCCAAGGCATCGGTTTCGAGTGGACCGAACTGGCCTATCAGCAACAGCAGCACGGCACGCCGACCCTGTTGGTGTTCGCGGCGGCAGCGTTGTTCTGCTTCCTGGTGCTGGTGGCGCAATACGAAAGCTGGCGCTTGCCGCTGGCGATCATCCTGATCGTGCCGATGTGCATCCTGGCGGCCATCAGCGGGCTGATCGGGCGCGGCATGCCGATCGATATCCTGGCCCAGATCGGCTTTATCGTGCTGATCGGCCTGGCGGCGAAGAACGCGATCCTGATTGTCGAATTCGCCAAGCAGAAACAGGATGAGGGCGGCACGGCGGTGGAGGCGGCGGTGCATGCCGCACGGACCCGGCTGCGGCCGATCCTGATGACCTCGCTGGCCTTCATCCTCGGGGTCGCACCGTTGACGGTGGCCACCGGTGCGGGCGCCGAGATGCGCCAGTCGCTGGGCACCACGGTGTTCTTCGGCATGCTCGGGGTGACCTGCTTCGGTTTGTTGTTCACCCCGGCGTTCTACATCTTCATCCGCAAATACTTCCATGGGAGACGCTGATGGCTGCCCACACTGTTTTTAATTCGGACCTGAACGGTAAATCGAGATGGCTGGCCGGCGGCTTGTTGTTCGGCCTGGGGCTGGCGGGTTGCTCGGTCGGTCCCGACTACCAGGCACCGCAGATACCGCTCGCGGCCTTCCACAATAGCCTGGCCGGCAGCCCGGAAAGCCGCTTGCCGGCGCCTGAGTTGTCGACCTGGTGGTATGGCTTCAAGGATCCGTTGCTGGTGGAGATCGTCAATCAGGTGGTGGCCCAGAACCTCGACCTGGAAGCCTCGCTGGCCAGGGTCGATCAGGCCCGGGCGGCGGCCGGTGGTGCCAGTGCCGCGCTGTACCCGACGGTGGATTTCAACGGTTCCGCGACTCGCCAGCGGCAGAGTCTGCAGAGCCCGTTGGGCGCCCTGGGCAGCGGCCTGCCGGGCTACGATCGCAATCAGAAGGAATTGACGGCCGGCCTGTCCGCCAGTTGGGAGGCCGACCTGGCCCAGGGACTGCATCGCGGTGCGGCGGCGGCCCAGGCCGAAGTGCAAGCGGCTGAGGCGACGCACCTGGGCACGCGGATCACCGTGGTGGCCGAGGCGGCCGATGCCTATGTGCAGATACGCGGCTACCAGGCCCGGCTGGCGGTCGCCAACGACCAGATCAGTACCGATGAGCAACTGCTGGAGCTGGTCAACGTGCGCCGGCGGGTCGGGGACGTGGACGAGCGCGATGTTGCCCAGGCCGAGGCCCTGCTCAAGCAGGCTCGTTCGACGGTACCGCTGCTGCGCATTGCCCTGGAGGCGCAGCTCAATCGTCTCGACGTGTTGATGGGCAAGCAGCCGGGCAGTTCGGCGCAGATGCTTTCCAAGGCCACGGCGATCCCCGGATTGCCGGCGGTCAAGGACAGCCTGGCGACGGCCGACGTACTGCGTCGGCGCCCGGATATCATGGCGGCGGAACGGCGTCTGGTGGCGTCGAACGAGCGTATCGGTGAAGCCATCGCGCAGTACTATCCGAGTGTGTCCCTGTCCGGTGCGCTCGGGTTTGACAGCGGCACCGGCAACGGCCTGTTCACCCAGCGTTCGTTCCAGCCCTCGATCACCGGGCTGGTGCGTTGGCGGCTATTCGACTTCGGCAAGATCGACGCCGAGGTGGCCCAGGCCAAGGGTGCCAATCGCGAAGCCCTGGCGCTTTACCGCCAGGCGGTGCTGAAGGCTGCCGAAGATGTCGAGAACGCCCTGGTCTCGCTGTCGCAGACGGAGCAGCGCCGGGAAGAACTGGCCGGGGAGGTGAGCGCCCTGACCCGTGCCCGTGATCTCTCGGAGATCGCCTACAAGGCCGGGGCCACGCCGCTGACCGATGTGCTGGACGCCAACCGCGAGTTGCTGGTGGCCCGTGACAGCCTCAACGGCACCCAAGCCGATTCGGCACGAGCGGCGGTGACCTTGTTCCGGGCAATTGGCGGGGGCTGGGACAGTTCGAGCGTGGTGGCTGCCGGCAAATCGCAATAGCCGGCAACGGGGGCTGAACCACCGATCAGTGATCGGCGGTTTCGTTGCACCACTGGTTGATCACCGAGGTCATGATCTTGTCCGCCAGAACCGGATCGTGGCTGGCCTTGGCGATCAGCATCGCGCCGGTAATCGACGCCAGCACCTGCATGGCGCGTTCTTCCGAAAGGTTGCCGGCGTCACCGTCCTGCTTGCTCATCAAGGTCTTCAGCAAGCGTTGCACCCCGAGGGTAAAGGCCTCGCTGGCCGCACCGCCCACCCGCGACACATCCGCCGCCAGGGTTGGGATGGGGCACGCACTCTGCTTGTCCTGGCAGTGCTTGGGCGTCACATAGGACCTGACGATATCCGCAGTGGTGTGCGCGGTCGTCCAGAAGTCCTGGTACTCCTCGAAGATCCGGCTCACCGCCGCCGCGACAAACTCTTCCTTGCCATTGGGGAACTGCCGGTAAAAGCTGCCGTGGGTCAGCCCGGCGGACTTGGCCAACTCGCCAATCCCGATCCCGTCGATACCGTGTTCCCGATACAGCCTGGAAGCCGCCGAGAGGATTTTCTCCTTGTTCAGGCTGCTTTGTTCCTTGGTGACTTTCATGCTGGCCTCTTGCGATATTCAGCGTGGCGCCATACGCACGGGGCGCTGGGTGGCGGTTGACGATAACGGATCGTCGAGCTTAATGATTGTAGTCGTAATCTTTGAGGCTGGAAATCGCCCGGAGTTCATTACGCCGACGGGAGGAGGGCTCTCGGCTCAATCGACAAAGATGATCTTCGACACCAGCTCCGCGCTGTTCTTGGCCTGGAGCTTTTTCATCAGGCGGGCGCGGTGGACTTCCACGGTCCGGTGGGAAATCGCCAGCTTCCTGGCCACCTCCTTGCAGGTCAGGCCGTTGACGATGTGCATCGACACTTCCCGTTCCCGTGGCGTGAGGTCCACCGTGGATTGATGCGCCCGGTCCAGGCGCTCGAAGTGCCAGACCATCAGCTTGAACGGGTCGTCCGGGGTCAGGGTATAGCCCTGGGACCGGGCCCAGAACACCTCGCCGTTCTTGTGCTGCATAAAACGTTCGTCGGCGTAGGAGCCGCTCTTGCTGCGGCGCAACCAGTTGCGGCTGCGATTGCCGATGGTCTTGTAGTCCGCCTGGGATGGATAGATCAGCAGGGTCGACTGCCCCAGCAGCTCTTCGCGCGAGTAGCCGAACAATTCCAGAAAGGCCTCGTTGCACTCGAGCATCAGGCGATTGCCGGTGATCAACTGGGGGGCGGGCGAGACCATGAATGCCAGGCGCTGAAGGTCTTTCAGTTGTTGCGCGAAGACGGTCATTGGCATCCTGCCTCAAGGTAAGTCCGATACTGGCGATTTCCAGCCTGGGAGCGCTACGTACCCAAGTACGTAATTGTACTAACTGGCGAGCGATACCGGCGGTGCGCCATTGTAAGCAATGCCTGATCCATGCCAAGAAGAAAATCACCATGATTCATGATTGTGTCTCCATTGTTGCGGCCGGCCACTCGCGCTTTGGCCGGCTTGAAGGTTCCACCCTGGAAGATCTGATCGTTCAAGTGACCCGCCAGGCGCTGGCGGACGCCGCGATCTCGGCTTCGGAGATCGATGCGCTGTTCCTCGGGCATTTCAATTCGGGCCTGGTCCCGGACGGTTTTGCCAGCTCGTTGCTGCTGCAAGCCGACCCGGGGCTGCGTTTCAAACCCGCCACTCGCTGTGAAAACGCCTGTGCTTCGGGCTCGGCGGCGATCCAGGCGGGGATCAATGCGATTCTCTCCGGTTCCGCCGAACTGGTGCTGGTGGTGGGCGCCGAGAAAATGACCAGCAACTCCACGGCCGAGGTCACCAAGGCCCTGGCCGGTGCCGGTTACCAGAACGATAGCGAGGAGGCCGGCCTGAGTTTTCCGCAACTGTTCGGCCTGGCCGCGCAGCAGTACCGTGAGCGTTACCACTGTCCCATGGCGTCCATGGCGGCCATCGCTTCCAAGAACCACGCCAATGCCATGGCCAATCCCCTGGCGCAGATGCACCGGGTGATGGATTTCGAACACTGCAACAATGTCTCCCAGAGCAATCCGTATGTCGCGCCTTCGCTGCGCCTGACCGATTGTTCACTGATCAGCGACGGCGCGGCGGCCATTGTGCTGGCCTCGTCCAGGCGCGCGCAGCAGTTCCGCCGCGAGGTGCGGATCCGCTCGACCGCCCAGGTCAACGATCTGCTGCCGATCGCGCGCCGTGACATCCTCGCCTTCGAAGGGCCGCAACGGGCGATCCATTCAGCCCTGCGCAGTGCCAGTGTGACCCTCGGTGACCTCGGCTTTGCCGAAGTCCATGACTGCTTCACCATCGCCGAACTGCTGATCTACGAAGCCATGGGCCTGGCGCCCCGGGGCGAAGGGCATCGGGCCCTGGATGACGGCACCGTGCGCCCGGGTGGGCGGCTGCCGGTGAACCTCTCCGGTGGGCTCAAGGCCAAGGGCCATCCGGTGGGCGCGACAGGGGTGTCGATGCATGCCCTGGCCTTCCGTCAACTGGTCGGCGAACCCATCGGCCTGGCCGCGGCCAAGCCCGAGTTCGGCCTGGTGTTCAATATGGGCGGCATGGCGGTCGCCAACTACGCTTCGGTTCTTCAGGCACGCAGGAGCTGAGCATGAATATCGCCAACTGGCTGGAAGACACCGGGCTGCGTTGTCCGGAGCAACCGGCCTTGTTCGAGGGGCTGCGGCAAGTCGCCAGCTATGGGGCCTTTGTGGCCCTGGTCCGGCATC
>Ga0209888_1000179_pt1 | contig 41377 bp, 37 predicted proteins | sample OrgsoiDNA_201059_FD_185807 | JGI IMG/M metagenome (GOLD analysis project Ga0209888, IMG submission 185807) | Permafrost soil microbial communities from the Arctic, to analyse light accelerated degradation of dissolved organic matter (DOM) -... | ecosystem: Environmental > Terrestrial > Soil >...
CAGCACCCGCAACGCCAGGGTTTGTGGCTGGCCGTCGGCCACGAAGGCCTGGGGGTCACCACGGCACCCGGCACCGCCGACCTGCTGGTGGCGCAACTCTTCGATGAAACGCCGCCGCTGGCCGCGCGGCCTTATCTGCCGCAACGTTTTCTGGGAGAGCCGGTTTATGCCTGAATTGCTGCTCGACGGCCACGTGCTGAAGGTTGCCGAAGGGACCAGTGTCGCCGCCGCGTTGGCGCTTGGCGGCGACGGTTGCAGCCGCATATCGGTCAGCGGCCAGCGCCGTGCGCCCCTGTGCGGCATGGGCATTTGCCAGGAATGCCGGGTGAGCATCGATGGCCGACGGCGCCTGGCCTGCCAGACGTTGTGCCGTGACGGCATGCGCGTGGAGACCCAGGTATGAGCGAATACGCCGATCTGCTGATTATCGGTGCCGGTCCCGCCGGTATGGCCGCCGCCCTTGCCGCCGCGCCCAGCGCCGCACGCATCGTCATCCTCGATGACAACCCGCTGCCCGGCGGGCAAATCTGGCGCGACGGGCCGCAGGCCAAGCTGCCGAAACAGGCCCATCGTCTGCGCGAGCAACTGGAGAACCACAGCAATATCCAACGTCATTCCAGCACCCGGGTGATTGCCTGCGCCGGTCCGAAACAGCTGCTGGTCGAGGACGATGAACGCGGCTGGGTGATTACCTACGACAAACTGATCCTGTGTACCGGCGCACGTGAATTGCTGTTGCCCTTCCCCGGCTGGACCCTGCCCGGCGTCACCGGTGTGGGCGGTCTCCAGGCGCTGATCAAGGGCGGACTGCCGGTGCGGGAGGAGCGCCTGGTGATCGCCGGCAGCGGCCCCTTGCTGCTGGCCAGCGCCGCGACGGCCCGACACCACGGCGCCCGGGTGCTGCGTATCGCCGAGCAAGCGAGCACCCGCGCCGTCGCCGGTTTCGCCGCGCAACTGCCGCGCTGGCCCGACAAACTGCTGCAATCGTTCAGCCTGTTCGACCCCCATTATCGAACCAACAGCCATGTACTCGCCGCCCTGGGCACGGATCGGCTGGAAGGCGTACGTCTGCAACAGCAGGGAAAAATCGTCGAGCTGGCCTGCGATCGCCTGGCCTGCGGTTTCGGCCTGATCCCCAACACCCAGCTCGGCCAGGCCCTGGGCTACGCACTCGATGACCAGGCGCTGGCGGTCGATGCCTGGCAAGCCGGCAGCCGTGCCGATCATTACGCGGCGGGCGAATGCACCGGTTTCGGGGGCAGTGAACTGGCCCTGGTCGAAGGCGCGATTGCCGGGCACGCGGCGGTTGGCGAGCGCCCGCAGGCCCAGGCGTTGTGGCCGTTGCGGGCACGCTGGCAGGGGTTTGCCAAGGTCTTGAACCACACGTTCCGCCTCAAGCCGACACTCAAGTCACTGGCCCAGGCCGACACCCTGGTGTGCCGCTGCGAAGACGTGCCCTATGCCGCACTGGTGCCACACGCCGACTGGCGCGAGGCCAAACTGGCCACTCGCTGCGGCATGGGCGCCTGCCAGGGCCGTGTCTGTGGCAGCGCCGTGCAGCAGCTGTTCGGCTGGCAGCCCTCGACACCACGTCCGCCTTTCAGCCCGGCGCGGATCGAGACCCTGTTGTGCCTGGACGACGCGCCACCGGCCTGAATGCCGGCCCGGGGCTTCCGGGCCCGGCGCCGAGCCTCTATGATCCAGAAGATCGTCCCCAGGCTTCCAGCACCATGTATGCCTCGCTCAGCCACTTCAAACCCTGCGACCTGCCGACCCTGCTGAGCAGCTTGCAGCCGATTGCGCCGCTGCTCGATACCCTGTCGGACGTGGTGTTTTTCATCAAGGACAGCGAGGCCCGCTACGCCTTCGTCAACCAGACACTGGCCCGGCGCTGCGGCTTCAAGGAAAGCGCCGAGCTGCTCGGGCGCACCGCCGACATGGTCTTCCCGGAACGCTTCGGCCCGCTCTACACCGCGCAGGATCGCCGGGTGCTGTCGAGCGGTCGCGAACTGGCCGACCAACTCGAACTGCACCTCTATTACGGCAACCAGCCGATCTGGTGCCTGACCCACAAACTCGCGCTACTGGATACCCAAGGCCATATCGTCGGCCTCGCCGGGATCTCCCGGGATTTGCAACTGCCGCAGTCCAGCCACCCGGCCTTCCCGAAACTCGCCGCGGTGGATGCCCATATCCGCAGCCACTTCGCCCGCCCCATCAGCCTGGCCGAACTGACGGCGATTGCAGGGTTCTCGGTGGCGCAACTGGAGCGCCACTGCAAGCGGGTGTTCCAGCTCACCCCACGACAGATGATTCACAAGGCGCGCCTGGAAGAGTCCTCGCGGCTGCTGCTGGATACCGACTTGCCGATCACCGAAATCGCCCTGCGCTGCGGTTACACCGACCACAGCGCCTTCAGCCGCCAGTTCCGCGCCCTGACCAGCCTGGCGCCCAGCCAATACCGCGACAGCCGTCGCTGATCGTCATGTTCCTTTAAAGGGCGCCAGCCCGCAAACATGCTCCCTTCTGTAACACCCCACCTCCCCATCAGAACCGGCCACCGGGCCCTGGCCGCCTGGCGACCCCTCTAACCCAAGGGCCAACGAAGAATTCACGTTCCGACATTGAAACGGGCACAGTCATTGCTAATCTAATATCGTATACGAAATTCATAATACGACAGCCAACACCACTCACCGATAACGAGGTCTCCATGAAAAATCCCGTTTTTGCCGCAGCGCTCAGTGTGGTTCTCAGTTCGTCCTTTATCGCCACGGCCCAGGCCGACAAGCTCGACGACATCATTGGCTCGGGCAAGCTGCGTTGCGCCGTGACCCTGGATTTCCCGCCGATGGGCTCCCGTGATGAGAGCAACAAGCCAGTAGGTTTCGACGTCGACTACTGCAACGACCTGGCGAAAGTCCTCGGGGTCGATGCCGAGATTGTCGAGACGCCGTTTCCAGATCGTATTCCGGCGCTGGTTTCGGGCCGTGCCGACGTGATCGTCGCCTCCACCTCCGACACCCTCGAGCGCGCCAAGACCGTTGGCCTGTCCCTGCCCTACTTCGCCTTCCAGATGGTGGTCCTGACCCGTAGCGACACCGGCATCACCAAGTACGAAGACCTCAAGGGCAAGCCGGTCGGTAACACCAGCGGCACCTTTGAAGCCCTCGCCCTGGAAAAAGACCAGAAGAGCTGGGGCACCGGCAGCTTCCGCGCCTACCAATCGCAGAACGACACCATCCTGGCCGTCGCCCAGGGCCATATCGACGCTACCGTCGTCACCAATACCGTGGCAGCCGCTACGCTCAAATCAGGCAAATACAAGAACCTGAAAGTCGCCGGCAACGCGCCGTATGTGATCGACTACGTCTCGCTGGGGGCCAAGCGTAACGAATATGGCCTGATCAACTACCTCAACCTGTTTATCAACCAACAGGTGCGTACCGGACGTTACAAGGAGCTGTTCGTCAAATGGGTCGGGACCGAGATTCCGCCGACCGACCTGACCGTGCCCCACGTCTACTACTGAGGAAACCTGAATGCCCAGCACGCCCACTTCCCTGATAGGACGCAGCCTGGTCGAAGGAGCCGCCCAAGGTCCCTTGCTGTTCGCCGACGTCGGCCTGAGTTTCTGGGGCGGAGTCGATCCGTTCAGTGGCGAGGTGATCGACCGCCATCACCCCTTGAGTGGCGAGCACCTGGCCGGCCGCGTGCTGGCGCTGCCCAGCGGTCGCGGTTCCTGTACCGGCAGCAGCGTCATGATGGAGTTGATCAGCAACGGTCATGCGCCGGCGGCGCTGGTGCTGGCCGAACCGGATGAAATCCTGACTCTCGGTGTGCTGGTAGCCCAGGTGATTTTCGAGCGTTCCCTGCCGGTGCTGTGCATCGGCCGGGAGGCGTTCGCCGCCTTGCGCGGCCAGGCCTTTGCCCGGGTCGAAGGCACCGGCCTGACACTTTTCGACGCGACACCCCGCGATCACTGGCAGGCACCGACCACACCGGTGCAAGTACAACCGGCGACAAGCAGCGTCGAGCTCAGCGAACACGATCTGGCCCTGCTGGACGGCCAGTATGGCAAGGCCGCCCAGGTGGCCATGCAGATCATCCTGCAAATGGCCGAACTGCAAGGTGCACCCGCCTTGCTCGACGTGACCCAGGCGCATATCGACGGCTGCATCTATACCGGACCGGCGAGCCTGCGCTTTGCCGAACAACTGGTGCAATGGGGCGCGCGCGTCCGCGTCCCGACCACCCTCAATTCCATTTCCGTGGACCAGCGCCGCTGGCGCGAGTTGGGCGTCGACCCGGCCCTTGGCGTACCCGCCAGTGCCCTGGGCGATGCCTATATGGCGATTGGCGCGCAGCTCAGCTTCACCTGTGCGCCCTACTTGCTCGACAGTGCACCGAAGGCCGGCGAACAGATTGTCTGGGCCGAATCCAACGCCGTGGTCTACGCCAACAGCGTGCTCGGCGCCCGCACCCAGAAGTACCCGGACTACCTGGATATCTGCATTGCCCTGACCGGTCGCGCGCCGCTGATCGGCTGCCATCTGGACGCCCAGCGCAAGGCCCGGCTGCAAATCGAGCTACCTGCCCTGGGCGAGCTGGACGACTCGTTCTATCCGCTGCTGGGTTATCACATCGGTGCCCTGGCCGGCAGCCGGATTCCGCTGGTGCTCGGGTTGGAACAGCGCCAGCCAAGCCTGGACGACCTGAAAGCCTTTGGCGCGGCCTTCGCCACCACCTCTGCGGCGCCGCTGTTTCATATCGCCGGGGTGACCCCGGAAGCACTCGATCCGAGCCAGATGCTGGAGCCGGGTGTTGTGCTGCCGGTGGAAAAAATCCGTCTGCCAGACCTGCTGCTGAGCTGGCGTGAACTCAACAGTGCCCGCGACCCACGTGTGGATGTGGTGTCCCTGGGCAACCCGCATTTCTCCCTCAGCGAATTCGCCCATCTGGCCCGCCTGTGCCGAGGTCGGCACAAGCACCCCGATGTGGTCCTCGCCATCACCTGCGGTCGCGCGGTACTGGAACAGGCGCGCGCCGCCGGGCATATCGCGGTGATCGAAGCCTTCGGCGCCACCCTGGTCACCGACACCTGCTGGTGCATGCTCGGCGAACCGGTGATTCCGCCAGCCGCCACCACCTTGATGACCAACTCGGGCAAATACGCCCATTACGCCCCTGGCCTGGTGGGCCGCAAGGTGCACTTCGCCAGCCTTGCCGAATGCGTCGACGCCGCCTGCACCGCCAACGCCAGCGGGCGCTTGCCGGCCTGGCTGGCACCGGCCGTCCCACAGGAGACTCCCGCGCATGTTTGACTACACCTTCCAATGGCGCGCGGCCCTGCGCGCCTTGCCGGATATGCTCGCCGGCGCTGTCGTCACCTTCGAGACCGCCGCCCTGTCGATGATCTTCGGAGTACTGATCGCCCTGGCCCTGACGGTGATGCGCGAAACCAGGAATCCGTTGCTGCGTGGCATCGGTAACGGCTGGGTGTCGATTGCCCGCAACACCCCGTCGCTGTTCCAGATCTACATCCTCTACTTCGGCCTCGGCTCGCTGGATCTGCATGTCAGTTCATGGTTCGCGCTACTGGCCGGGATCACCTTCAACAACGCCGGTTATCTCGCGGAAAACTTTCGCGGCGGCCTCAAGGCGGTGCCCGATACCCAAGTGCGCGCCGCACGGTCCCTGGGCATGAGCGCGTTCCAGGCCTACCGGATGATCATCGTCCCGCAGTTGCTGCGCATCGTCTTTTATCCGCTGAGCAATCAAATGGTCTGGGCGGTGCTGATGACCTCGCTGGGGGTGGTGGTCGGCCTGAACAATGACCTCACCGGGGTGACCCAGGAGTACAACGTCAAGACCTTCCGCACCTTCGAGTTCTTCGCCATTGCAGCGGTGCTGTATTACCTGATTGCCAAGGCGATCGTCGCGGCAGCCCGGCTGATGGCCTGGCGACTGTTCCGCTACTGAGGAGGTGACCATGTTTTCCACCAGTTTTTCCTGGAATGACCTGCTGTTCCTGCTCAACGGCGCCTGGGTCACCCTGCAACTGACGTTCTGGGCGATCCTCCTGGGCTCTGTCGCCGGGCTGCTGTTCGGCTTGTTGCGGGCGCTGCTGCCCCGCGCCAGCCTGCCCCTGGCCTGGGTGCTGGACGCGTTTCGCAGCGTGCCGTTGCTGATCCAGTTCGTGTTGTTCAATTCGCTGAAAAGCATCGTCGGCCTGAACATCAGTGCCTTCAGCGTCGGCTGCATCGTGCTCGGGGTCTACACCGCCGCGTACTTCACCGAGATCGTCCGCGGTGGCGTGCTCTCGGTGCCCCTCACCCTGCGCCGGGCCAGTCGTTCCCTGGGTTTGAGCTTCTTGCAGGACCTGCGCTGGATCGTCCTGCCGATGGCCACGCGGGTGGCCTTCCCCGGCTGGCTGAACCTGGTGCTCGGGGTGATGAAAGACACCGCGCTGGTGATGTGGATCGGCATCGTCGAACTGCTGCGCGCCTCGCAAACCATCGTCACACGCATACAGGAACCGCTGCTGGTGCTGTGCATCGCGGGCCTTATCTACTACGTCATGAGCCTGGTGGTCGCTCGCCTCGGCGCTCGTCTGGAAAGAAGGTGGCAAGAAAATGATTGAGATCGACAACGTACACAAATCCTTCGGCGACCTGGAAGTGGTCAAGGGCGTCAGCCTGACGGTGAACAAGGGCGAGGTGGTGTCGATCATCGGCGGCTCCGGCTCGGGCAAGTCGACCCTGCTGATGTGCATCAACGGCCTGGAATCGATCCACAAGGGCAGCGTCCGTGTCGACGGCATCGAGGTCCATGACAAGGCCACCGACCTCAACCGCCTGCGGCAGAAGATCGGCATCGTGTTCCAGCAGTGGAACGCCTTCCCGCACCTGACCGTGCTGGAAAACGTGATGCTGGCGCCGCGCAAGGTGCTCGGCAAAAGCAGGCAGGAGGCCGAGGAACTGGCGGTCCGGCAACTGACCCACGTGGGCCTGAGCGACAAGCTCAAGACCTTTCCCGGCAAGCTCTCCGGCGGCCAGCAACAGCGCATGGCGATTGCCCGGGCCCTGGCCATGTCGCCGGACTACATGCTGTTCGACGAAGCCACCTCGGCCCTTGACCCGCAGCTGGTGGGCGAGGTGCTGGACACCATGCGCATGCTCGCCGAAGACGGCATGACCATGGTCCTGGTGACCCATGAAATCCGCTTTGCCCGCGATGTCTCCGATCGCGTGGCGTTCTTTCGCAACGGCCTGGTGCACGAGATCGGCGCGCCCGACCAGGTCATCGGCAACCCCGTGCAGCCGGAGACGGCAGCGTTCCTCAAATCGGTCAAATAGGAGCCACCCATGCGTTCATCGAAAATCGTCCACGTGGTCAGTTGCCACGCCGAAGGTGAAGTCGGCGATGTGATTGTCGGCGGCGTCGCCCCGCCGCCCGGGGCCACCGTGTGGGAACAGTCGCGCTGGATCGCCCGGGATGAAACCCTGCGCAACTTCGTCCTCAACGAACCCCGCGGCGGGGTGTTCCGCCACGTCAACCTGCTGGTGCCGGCCAAGGACCCGCGGGCGCAGATGGCCTGGATCATCATGGAGCCGGCCGATACCCCGCCGATGTCCGGGTCCAACTCGCTGTGCGTGGCCACCGTGCTGCTCGACAGCGGCATCCTGCCGATGACCGAGCCCCAGACCCGATTGGTGCTTGAGGCTCCAGGGGGACTGATCGAAGCCGTGGCCGAGTGCAAGGACGGCAAGGTCCAACGGGTGGAAATCAAGAACGTGCCGTCGTTCGCCGACCGCCTCGATGCCTGGATCGAAGTCGAGGGCCTGGGTTCGATCCAGGTCGACACCGCCTATGGCGGCGACAGCTTCGCCATAGTCGACGCCCAGCGCCTGGGGTTTGCCATTCGGCCCGATGAAGCCAAGGACATGGTCGAGATCGGCCTGAAGATCACCCGCGCCGCCAACGAGCAACTGGGCTTCGTCCATCCGCTGAACCCGGATTGGTCGCATATCTCCTTCTGCCAGATCGCCGCGCCGGTGGTCCATGAGAACGGCGTCGCCACCGGGGCCAACGCCGTGGTGATCCGCCCCGGCAAGATCGACCGCTCGCCCTGTGGCACCGGTTGCTCGGCGCGCATGGCAGTGTTGCAGGCCAAGGGCGTGCTGCAGGTCGGCGAGCGTTTTATCGGGCGCTCGATCATCGGCTCGGAATTCCATTGCCGCATCGACTCCCTGACCGAACTGGCCGGGCGCGCGGCGATCTACCCGTGCCTGTCCGGACGGGCCTGGATCACCGGCACCCATCAGTTGCTGCTCGACCCCGCCGATCCCTGGCCACAAGGCTACCGGTTGTCGGACACCTGGCCCGGCGCCTGAGCGCCAACGCCACCGCTAGACAGCTGATAGAGAAAAACCGGGGACGCCCTGACGGCGTCCGGCGAAAAAACACTGGTCTAATTTTTTCACTTAAAATATCGTATACGAAATACGTTAAACCACTGGAGTGCATCATGAGCAAACGCATCAATTGGAGCGGCGTCTTCCCGGCGGTCACCACTCAATTCAACGACGACTTCACCATCAACCTGGAAAAGACCCACCAGGTGATTTCCAACGTCATCCGTGACGGCGTCTCGGGGCTGGTGGTGTGTGGTTCGGTGGGGGAAAACACCTCCCTGACCGCCGAAGAGAAAATCGCCGTGACCGAAGTCGCGGTGGACGCCTCCCGCGGTCGTGTGCCGGTGATCTGCGGCGTGGCCGAGTTCACCAGCGTGCAAGCGGCCAAGGTGGCCAACGCGGTGCGCAAGGTCGGCGTCGACGGCGTGATGCTGATGCCGGCGCTGGTCTACGGCTCCAAGCCCTTCGAGACCGCCGAGCACTACCGCTACGTGGCAAAAAACGCCGACGTACCGTTGATGGTCTACAACAACCCGCCGATCTACAAAAACGATGTGACCCCGGACATCCTGATTTCCCTGGCCGACTGCGACAACGTGGTGTGCTTCAAGGATTCCTCCGGCGACACCCGGCGTTTTATCGACGTGCGCAATGAAGTCGGCGACCGGTTTGTGCTGTTCGCAGGCTTGGACGATGTGGTGCTGGAAAGCATCGCGGTGGGGGCCGAGGGCTGGGTCTCGGGCATGTCCAACGTGTTCCCGATAGAAGGCGAAACCATCTTCCGCCTGGCCAAGGCCGGGCGCTTTGCCGAGGCCATGCCGATCTACGAATGGCTGATGCCGATCCTGCACCTGGACGCCCGTGCCGACCTGGTGCAGTGCATCAAGTTGTGCGAAGCCATTGCCGGTCGCGGCAGCGCCCTGACCCGTCCGCCACGCCTGGCCTTGCCGGAAGCCGATCGGCTGTTCGTCGAGCAGATCATGGCCAAGGCAATGGCCAATCGTCCGTCGTTGCCGGACGTGGGTCTCTGAGTTTTTCCGACAGGAGTTTTCCATGTCCGAGATCATCGGCCACAACTACATCGGCGGTGCGCGCAGCGCCGCCGGCACTATCACCCTGCACAGCCATGACGCCAGCAGCGGTGAGGCCCTGCCCTTCGTTTTCACCCAGGCCACCGCGGCAGAAGTGGACGCCGCCGCCCAGGCTGCCGCGTCTGCCTACCCGGCGTTTCGTGCACTGTCGGCCAGCCGGCGCGCGGAGTTTCTTGAGGCCATCGCCGCGCAACTGGATGCCCTGGGCGATGACTTCATCGCCTTGGTCACCCGGGAAACCGCTCTGCCCGCCGGCCGTATCCAGGGCGAACGTGCACGCACCAGTGGCCAGATGCGCCTGTTCGCGCAAGTGCTGCGTCGGGGTGATTTCTATGGTGCGCGCATCGACCGCGCATTGCCCGAACGTCAGCCACTGCCAAGGGTCGATCTGCGCCAGTACCGAATCGGCGTCGGCCCGGTCGCGGTGTTCGGCGCGAGCAATTTCCCGCTGGCGTTCTCCACCGCCGGTGGTGATACCGCCGCCGCGCTGGCCGCAGGTTGCCCGGTGGTGTTCAAGGCCCACAGCGGGCATATGGGGACTGCGGAACGGGTGGCCGATGCGATCCTCCGCGCCGCCGAGCAAACCGACATGCCCAAGGGCGTGTTCAACATGATCTACGGCGCCGGGGTCGGTGAAGCCCTGGTCAAGCACCCGGCGATCCAGGCCGTCGGTTTCACCGGTTCACTGACCGGGGGACGCGCGCTCTGCGACATGGCCGCCGCACGGCCGCAGCCGATCCCGGTGTTCGCCGAAATGAGCAGCATCAATCCAGTGCTGGTGTTGCCCGAAGCCTTGCAACTACGCGGTGAAACCATCGCCCGTGAACTGGTGGCTTCGGTGGTGCAGGGTTGCGGTCAGTTCTGTACCAATCCGGGCCTGGTGATCGGCATCGCTTCGCCAAGGTTCACGGCGTTCGCCGCCCTGCTCAGTGCCTTGATGAACGAACAACCGGCGCAAACCATGCTCAACGCCGGCACGTTGCGCAGCTACAGCAACGGCGTGCAGGCCTTGCTCGATCATTCAGGTGTCAGCCATCTGGCAGGCAAGCCACAGCAGGGCCGCCAGGCACAGCCGCAACTGTTCAAGGCCGATGTCCGCCTGCTACTCAATGGCGATCCGCTGTTGCAGGAAGAGGTCTTCGGCCCGACCACTGTCATCGTTGAAGTGGCCGACAACGCCGAGCTGCAACAAGCGCTACAGGGCTTGCACGGTCAACTCACGGCCACCCTGATTGCCGAGGCCGGCGATCTGCAACGCCACGGCGAACTGCTGCCGCTGCTGGAACAAAAGGTCGGGCGGGTGTTATTCAACGGTTATCCGACCGGTGTCGAAGTCGGTGATGCCATGGTCCATGGCGGGCCTTATCCGGCCACCTCCGATGCACGAGGCACATCGGTCGGCAGCCTGGCCATCGAGCGTTTCCTGCGCCCGGTGTGCTACCAGAACTGCCCGGATGCCTTGTTGCCCGAAGCGCTGCAAAACGCCAACCCGCTGGGCATCAATCGCCTGGTCGATGGTCATAGCCAGCACACGCCGCTGTAAAAACCGGGCGCCATCGAGTGGATCGATGGTGCCCTTATTCATTCAGGCCAGCAGCGCCTTCAGATCGTTGTACAGCGCCTCGGGAATCTGCACGCCCTCCACCAGACTGCGCGCTCGCGCTTCATAACGCCGTTGCGACGGCAAGCGTGCGCCCTGCCCTTGAATGCTGTCGAACACGGCTTCGGCACGGGCCAGATGCTGCTCAGTGGCCGCGCCGAGAAAGCGCTGCGGATCGAAGGCGATAAGCAGTTCGCCATGGTACGGCGATGATTTACTGCCGGCGTCGTAGGCCAGCGATTCAGCACTGGTCAAGTCACCGATCAACGGCCCGGCGATCAGCTCCACCATGGCCGCCAACGCCGAGCCCTTGTGCCCGCCGAACGTCAACATCGCGCCGCTATCGAGTACCACATTGGCATCGGTACTCGGCTGCCCTTGCGCGTCCACGCCCCAGCCTTCGGGAATGGCTTTGCCGGCACGCCGATGCAGCTCGATCTCGCCACGGGCAATCGCGCTAGTGGCGAAATCGAAAACAAAGGGATTGTTGCCTGCGCGCGGCCAACCGAAGGCGATGGGATTGGTACCGAACACCGGCTGATTCCCGCCCGCCGGAGCGACCCAGGCATGACTGGGCGTGCAGGCCAGCGCGACAAAGCCGGCAGCCGTCAGTTGCTCGATCTCGACCCAGAGCGCGGAGAAATGCACACAGCAATTGATGGCCAGGGCCGCGATTCCGTTGGCCCGGGTTTTCTCCTGCAGCAAGGGCAGGCCCGCCTGGAACGCCAACTGCGAGAAACCACCCGCCGCATCGACACGCACAATGGACGGCGCCTGATCGATGACCTGGGGCTCGGCATCGGCGGCCACCTTGCCGTTCCTCAGGGAGTTCACGCAACCCAGTATCCGGTACAGGCCATGGGAGGCACAGCCATCGCGCTCGCCGGCAATCACCGTGTCGGTCACCGCACGGGCATGGGCGAGGTTAAAACCGTTGTGCAGCAGGATCGATTCGGCCAGCTCGCGAGCTTCAGCCAGGGACAGTCGGATCATAATCAGCTCCTTGAACAGACTGACCAGACTGGTCCATTCCAGGGCTCAAGGCTTGATCGCTTTAGGCCGGGACGATGACGAATTCGGCACACCCTTGTGACTCGACAGGGGCCCTATTGCCCGCCCATCGAAACATTCTGTAACCCCCTCGATTTGGCAGGCGCGGCGCCAGCACGTTCAATGAGCGTTTTCTGCAAGGAGCAGGCTATGCCTACCGAACAAATCATTCTGATGGCCATCTTTGGCATCGCCCTCATCGCCTGGGGTATCAGGCAAGACCTGAAGAACCACAAGAAGGAAAAAGCCGCGCGGCAAGCCCAGGGCGATACCAGGGCTTAATCGGGTGATCGGCGCCTTATCTGGCAGATCTCCCCTGCTCAAAAAACAAAGCCCAGCATCAACTGGGCTTTTTCATTGCGTTGACCTCAATTTTTCGGAGGCGGCTTGAGGCTATCCAATCGACCGCTCTCCAGCAAAGCCTTGTACTTCAACGCATCCGCTTCGCTGTGATAAACGCCGACCAGCACATCGCCTTGATAGACATCCCACATCCGGACACCCGCGTTATTGGCGTCATGGGACATGTGGTCCTCATCGCGTTCTTTGACCGTAATAACCATTGGCACATCCTCGGGGGTTGAGGCAGGTAAGGTCTTTTTTACTCCTGTTGCTCCCAAGATTCCACACTCAAAGCCTTGAAAACGGGGGCCGCTTATTGGCTCGCGACCTCAACCAATCGTCTGGTTACCCAAGGCTGACGATAGCTGATTGGACGGGCATTCGCCCTCCAACAAGGCATCCACCACCGCACGCGCCACCTCCACCGAATGCAGCATGCCCCAGAACAATGCCCATTCGACCGGGTTGGTGTGCAGGCTGATGTCGTCGCCATTGAGTTCCGCCGTTTCGAGCGGTCAGATAGACAAACAAACCTTGCCGAAATGCTTGCCGGCTGCCTGGTGACGGAATGCGTCGGCAATCTCGCCAAGTGCAAACGTGCGGTCAATGACAGGCTTGATGTAGTTTGCGTCGATTGCGCGGATCATGTCGATCTGGTGCCTGCGGCTGCCAACGATCAACCCCTGCAGTGTCTGCTGACGACGCATCAGTTCAGCCGTCGGCACCTGCCCGGCGAGGCCGGTCAATACGCCGATGAGTGCGATGTGACCACCAATGCGGCAAGCGCGGATCGACTGGCCAAGCGTGTCCGGGCCACCCACTTCGATAATGTTGTCGACACCCCGACCACCGGTGATCTCGAGTACCTTCGAGGCCCAGTCGGTATCGCGTTTGTAGTTGATGAGGTGGTCGGCACCGAGCGCCCGGGCCTTCTCCAGTTTCTCGTCGGAGGACGATGTGGCGATCACCTTTGCCCCCATCTGCTTTGCAAACTGCAGCGCAAAGATCGAGACGCCACCCGTGCCTTGAACGAGCACGGTGTCTCCGGCCTTCAGCGAGTAGTCTACAACCAGTCCACGCCACGCGGTCAGCCCGGCAGTGGTCAAAGTCGCAGCTTCTGCATGGCTGTAGCCTTGCGGCGCATGCGTGAACCATTGCGCGGGCCGAACGACGATTTCGCGAGCGTATCCGTCGACACCATCACCCGGTGTTGTCGAAAAATCCGCGAGCGTCGGGCCACCGTCGAGCCAAGATGGAAAGAAGGTCGATACAACAGCATCGCCAACTGCGAACTCTGTTACGCCGTCGCCGATTGCCTCGACGATACCCGCGCCATCCGACATCGGAATGCGACCATCGTCGGTACGCAAGCGGCCAGTGACGACACCCAAGTCATGGGCGTTGAGCGAACTCGCGTGGATACGCACGCGGATCTCACCCGCCGCCGGCTCACCGGGGTCAGCAAGATTCGTGAGTATCAGGTTTGCCAGTCCGGCAGGCTGGCGCAAGGTAATGGCTTTCATGCAAACAACTCCTGATGGTCGATTGATGCACGCATAACGGGCCCGCCACAACAGCGGCAGTGGTCGTTCGCGCAGCACTGTATCGTTGAAGGGTGCAGGTTGGATCGCGCTGCGAAAAACGTCGCAACCCCTTACTTACTTTTGAACGCCGTACGCCGTTCTGCGCGTTCGGCTGCAAATTGATCGCTCAGGGTTGCTTTCAGATCTTTACGTTCAACCTGAACCCCGCATTCGGGGCAGACAGACCCCAGGCCCATATCGTGGCCACATGCACGGTGAACGAAACGCACGGCGATCTCCTCGCTCTTGTCCTTGGACCAGGTTTCGCCCCATTCCCTCAATGCATAGATGACTGGATAGAACGCTCTGCCTTTCTCGGTCAAACGATATTCATGGCGCAACGGCTTTTCGCTATACGGATGACGTTCGACCATCCCGTTCGCCTCCATCGACTTCAGGCGCGCCGTCAGCATCTGCGGCGTCGCTTGCGTCTGAATCTGAATTTCTTCGAAGCGACTGGTGCCCATGAACAGCTCGCGAATGACCAACAGGGTCCATCGATCACCGACGATATCCAACGACCGCGCCACCGGACACACCGTTTCGGGTGCTTCTGCTTGAAGTGTCACAACTTGCCTCCCATACAGACTATTAATTTCATAGTAACACGATCCAAATCGGATGTGCATGGGCCGGATACCCGCCTCTGATGACGACTAGGCTCAATCTGTCGCAAGCGACGGATTCACCCTCAAGCACCCGAAACCATTGACACTATGATTTCCATAGTGATAGATTTTGCTCACTGCATTCGCTTTGTGAGACACCACAAGCGTCCGACCCACGCGGTCCGAGGTCGAATGTGAAACGCGACACTGTTCGCAACTATCGTCTGCCTGGAGAACGAAATGACTCATCCCGTATATCGCGCGGAACGTACTGGTCTGCTGCTGGTTGATCCGTATAACGACTTTCTCTCGGACGGCGGCAAGCTGTTCCCGATGCTCAAGGAAGTCGCCGATGACGTCCGTTTGCTGGAGAACCTGCGCAACACCGTCGCCACTGCCCGTGCGAGCGATATCCAGGTGTTCTACGTGCCCCATCGTCGCTGGCAGCCGGGCGATTACGACAACTGGGATCATCCGAACCCGACCCAGCGTCTCGTGCAACAACGCCAAACCTTTGCCAAGGGCACGTGGGGCGGTGAGTGGCACCCCGATTTCGTTCCGCAGGACGGCGACATCATCGTTCAGGAACACTGGGGCCAAAGCGGCTTTGCCAACACCGATCTCGACTTCCAGCTGAAGCAGCAAGGCATCACGCACGTGATCGTCATCGGTCTGCTTGCCAATACCTGCATCGAGTCAACGAGTCGCTTTGCGATGGAACTGGGCTACCACGTCACGTTGGTGCGCGACGCAACGGCCGCGTTCAAGAAGGAAATGATGCATGCCGCCCATGAACTGAACGGCCCCACCTTCGCCCACGAAATCCTGACGACAGCCGATCTCATCGCGACCCTCAACACTGGCACCGCTGCCTGACTCTTGAAGACAACCACTATGAAACTCACTGGCAACTTGCTTATTGGCGCCCAGGAAGTGTCCGCAACCGCAGGCACGATGAAGGCGCTGAACCCTGCAACCAACACCGAGATTGAACCGTCGTTCGCGTTCGGCGGCGTCGCGCAAGTCGAGCGTGCCGCTCAACTCGCCGACGACGCCTTCGACAGCTACAACAATACGAGTCTCGCCGAACGTGCCGCCTTCCTGGAGCGCATCGCCGACGGCCTTGATGCGATCACGTCCGAACTGGCGCAACGCGTCTCACTTGAAAGCGGCTTGCCGGTTACGCAACTCGAGGGCGAAGCGGCGAAATCTGCGATTCAGTTTCGCCAGTTCGCGACTGTCGTCCGTCAAGGACGCTTTCGACAGGCGACCATCGATCCCGCTCAACCCGACCGCCAACCGCGCGCACGGATGGATCATCGCTTGCAGAAGATTGCGCTGGGTCCGGTTGCAATCTTCGGCGCGAGTAACTTTCCGATCGCCTATTCGGTGGCAGGCGGTGATACAGCGTCGGCGCTGGCGGCCGGCTGTCCGGTCATTCTGAAGGCGCACAATGCTCATCCTGGTGGATCGGAAATGATGGGGCGCGTGATCCAGCAGGCTGTCAAAGACGCGGGTCTGCACGAGGGCGTGTTCTCGCTCGTTCGCGGTGGCGGCAATGAAATCGGCGAGGCGCTGGTGGATCATCCGCTCATCAAGGGGGTGACCTTCACAGGGTCGGAAGTTGGCGGTATGGCGCTGTTCCGGCGCGCGCAACTGCGTCCTGATCCGATTCCCGTTTTCACCGAAATGACCAGCGTCAACCCCACATTCGTGTTGCCATCGGCGCTCGCCGCACGCGGTGCTGTGATCGGTGACGGGTTCGCTGAACGTATGCTGGTCACCGTCGGCCAGGCGTGCTTGAAGCCTGCGATTCTGCTGGCTATCGATGGCCCTGGCTATGTCGAACTGAAGGACGCAATGATTGCCCGCGTCGAAGCCGTGCAAGCGCGCACCATGCTGACGCCCGGCATCCATAACGCGTACCGCAAGAATGTCGAGCGGCAGGCCGAAGCAGGTGCCCAGCGCATCGCGGCCGGCGGTGAATCACAAGGCGCGTGGGACGGGCAATCGGCGCTCTTCGAAGTCGACGGTGCGCAGATGCTTGATGATGCAACGCTATCGGAGGAAGTGTTCGGTCCTGCCGCACTGCTGGTGCGCGTGAAGGATGTCGAGCAATTTATTGCGATTGCAAAGCAGTTCCGTGGGCAACTGTCCGCGACGATGCAGATCGATCAACCCGATCACGCGCTCGCCGCGCGCCTGTTGCCGATTCTTGAGCGTCGCACAGGCCGTATCGTCGTCAATGCGTTCGCACATCCACAAGAAGTGTCATATGCGTCGATTCATGGCGGACCGTTTCCTGCGACGTCCGATAGCCGCTTCACGTCAGTCGGCATGAGCGCGATCGAACGCTTCCTGCGGCCTGTTTGCTACCAGGGATTTCCAGACGACTTGCTACCCGAAGCGTTGAAGCATGACAACCCGCGCGATCTCTGGCGTGTCGTCGATGGCGAGTTGTCGAAAGCTTGATGGCACGCGCTGCGATTGAGCCCATCTCGTGATGATATCGAGACTTTGTTCAACGGCTTGCCCGAGCCGATTGATCTCGAACTGGACACAACGCCCTAAAGGGAACTGGGTTCAGAGAGTGGTCACTCATCCGCCAAATTTGCTGGCAAGCATTTCCCGCACAGCACCGACCAAATGAGCCTCGCCAGCACGCGCAGGTAACAGGCTGAACTCAACGTCGGGCAAAGGCGGTAACGGGAAGGCTGGCCGGCAGATCTCTGCGCCCGTCGGCACCGCCGAGGTATTCAGGCAAGCGACGCCCAGCCCTGCCATCAGTGCCGATTGCAGCCCTGCCACTCCGGACGCGGAATGGGCAATCACATACGGCACTTTGTGTGCCTCCAGCGTCTCTCGGGTGAGGCGTTGGAGGCTGCATCCCTGTGGCAGCACCAAAAGTGGCAACGCGTTATCTTCTTCGTTCCTCGGCTCAAACCCCGAAGCGGATACCCAATGCAATGCTTCCCGACGCACCGGGATACCCTCGGGAAGGCTGCGGCCGTCGAGTATGCGCATTGAAAGGCCGATATCGAAGTCACCCACATCTGCCCCGCTTTCGATTTGCAGACTCTTTCGCACCGACACATGCAGTCGAAGGTGTGGATAGTTCAGGCGCAGTTGCTTCAACAACTCGGCAATCGAGCCAGGCAAAAAGTAGTCGGTGATCGCCAATCTCAATTCGCCGGCAAACGTCACTCCGCGCACGTCTTCAAGGGCGCGATCACTCAAGGCCAGCAGTTCTCGTGCATGCACCATCAGGCGCTCCCCGGCCGGCGTAGGCCGGACACCCTTTTTTCCCCGCTCCAGCAGCGTTACCCCGGTGAACGCTTCGAGCTTGCGCAATTGTTCGCTCAACGCGGATTGCGACCGACACAGGCGCGGCGCGGCCTCCGATAGGCTGCCGGACTCCATGGCAACGGTAAAAGATCGCAAGAGATCAAGGTCAAAGGGGCGCATGCTTATCCTGCTGTTTTCCCGATAGATAGATACACATCTTCCGGCTTTTCAGCAACAACGCAACTTCTTACTCTGCGCTGGACATTCATTGCCTGCAAAGGAGTTCAACATGCCCGGTATAACACTCAAGATTTCTGGCGAGCCGAACCTTGAACTGGTCCACAGCATCGTCCCAAAAATCACCGCTCTGACCTGTGAATTACTGGAAAAGCGACCGGAACAGACCCTGGTGATGGTGCAGTTCCTGCCTCGTGAACAGTGGTTTATCGACAGCCGTTCGCTGGCCGAACAAGGACGCAACTCGTTCCGCCTGGAGGTCACCATCACGGATGAAACCAATACCAAGGCCCAGAAAGCGCGCTACCACCATGCGGCTTTCGAATTGCTGGCCAAAGAAATAGGCAATGTTCACCCTCACTCAAACATCCATGTGATCGACTGCCGTGCCAGTGCCTACGGCTATGGCGGTTTGAGCCAGGAGTACAGGCTCCACCACCCTTGACCGCCGGTTCATCGCGACTGGCGCAATTCGAGCTTACATAGGTATCGATACCTGTCTGATGGCTTCAGAGGGATGACCTCTATGGGTCGGGAGCGGCCGGTCACGACAGGACCGCTGTCGACCCTTTGTCGTCGGTCATGCTTCCCGGAAGCTGTCGTGCAACACCGAGCTAACAGGCCGCAACCTATGCCGCGCAGCGGCAGTCTTCGGTTGCGGTCCGGGTTGAGGGAAGGGTTAGACCTCAGTTGGCCGCGCATGATGATTTGGACTTTGGCTTACGCCTCCGTCGCTCAACGCCTTGGAAACGGGGGGCGCTTTATTGGCTGGCGACCTCAACCATTTGGAGGGTTGCCCAACGCTGACGATAGCTGATTGGAGGGAGGCGCACCCTCCAGCAAGGCATCCACCACTGCACGTGCCACCTCCACCGAATGCAGCATGCCCCAGAACAACGCTCGTTCGACGGGGTTGGTGTGCAGGCTGATTTCGTCGCCATTGAGTTCGGCGGTTTCGAGCAGATTGGAAACGTAGATCAGGGCGTCCTGGACGGTGATGCCGGGTTGGATGGCGAACAGCGTGGGTTTGTAGGGGGCTTCGGGGGTGACGGGTTTGGAGGTGGTGAATGCGAGGGTGTCGAGCAAACGAGGGATGTTTGGCGGAGCCGGATCGAGCTCGTTGGATGGGGACTCCGGGAGTTTACGCAGGTATATCGCCCTGTCAGCGGTGCTGAGGGCTTTGCGAGCGAAGGGTGGATCGGGAGTGATTTTCTTAGCCATGGAGATACTCCTATTCAGTAAAAGAGCCCGCCACATTTCGTTACCAAGCGAAGGGGGTGGCGAACTGTACGCAGGTTGGTAAACCGGTGAATAGGAACCGGCAGGCCGAAGCCTCCTGCGCACAGCCCGCCATAACGCGAACACAAAAAAACCGCTCTCGCGGCGCTGTGCGCCTACTCAAATCACCAGATTTGGATAGACTTTCGACTACACCGCCATTCTAGGACGTCAGTTCTGACATCAGGGTTCGATAGATGACCGCAACACAGGTAGTAATTGAAGATTAGGATGGCGATGGCACGATCCGGGTTCCCGCTGAGGTGCTCCAAACTCGACGCCCTGAGCGGCAGCGCCGACAGCAGCGCTGTCCTATCTCATTCAGATCACCGCTCGCTACCACTTCAACTACCTGAGCCTACGCGAGGACATCCGGCGCTTCCGCACTGGCATGCATGATTACCTGAAACCTTCGCGCCCAACCCCGCGATATGGCGCACATGTTCGCCGAGCATATCGGCGAGGCCAACACACCATGGCGGCCACCCAGCAAACCGCCTTCCAGACCCGCAGCGGCTTCACCTATTCGCAGATGGCCGTGCTGATCCTGTATTGGTCTTTGCCGTGACCATGCTTTGGGCGTACGTACCCCTTCCGGCCTTTCACACATAAAACCCGTCAGAAGCCAGGCCATGCCTGGACAACTCTGATATTGGAATATCAGCAGCACATCAACAATGCCCACCCGGGCCTCGGAATCACATAATTCTTAGCGCAATATTGCGCTTAGTCGTAGATTACCAGGAGGGAATAATGCCAAAGTGACACCATCCGAAGCAGCTCTGCCTTCAAAGTTGCGCTCCGGACCTATTCACTGACAAAGCGGAAGGATACGCTATGGAAAATTTTCTCGACAAACTGGCCTCTGATGTCCGGCTTCACAATCTTTTTGGCGACGACCAGTACCTCACTGTCACTCAAGTCTGGGTGCTAGAAATCCAACGAGCAGGCGCCGCCGAACTGCGATTCCTGTATGGCCGGTCGCTGCCAGGCACCTACCAGTCGAACAGCTGGACGGGCACAACCAGCAGCAAGACTTCACTCGATGATAACTGCTCCGTGAAGACTCATGCTCTAACGCTGCATACATCGACGCAGCAGCTCAAGATCTTCCTTGAGCAGTTCCTTGGTGGTGCAACACTACAGAATGCCAGCCAACTGGCCCATCTGGACCTCAACGACAAGCTGGCCGTCAAAGTAGGGACGACGACCTTTGGGGCGAATCCCGTCGCCCGTCCGGTCATGCACCTACCGACACGGGACTTCTTCCAGTTCCGCAGTAGGCGTCTTAGCCCCACCAGCTATGCCAGTGTGGACAGCGCAGCCATTTCGTCCGAAGGCAAGCCGGGCCTATTCAGCATGACGGGAGGATTGGATCGGGTAATCGCTGAGGCCGCATGCCGCACACTGAACGCAGATACCGGACTGGACTTCGCAGCACTGGACGCATGGCGTATTGGAGACTTTGAGTTCATCTGCGCCCCCAGCCTGACCCGTGCAGAGAGGAGCAAATACGACATCACGCTGAGGGGAGCAGACTCCTCTATCGAGCTGTTTGAGACATTAACCCATGAAGCCTCCGACCTCTTGGTTGTGGTGAACGCATACAGTGATGACAGTGTACAAGCCACCTATACGGCTCGACTCGACAAGCATATTGAGTACCCACTGAAGCATGCCTTCAAGCTTGAGGCTCTAGAGAACCAGACCTGCACGTCATTCACCCTGGAAATATACGCACTCGGCAACATGGGCGATGCTTCATTCCTAGTGCTGCAGACTGGCAACTACTTTGTCCGCAGCATGAACTTCAACATGCAGATGATTGAGCCGATCCGCTCAAATGGGAAGTTGAGTTGGTTGGAGAAGCATGTTCCGTCGAAAGAAAAACCAAAGCTGGAAGCCGCCGGCCGGGTTGGCCGCGCGATACGACCCTCCCGCTCGCAGCTCGGAGGCCATGACTCTGATCCATGGGTGCCCCTGAACCGGGTTACCGAAAACGCCATGAAGCAACTCTGCCCCAAACCGTCCAAAGGTCGGTTTTTCCTCAAGCTCACAGACAGCGGCGGCACGAGCCGCTTACAACTGACCGATTGGCTCCGTGAAATTTTCGAGAGTAACCATGATGCGCAGATCGCCTGGATCGACCCATTCATGGAGGACGTGGGCATTGAACTCCTTCATCGGATGGGCACCTCGACAGGCGACTACCTCATCATCACGACAGAGAAAACATCGAAAGACGATGGCAAAGCGGAAGACGATCAGTCTAACCGCATCCAGCGTCTTATCAACCAATGTGATGAGTGGGGCAATGGGTACTTTGGCAACGTTCGCCTCAAAATACTTGCCGTCCCTGAAAGTAAAATTCATGACCGTATGATCCTGATTCGCTCAGCGAGCGGCCACCCGCTAGCTGGCTATCACCTCTCCAATTCGATACAACGAGCCAATGATAACTTCCCACTACTGGCAACACCTATCCCATTAGATGTCATGCACCACGTGTTCGAATACACCGATCAGATCATTCAAAGCACGCTATACGCGGACGATGGGAGGGCTCCTACCGCCAAGCTGATTTTCGACTCGGCCACATTCGTACAGGCAGAGGAAGATGACGAGGAACCTAAAGGGTTGAACCACCGCTCCTCATTCACTGAAGCTCCCCGCGCTGGTGATGTGCTGGCCTGGTGGCTGAATGATCCAGAACTCGCAGAGTTGTCAGGTGTTGAATTAATGAACCAACTGGAGGCGAACGGCAAGATCAAGGACGGAGAACTCGATCCCGAAATGTTCGATAGTATCCCTTCCAAATTCTGGACTGACGGCCTGCCTGTTGAAGACTTCCACTCAGCCTGGGATGCCTTCGGCTATGTGCTTGCTCACACCCATGCGGGTCAACTGTATACAGAGGAAAGCAAGCCCTTCCCGCAGGCGCTGCAGACCGCTTTGCTCGAACACCTGGAACTTGGCCGCGCAGGTGCTTTACAGCCGAGGAAGCGGAAGGCGCTACTGGACCTTGAGCATTATCGCTCGCAAGACCTCAGTTCGCTGCTACTTTCCACCGATGATCCCCATACAGTGTTCCGCTACTCGCCAGTGGATACCTCATGGAGTGACTACTACGCCCTTAAACTGCTCTGGTCACATGCACCACAAGCACTCATCAGTTTTCTGAGTGCGACATGTGTAAAACCTATCAAAGACTTGCGCACGAACGCGCTTGTCATTGAGGCCTTCAAACACATTTGCCTGTGCCTAGGTTTCGACAAAAACCCAGTACAACTCGAAGCCCTTATGCGCAGTGAGACGAGCATCGTCACCTGGGTAGGTCTGCACGCCTTCAAAGACGCCATCAACAATGGCACGCTGGGTGTTGAAGCATTCTCCAATATCGACAAGATAGCTCCTGCCAGCGCCCATCGAACCATTCTTTGCTGGCTGATCAACGAAGCGAACTACGTGAAGTCGGACATCAAACCCCATCTGATTTCGAAGCTGACCCAATCACTACAAGGGCCACTGTCCGATCAAGAGCTTCAGGACATCCTTCAACCGGTGCGTGGTCGTCTTGGTAGGTTGCATCACTTCACGCCTTGGATCTTGGAGTCTTTACTTCTTCCCATGCTCGAACGGAAGACGATAGACGCGGCCCAGGTCTCCAGAGAATGGCTGAGCGAATTGACGACCCAATGGCGCACTGCTCTGAGCAAAGACAGCCTGTACTTCAAGCTAGAGGCGGATGGCGCCTTCACCGACGAACTTGCCACATTGACGTCCTACCTCGCTCCAGAAGATCAGGAAGCGGTCGTCGCTGAGCTGTGGAAGGTCTTCAATACGCTGGCTCGAACGATCCGGCAACCACTTAGCGCTCAGATTAGTTGGATATCACACATCCGAGCACATGAAGTGAACCTCTGGCTCTATGCGTTGGCTCGGCGGATCGACGCACTCATCGATGATGAAGTGAGCCAGTCACTGGCTGAGCTCCTGCGTGAAAGCGAACTGATCATTGATCGACTTCCCGATTCATACAGGGAGAGGGCTACCAGCACCGAGCTGCTTACCTACATGAAAGGTGACCCTGATCAGATCAAATCTCATAGCCTGCGCCATACCATTCACTCAGCAATTACCAATCGCCAATAAGTAGTAGATGTACAGCAGGTGCCCCGCTCTGCTTGGGGCGCCTGTCGGACTGCCGCATCAGAAAAATACGAAACTCTGGCCATCCTGTTGTTTGAGGTCTCGTCCCGCAAGCTGTTCGCGATAGCGAGACAACTTCGAACCCAGGGCTACTAGGTTTATGGGCCGGACGATCCTAAATGTCGTTGCCCGCTCTTTCCAGTCAGCCGGTTCAGAAGAGGCTGCTTGCCGTATCTCACCTGACACTATCAAGTGGACAACACAGCTTCTGAAGGCTGTTGATGTCGTCGACGTGAACTGCGGAAGCTGAAATCATGAACCAGAGTCTCACGGTCGCAGGAGAACGAAAAATGGAGAAGCAACGGGCGTGTAGGGGATCGTGATTACTGACACTCTAATACTAGTGTTCGGCCATAAATGCACTCCAAAAACCATCAAGATGATTCACGAACACACCGATATCAAACGCATCCGCGATGACATTGATGAGCCGATCATGGATGAGTACGCGATCTTCATCCTCATCGAGAAAAAGCAGGAGGAAGCGTGCCCGCCAGTTGGAAATCGACTTGATGGGGCGGCTGCAAGGTAGTGCGAGCCCGTATTCGTCGAGCTAGGCGAACGCTTAGAGAATCTACGCCGAGACTATGAAGCCTACGTAATCAAGGTCATCGACTGGCTCACCCGCCCGCTCCAGTTTCAAACTGAAAGTTCTCAGTAATCCATTTATGACAATCAGTGAGCAGAGCTAAAGCACTTGGCAATACTTTAGCCCATTCATGCTTGCTTTCGGTAATATCCGGGATATCTCAGGATTGCCGAAGGATAAGAAATGGACGTCACCCAGATGTTGGTATCGCTGCACGATCTTGGCCTTGCCTACCGCAAGGCCAAGGTTGACCTCTACTACTCGACCACCCCCTCGCTGTTCGACATCGCCAACTATGAAGACGAGCTGGGCAAAAACCTCACTCGCCTGAAAGAGCAGATCGAAGCCAAGAGCGAGGACTGGGTGAAGGCCCCAACATTTCTCGGCACTTGGACGCTGGCACCCAAAGAAATCCGGGCAATAAAGGCAGCGCAGGACCAAAGCCTGATCTTCGCCTCACCGGAAGCAGAGTGGCTAGGCGCGACTGAAGCCGGTAACCACCCCACCGCTGAATTCCGCCTCATGGCCCGCTGTAGCATCGACTTTCACGTGCTGTCATCGCTATGGATGATGGAAGTTGGTGAGATCTTCGATAAGAAGCTTAGCAGCAACGTTTTTGGTAGCCGCCTGCGACGCAACAGGTACGATGAGATCAACACGTGGGCCCTTGGCTCCTTCAAACCCTACCTCAGACCCTTTCGCCAATGGCGTGACGGTGGCATCAAGGCAATGCGCTCCGCCCTGAGCGAGAAGAAAAAAGTATTGGCTCTGACAGCCGATGTAAGCAGCTTCTATCACGAGCTAAGCCCGGGCTTTATGCTCGATGACAGCTTCCTCAAATTAGCCAAAATTGAACTGAGCGAATCGCAGTCAAAACTTAACCGCCTATTTATCTCGGCGCTGTTGGCCTGGGCGAAAGAAACGCCACTAGGAAAAGGCTTACCCGTAGGTTTACCCGCGTCCGCTGTTGTCGCAAACGCCGCGCTGCTCAAGCTCGACCAATTCATCGAGCAACAAGTAGTACCGTTGTACTACGGTCGATACGTGGACGACATTCTGCTGGTCATGGAAAACGCTAGCGACATTAAAACCACTGAGCAGTTTTGGGAGTGGATTTTCAGTCGCAAGGGCGGCAAGGAGCTGCTCAAAAAGGATAACGGTAGCATTCTGTTCGAACCTGACTATCTCAAAAAAGACCGCATTGCTTTTGAAAACAGCAAAAATAAGCTGTTCATTCTTGCAGGTTCTGCAGGTACCGCTCTGGTTAACGCCATTTCCGAACAGATCAACCAACGTGCAAGCGAATGGCGAGCTTTACCCGACCTGCCGAACTCGCCCAATACCGTGGCAACGGATCTGCTCAAAGCTACCAACCTTGCCGGCGAGCAAGCAGACAATCTGCGCAAAACAGATGCCCTGACGCTGCACCGCGCTGGTTTTGCTCTCAGCCTTCGCAACTACGAAGCCTTCGAGCGCGATATACCCCCAGAGGATTGGCAAGCACATCGCCATGCCTTTTTCGCCGCTGTCATCGAGCACCTGCTCACTCCGGTTAAGTTCTTCGAACTGGCTCAATACTTGCCACGCATCATCCGCCTGGCTACCGCCTGTGAAGATTTTGAGTACCTAGACAAGATCATCAGCGCACTCACCGGCCTAATCAACAAAGTCGAACACGACTGCACCCTGGCGATAAAAAGCCTGGCCGCTGCTGACGTGCCAGCCGAAGCCCGCCATTTATGGAAAAGATCCATCTGGGAAGTAACAACTCAAAGCATCGTCTCAGCGTTCCCTTCTCGCCTCAGCAAATCGGGAGCTACTGCCTGGAAGAACCAGATGGCTCATCATATGGAGAGCCTTGCCTGCGTCATTTGGAGTGACTTTCTGGACAGGCCGATAAACATCACCAGCCAACACATACAGAAGCTTCAAGCTCGCATGTTCAGCTTCGACCTCGCCCACATTCCCTTGCGCTTTGCAGGTCTTCCTAAGGAAATGGTCAGCCAGCGCGGCATTCCACTCCGTAAAAACCTCGCAACTTTTGACGCAGACGAGCTTTTGCCTGACGAGATGACCGACGGCATCGCGACTCTGGCAAACTGGCTCAGCTTTAAACGCGGCACCCCGTCGGGACTAACCTTCGCCACTCGCCCATTCAGCCTCAATGAGCTCTACCTCATAGCGCCTGCCCCTTTTGCCGCCACCAACCGCCAGAGGCTGGGGCTGGTGGTGCGAGCTCTACGAGGCTTTGAACTCACCGAGCATAAGCTGCCGCACCTCGACAAAAAGCAGGTTTTACATATCCCCGATGGAGAACCCAGAGCTAAACAGACCATCGCTGTAGCCAGCTTGGAAACCAAAGATGAAAGCTTTACCGCCGCCATCATGGGGTTGCCCGACCCGGACGGACTGCACCGTTACCAACGCATCAATCGCCTGATCAACGAACTGATCTCTCGGCCTGACGGGGCTCGTTACTTGATCCTTCCAGAAGTGGCTCTACCACCCCAATGGTTTATGCGTATGGCCGACAAGCTCAAGGGCCGTGGCATATCTTTGATCACCGGGGTGGAGTACCTCCACGCGCCGAAAAAGTATGTACGCCACCAGGTCTGGGCTTCGCTCACCCACGACGGTCTTGGGTTCCCTTCACTGATGCTCTACCGCCAGGATAAACAGCGCCCAGCATTTCATGAGGAGCAAGAACTCTTTCGCCTGGCTGGCCTACATATGCAACCCACCCAAGATCAGCATTGGCAAAAGCCCCCGGTCATCCAGCATGGTAACTTTCGCTTTGCCATCATGATATGTAGCGAGCTGACTAACATTCGCTACCGCGCTGACTTGCGCGGCCAGGTCGATGCGTTGTTTGTTCCAGAGTGGAACAGCGACACCGATACATTCAATGCATTGGTGGAGTCTGCCGCGTTGGATATTCACGCCTACATCATCCAGTGCAACAACCGCCGCTTCGGTGATAGCCGTATCCGCGCACCTTACAAGGACCGCTGGAAGCGCGACATATTGCGAGTCAAGGGCGGAAACCACGACTACTGCATTACAGGTGAAATCGACGTACTGAGTCTGCGCCAGTTCCAGTCCAGCCACCGCTCGCCGGCCTCAGGTTTCAAACCTGTGCCAGATGGCTTTAACGAGGACATGGCATCGGATCGGAAAGTATTACCCAAGGGAGCTTAGATCTGAATTGGTGAAGCAGGGTTTACTGCTCTTCATCCGGGCTAAGCCAGGGGTTTTGGACTTTGGCTTACGCCTCCGTCGCCGACGGCCAGCCGACCCGTGCCGCACTACGAAGATTGGACTGCACGACCAAGCGATGAAACGGGGCAATGAGAAAAATATAGAGGCGACCCAAGCGATTGTGGCAATGAACAACGGTCGACATAACCAGGTGACGTTTAGCTCCCGGCGACGACTGAGCGGAACACAGAACAGAGAGCCTGAAGTCCAGGTGCTTGTCGTCTTCTCCCAGAACAACTTCAGTTGGACTTGTGCTGTAGATCTTAAAGATGCCGAGTCGGCCCGCTCCGCTCCGCGCATCCAGTGAGGCGAGATGCTTGGCTGTCTTGAGGCCGAAACCGGCTACGATCGCGTCTCGAACCGCCATGAGCCTGCTGACCCAAGGCGCTTGGTGAGCGAAGATGAACCTCGCCAACAATTCGGGATTGGTTGACGCTCCGGTGGGAAGCTCGATCGAGTAAGCGTCGGCGAGATTCATCGATGCGTAGGCTTTAGCAATCGCCGACTCTGAAGGAAGCGACACAGATGTTGTGCGATGGTGTTCGGTTGACATGTAGACGGCCTATGGTTCGTTTCTGAGGTCTAACGCCGAGCTGACCGGCACGCTTGCGTGACGGCCCCCGTTTCACCCCATACTCAACGCCTTGGAAACGGGGGGCGCTTTATTGGCTGGCGACCTCAACCATTCGGAGGGTTGCCCAGTGCTGACGATAGCTGATTAGACGGGGATTCGCCCTCCAGCAAGGCATCCACCACCGCACGCGCCACCTCCACCGAATGCAGCATGCCCCAGAACAACGCCCGTTCGACGGGGTTGGTGTGGAGGCTGATTTCGTCGCCATTGAGTTCCGCGGTTTCGAGCAGATTGGAAACGTAGATCAGGGCGTCCTGGGCGGTGATGCCGGGTTGGATGGCGAATAGCGTGGGTTTGTAGGGGGCTTCGGGGGTGACGGGTTTGGAGCTGGTGAATGCAAGGGTGTCGAGCAAACGTGGCGTGTTGGCCGGGGCTGGCTCGGATTCGTTGGATGGAGTGTCCAGGAGCTTACGCAGGTATGTCTCTTTATCCGCAGTGCTGAGAGCTTTGCAAACGACAGGCGGATCGGGGGTGATCTTCTTGACCATAGTGGCATTCCTATTCGAGTTCAGGAGTTCGCCACTTTCCGCGTTCAAACAAAAGGTGGCGGACCGTACGCAGGTTGAACGACCGGGAATAGGAACCGGCAGGCCGAAGCCTCCTGCGCACAGCCCGCCATAACGCGAGCACAAAAATACCGCTTTCGCGGCGCTGTGCGCCTATTCATTTCCGGGCGTTCAAACCCGTGTCGCTGAATTTGCAGCGACACTTGAACAGTAGCCCCGACGTTTGGCGCACGCAATATTCTCCCATGCCTGAAACGTGTGGGAAATATGAGTTTTTTTGGAAGGTTATTTCGCGTGCTGACCGGGGGAGTACCAGAGGGGCTTCCCCGAACAAGACAAAATGCCCTACAGGGAACTGGGCTGGGATGATTAGCGAATCGCCCACCGGAAGTGGCAACGCTCTCCCCCGCTCATTCACCATACGCAACGGACCACCCTGTCGATAGCAGCCTTGCGTGACCAGATGCTATCTGGCCGATTCTGTTGAAAAAGTCGGTTTCGGTTTTCACGACAGAAAAATACGCGTCTGAGATTGATATTTGTGTTTCGAGCCTAGGGTGCAGGACTCAGATTTCACGTAACAGTGTGCAAAAATGACGTTTTCACCGCTCTATGCATGGACCGTCAGCCAGGGTTGACTTTTTCAACAGAGCCGGCCGAAATCTACCACCCGATACCAACTAACAGTGGCCCATGAAACGTCCTGTCCAGATCGAACCTGCCCACCCAATTCGGGTAGTTGCCAGCCAGAGACGCTGGTAGGCGTTGGCTGTCAGTCGAGCATGTGCTGTTGGTATGAAATTGAGTGATTTCCGCAGCGTCTCACAGTGACTTAAATTCTGCAGCTTGTAGATTAGTGAATTGCCCAAACCCCGATAGAAAGCTTCAAGTGGTGGGTGTTAACGAGCTCAGCTTGTACCACGTTTTTTTGCACCACAATGACATCAGAATGCCTGTGGCAATCGACACCAGTGGAATGCTTGAAGCAACGCCCAGTGTTGGAAACACCAACAGTATTTGCGAGTCGTTACCGCCGAGCATCATCGAAGCTCCAATCCCCATCAAAATACCTGCCAACAAATGAACACCAGCCTTTGATGGGGCAAAGGCCTCGAAACAGAGCGTTTTCCTGTACAGGGTAAAACTCAGCATGCCTGCCAGTAACATAACAAACACCGCAATACGCCGGGCGCTGATTGCCATATCGGCTTGCCAGAACATCTGCGAAACGTTGTAAAAAAACACACTAGGCGTCCATAACGGCTCGAACGTATAGAGCGCACTCGTCAACGCACCGAGCAGCATACTGGAGAGCACCAGGTGCTTATTACCATGTACGGCGACCAAAAATATCAGCACCAGCGCCACTACACCGATCAACAGCCAGTAATGGCGGCTGGAAATTTCCGGCATCAGAATGGTTTTCTGTTCGGGCATCATGTGCAGGTAATACCAGAGCACGATCCCCAGCACCCAGCCGATCATCGTGAACAATTTATTGAAATTGCCACAGGCAAATCTGGTCAGCGTGCCGACACTACAACCGTTGTTCAACACCGATGCCACCCCGAACAACAAGCCTCCCGCAATCAGTAAAGGATACGAAATACCGGGCGAGTACAGCGGCAGGCTGACCTCAGAGAAACGATAGAGCGGGGCCAGCATCAACCCGAACAATCCACACGATGTCAGTGCCACAAACAACGTCGGGCGACCAGCCAGCAATTGTTCGCACGCTTTGACAAGACACATACCCATTCGCTGCGAAACCCAGCCAATCAGGAACGCTAATACCAACGCCATCAGTAAAGAGAAAACCATGTTCGTGCGCCACTGCTGATTTGGATGGACCGGGCCTCAGTAGGCATGAGCGTAGCTCTCGATCAGGCGACCTGTGTATCTGGTGTGGTGTATTCGATGAGAACATGCTGAGAGGGGTCAGGGTGTGCCAGACGCCGTCAGATGCGGAATTTCACGTTCCTGATCTGAGGTTCTGGCGGTCACTCAGGGATGGACCGCTATGCGAGCAGTCTGGCAGAACTGGTTTATTTGGTACGTCTTACCAATTTGAACTGCCAACAGACAGATCAGCGTCAGCCGGGTCGTTGACGCTCACTGCGCCAGTATTACCGTCGTGGCTGATGTACGGGGAGTTCCCTGTCGGGGGAACTGGGAAATTCTGGTCGTTGCTGTAGTCAAATATCCTGCTTTGTCCAAGCTGGTCCGTAATTTTCCAGGCTCCCTTAATCACGCCTCCGTCGGACGTGTACTGGATTTGCGCCGTAGAGTTCGGTGGTAAAATCCATGGCCCGTTTTGAGATTGACCCGAGCCGTCGCCGGAGAACCAAACGTTACCAAATTGATTGCCTGCACTGCCATCGGTCACGGTTTCAAATGTCCAGCTTGCATCAGATTGGTTGTAGATATGGCGGTCTGTCATGCTAGTTCCTTCTTGGGGGCGGGATAAGGGGTCGCATCACTGAGGTTCATTGCTTCCATAATGCCATTATGGTCACCCGGCGAGCTTAGCAGCACGTGCGTAGGGGTGCTCTATCTTCGTTCACGCCTCCGGTAGCAGCTACGGCATGGGCGAACCGCATATGACCACTACAACCTGACGAAAATGGTCTATGGACATCGTCAGGGCTGGCACCCCGCCTACTTCAGGACAAACGTTGCTTTGAGTGGCATAACAACAGCGCGCACGTTGTCTTTAAGCGTGATATCAAACGTCCAAACGCCCACGGGGTCATTGGGATCGCCAACGAAGCCGATCACAGGAGCCGCAAGGTACAGGTTGTTCGGCGCCCCCCGGATGCGTCCTTGAAAGCAAACCGCATCTCGCTGATTGGTAGACACTGTCCCGTTCGGCCTTATGACTTTTAAGTCACACGTTACGTTGATTTCATGATTAGCGTTCAACCCTGGATTTGTAAAAAAGATAAGTGCAAAAACCTTTTCACCCTGGGTGACATTTTTTGCTTCTTTAAATACTGGAGTGGTGTCGGCTGGCGTATCCCACTTCGCCTTCCAGTCGGGATCGGAAGTGATTGATAGCATGCCACCAAACTCTCCAATGCTTCGTCTGGATTCCGTGTCCGGGATTGGTACTCCGTTTAAATCTCTCCAGTAGCCGCCGGCATATGCATTTGACCATGAAAGAGACATCACGATGAAAACCGTGAGCATTTGAAAGTTCACAAACCATTCACTGTAAGTAGACGATACACGTGGCGTAATGCTTCGCGCACTGTGGATATGATGACGGTCCTTATTCACACGTAACTCCTTGTACCACCTCAATGTAGCGAAAAAATCCTTAAACACTCTGCCGACGCATACTCAGTATCGCTGCACCAAAGCCAATAAAGGTCGAACCCACCACCCGGTTCAACCATTTGGAAAACACAGGACGGATCAGCAGGCCTTTTGCGCGAGAGGCCAGTGCGGCATACAGGCTCAAGGACGTCAGCGACAAGGCCATGAAGATGGCCGTGAGGATCAAAAACTGCGGCAGCAGCGCGGCGCTTTGATCGATGAACTGCGGGAACAGTGCGGTGAAAAACATCGTCGCCTTGGGATTGGTGGCGGCAGTCAGGAACGCCGACTTGTACAGTTTGCTGCGCGACGGTCTGTTGCGGGTTGGCTGGCCTTGAGCTTCACCTGCCAGCACCGGGCTCTTTTTCAACAACTGTTTGGCGCCCAGATAGAACAGATAACCGGCACCGGCGATCTTCACCGCGTTGAACATCCATTCGGAACTGGCCAGCAGCGCCCCGAGACCCAGCATGGCCGCCGCCGACAGGCAGAACAGGCCACTGGCATTACCGAGTGACGACCATAGGGTGGAGCGCGGGCCGTAGGTGATGCTGTTGTTCAATGCCATCAACGTCGCAGGACCAGGGCTGGCAATGGCAATACCGGCGACCAGGGTGAACGCAAGAATCGAGTGAGCATCCATTTTTCTGACTCGTCAGGAATTGAAGGACCGATGCTACAAGGGTAATCAGAATGTCTCATCCAAAATTGGGTAAAAAACCACAAATCGCGACTTTTTCGTCTGTTGGCACAAACACACCTTCCTGACGCCATGGCTCAGGACGATGGTAGCCACCTAAATGGATCTGCATCGATACGTTTTGTTGATGTCAATGCGTCTGTGGAGTATCGCGTAACGGCCGATTCCTCCAAATCTTCCAGAAATATAAAAAGCCTAGAACAATAAGATAATTTAAATCGTTCCACCAGGACTGCTCCTCCATCGCAGTCGCAAATCTCACCTTAAGGGCTTCGCATTGAGACGCGGAAGCGCACATTTTAAAACAAAGCTGCCGTCCATCCAGCCAGCAGGAGAGAATTTGGCCCTTTATGAAAGACAGATCAAATACCTTGCCTTTGTCCCTGTCGAACCTGATTGCATCGCGGGTGAACAGATTATCAAATTTCTTGAGTTTTCCCGTTTCAGTATCTTCAAACATATATTGACTTATAGGGCCCCCTCTTGATCCGGGCACAATCGCATAGACCAACTTTCCATGCATGCTTTGAACATCTGCCTCACCATAACCAAATGGACCGGGCTGACGGCTAGTCAGGAAAAGCTGCCAGACTAACAACGCCCCGCCGAGTACGAACAGCAACGAAATAGCGTAAAACCCTTTTTTGCTATACGGCATAACGCCCCCCCTGCCTGTGTCGCCAAGCCGGCGCCAGACGCCGACACCCTGTTCAGAACCCATGATGGGCTCGACTTCACCGACGAAGCACTCCCTATCAGCCAGTTGCCCATGCTAGCAGGCACATCACGAATCATCTTACGTCTTTGCCGGGAAGAATCTTCCTCTTCTCTGGCACACATCAATACCTTAAAAGTATTCAGCAATACTTACTCAATATTAGACACCTAAAACCAAAGGTAGGAAGCTAAAAGCCACAACAACAATACTTAAAGAGCATCACCATGAACCCAGCCCGCGAACGCGCCCCTGCTGCATGCCCCTCAACCTTCATCACATTGATCGGGCAATGACCATGCAATCCCACTCCTCCTGGATCGTCCTTTCCATCACCGCGTTCTACATGCTCAGCCTCGCGCTGATCAGCTTCGGTGTGCGTCGACATTCTCGTAGCGCCAATAACTACACCACCGGCGGCGGGCACTTTCCGGCGTTCCTGATCGGCTTTTTGATGCTGTCGGAATTTATCGGCACCGCCGTCAGTATCGGGACCGCGCAAACCGGCTTCAAAACCGGGATCTCCGCCGCCTGGAACCTCTTTGCCCTGGCGCTGGGCTTTGTGTTGTTCGCCTGGCTGCTGGCACGCAAATACAAGGACCTGGGCGACAACACCATCTCCGGTGTGCTGTCGCGCAACTACGGGCAGAAAACCCGTTTTGCCACCTCGATCATCACCATCTTTGCCCTGGAAATCGTCGCGGTGTCCATCTATGCCAGCGGCGGCGCGGTGCTGGCCAGTGTGCTGCAAGTTGATCGCACCCTGGCGATCATCATTGTCGGTGTGGTGTCGGTGCTGTACGTCAGCATCGGTGGCATGCGCTCGGTTATCTATACCAACTTCGTCCACGCCAGCCTCAAATACCTCGGCGTCGGGCTGACGCTGTGGTTCGGCTTGAAACAGGTGGGGGGCATTGGCGCACTACAGACTCAGCTACCGAAAAGCATGTTCGACTGGACCGCCATCGGCTGGGGTCAGATCATCGCCTGGATGATCGCCGGCATCGGCTCGATCTTCTCCACCCAGTATGTGATTCAAGCGGTGAACACGGTCAGCAACGCGGGCAAGGCGCAACGGGCCTGCTTCTATTGCGCAGGCCTGATGATCCCCTTCGGTATCGGCGCGGCGTTGATCGGCATGTGCAGCGCCGTGCTGTTTCCGCAGGTGGATTCGCTGCAAGCCTTTCCCCGCCTGATCGCGAGCATGGATCAGTTGACCGCGGGCCTGGTGGTGGCAGGTTTGGCAGGTTCGCTGTTCGGCACCATCTCAGCGGTGAGCATGGGCTCGGCCACGTTATTGCTGCGGGACTTCTACGAACCCTGGTTCAACCCGGAAAAAAGCGACGTCAAATCCCTGCGCTTCGTCCGACTGGCAACCATCGCCGTCGGCCTGCTGCCAATCGCCCTGGCCCTGACCTCCGACAAAGTGCTGATGATCGCCTTCCTCGGCAAAGCCCTGCGCGCGTCCCTGGCAGTGCTGGTGCTGATGGTGTTCTACGCACCCAAATTCGGCACGCCGAAAGCCGCGTTCATCAGCATTATCGCCTCCCTGGTGGCGACGGTCGGATGGTTCCTGGCCGGCAATCCGTGGGGTATCGACAATGCCTATATCGCGCTGTTCACACCGCTGGTGATCATGAGCATCGGCCACGTCATGCGACGTGGCACACCACCCGAGCCCATTGCGCCAAGCGCCATCAGGGTTGAGGCTGGCCATTGAACGCCTGCCGCCGACCGGGCTGAAGCTAGATCCCGAAACGATCACGCAGGGCGTAATACGCGGCGCCCATGGCGGTAAGCGGTGCCTGGAAGGTCCGCCCACCGATCATGGGCATATGTGGCAAGGAGGCGAACGCGTCGAAACGTTCGGCGTCGCCGCGGATCACTTCCGAGATCAGTTTGCCGGCCAGGTGTGAGCAGGTCACACCGTGGCCACTGTAGCCTTGCATGTAGTAGGCGTTTTTCTCGATGCGGCCGAATTGCGGCATGCGGGACATGGTCAGCAGGAAATTGCCGGTCCAGCGGTAGTCGATTTTCACGCCCTTCAATTGCGGGAAGGTCTTGAGGATTTTCGGTTTGATCAGTTGCTCGATATCGTCCGGTTCGCGGGCTCCGTAAACCACGCCACCGCCGTACAGCAGGCGGTTGTCGGCGGTCAGGCGGTAGTAGTCGAGCAGGTAGTTGCAGTCTTCGACGCAGTAGTTGTTGGCGATCAGACTGCGGGCGACTTTTTCCGACAGCGGCTCGGTCACGACAATCTGCGAACCACAAGGCATGCTTTTGCCGGTCACGCGGCTGTCGAGGTCCCGAGGCAGGTAGGCATTACCGGCGATCAGCAGGTACTTGGCCCGAACCACGCCTTTGGCGGTGCGCACGGTGATCGGCTCGCCGTAGGTGATGTCCACGGCGGCCGATTGCTCGAAGATCTTGCCGCCCAGGCCGATAAGGGCCGAGGCTTCACCCAGTGCCAGGTTCAGCGGGTGGATGTGGCCGCCCTGCATGTCCAGCAGGCCGCCGACATAGTTGTCGCATCCCACCTCACGCTTGATCTGAGCCGCGTCGAGCATTTTCAGGTTCTTGTTGCCGTAACGCTCCCAGCTGCTTTTCTGCTCGGCCAGGCCTTTGAGCTGCTTCTTGTTCAGTGCGGCAAAGATGCCGCCCGGACGGTAATCGCACTGGATGTCGTAGTGCTGTATGCGCTGACGGATGATGTCGGCGCCTTCAAAAATCATGCTGCCAAGGACTTCGGCAGTCTTGTCACCGTAGCGGGCTTCGATGACATCGACGTCGCGGCTGTAGGAGTTGACCAGTTGACCGCCGTTGCGACCGCTGGCCCCGAAACCGACTTTCGCGGCTTCGAGCACGGTCACGCTGTAGCCCGCTTCGGCCAGGAACAGGGCCGAGGACAGGCCGGTGTAGCCGGCACCGATGACGCAGACATCACATTCCACCGACTCTTCAAGAACCGGGAAGTCGCCGGTGTGATTGCGGGTCGCGGCGTAGTAGCTGTTTACATGTGTTTGTTTCATAAATCTCTCCGATGGCCGTCGGCACGTGCCGACGACCGTCGTTGCAAAGGTGTCAGAGCTTGATCCAGGTCGCTTTGAGTTCGGTGTATTTGTCGAACGCATGCAGCGATTTGTCCCGACCGTTACCCGACTGTTTGAACCCGCCAAACGGCGCGGTCATGTCGCCGCCGTCGTACTGGTTGACCCAGACGCTGCCGGCGCGCAAGCCTCGGGCAAAGGTGTGGGCCTTGCTCAGGTTGGCGGTCCACACGCCGGCGGCCAGACCGAAGAGGCTGTCATTGGCAATCGCCAGGGCTTCCTCCTCGGTGTCGAAGGTGATCAGCGACAGCACAGGGCCGAAGATCTCTTCCCGGGCGATGGTCATGGCGTTGGTCACGCCGTCGAAAATCGCCGGCTCCACGTACAGGCCACCGGTGTCTTCGAGGACGCGATTGCCGCCGGCGATCAGTGCTGCGCCCTGGTCCTTGCCAATCTGGATGTAGCGCAGGATCGATTCCAGTTGGCGCTGATCGACGACCGCGCCCACCGTGGTCGCCGGATCCAGGGCATGCCCCGGCTTCCAGGCTTGCAGTGCTTCGACCAGCAACGCAATGAACGGCTCGCGAATCGAGCGCTCCACCAGCAGGCGCGAGCCGGCGGTGCAGACTTCGCCCTGGTTGAAGGCAATGGCGCCGGCCGCCGCTTGTGCTGCCGCGCGTAAATCCGGCGCGTCGGCAAACACCACGTTCGGGCTCTTCCCCCCGGCCTCGAGCCAAACGCGTTTCATATTGCTTTGACCGGCGTAGATCAGCAGTTGCTTGGCAATCGCGGTCGAGCCGGTAAAGGCCAGTACGTCGACGTCCATGTGCAACGCCAGCGCTTTGCCGACGGTGTGACCGAAGCCCGGCAGGACGTTGAACACACCTTTCGGGATGCCCGCGTCCAGCGCCAGCTGGGCGATACGGATAGCCGTCAGTGGCGACTTTTCCGAAGGCTTGAGGATGAACGAGTTACCGGCCGCCAGGGCTGGGGCGAACTTCCAACTGGCCATGATCAGCGGGAAATTCCACGGCACGATGGCCGCTACAACCCCCGCGGGTTCACGGGTGATAAGACCCAGTTGGTCATGGGGTGTGGCCGCGACTTCGTCGTAGATCTTGTCGATCGCTTCGGCGCTCCAGCGAATCGCGTTGGCGGTCGCCGGAATGTCGATGGCCATGGAATCGCTGATGGGCTTGCCCATGTCCAGGGTTTCCAGCAACGCCAGTTCTTCCTGGTTTGCCAGGATCAGGTCGGCGAAACGGATCAGGATGCGCTTGCGCTCGGCCGGAGCGAGCCTGGCCCAGACGCCGGACTCGAATGCCTGGCGCGCGACGATCACCGCCGCATTGGCGTCGGCTTCGTCGGTGCTGGCGACGTTCGCCAGAAAGCGACCGTCCACCGGGCTCCTGCATTCGAAGGTATCACCGCTGAGTGCCGGGCGGTATTGGCCGTCAATGAATGCCCGGCCTTCCAGTGTCAAGGACTGGAAGCGTTGCTCCCAGTCGCTGCGAGTGTTTGTCATTGAAGTGACTCGACGCAGAGAAACAAGTAAATGAAGGCGATCAGCCCATCAAACCGTGTGCAGGTACCAGTTGTACTCAAGGTCCGAGATGGAGTTCTCAAACTCGGCGAGCTCACTTTCCTTGCACGCCACGAAGACGTCGATGTACAGCGGGTCGATGTAGCGGGCCATGACTTCGCTGTCGTCCAGCTCGCGCAGGGCATCGCGCAGGTTGTTCGGCAGGCTCTGCTCGTTCTGCTCGTAGCTGTTGCCTTCCACCGGTGGACCCGGTTCGATTTCGTGGGTCAGCCCGTGGTGAATACCGGCCAGAACGGACGCCATCAACAGGTACGGGTTGGCATCGGCACCGGCCACCCGGTGTTCGATGCGCACGGAGTCGGCGGAACCGGTCGGCACACGCACCGCGACGGTACGGTTGTCGATGCCCCAGCTCGGCGAGTTCGGCACATAGAACTGCGCGCCGAAACGGCGGTACGAGTTGACGTTCGGGCAAAGGAACGCCATCTGCGCCGGCAGGGTCTCGAGCACACCGCCGATCGCGTGACGCAAGGCGGCGTTCTGCTCGGGATCCTCGCTGGCAAAGATGTTGTTGCCTTCCTTGTCGAGAATCGAGATGTGCACGTGCAGGCCATTGCCCGCCTGGCCCGGATACGGCTTGGCCATGAAGGTGGTGTCCATCTCATGGTCGTAGGCGATGTTCTTCACCAGACGCTTGAGCAGCACCGCGTAATCGCAGGCCTTGATCGGGTCGGAGACGTGGTGCAGGTTGACTTCGAACTGCGCCGGGGCACTTTCCTTGACGATCGCGTCAGCCGGGATGCCCTGCTCTTTCGCGCCTTCGAGGATGTCCTGCAGGCAGTCGACGTATTCGTCGAGGTCATCGATCAGGTAGACCTGGGTCGACATCGGACGTTTGCCGGACACCGGTGAACGTGGCGACTGCGGACGACCGTTCACGTTGTCCTGGTCGATCAGGTAGAACTCGAGCTCGAACGCGGCGCAAATGGTCAGGCCCATGTCATCGAACTTGCTCACGACCTGGCGCAGCACTTCCCGTGGATCAGCGAAGAACGGCTGGCCTTCCAGCTCGTGCATGGTCATCAACAACTGCGCGGTCGGGCGCTTCTGCCAAGGCTCGATGCAGAGGGTATCGGGGATGGGGTAGCAGATCCGGTCAGAGTCGCCGATGTCCAGACCCAGGCCGGTGCTTTCCACCGTAGAACCATTGATGTCCAGGGCAAACAGCGACGCCGGGAGGTTGATGCCTTTTTCGTAGACCTTGTGGAGACTGGTGCGTTCGATGCGCTTGCCGCGCACCACGCCGTTCATATCCGCAATCAGAAGGTCGACGTACAAAACCTCAGGATATTTCTTAAGGAATGCGTTCGCTTCGTTGAGCTGAACGGTACGCAGGGGGACCGACATGAGGCACCTATTGTGTTAATTATTATGTTCACTTCACTTTCGAGGAGCCAGTCAATCCGAAAGGCAAAGTGAAGTCAATAGTGAACATTCCGCCTCTCATCGTTAGCTTGCAGGCCATTATTCGGCACGAATCAGCCGATTCAGTCCTGCCACGCCCCTAAATTTTGAACACCCGACGCACGGCGTTTAGAATTTTTTACACGGCTGTTGTTAATTAAAATTAACAAGGCTAAGCTCCGGAAAAGCTCGTTCAAGTGTGAAACTTCGAGGTGATAAAAATGGCACTCAAGCCATTGATCGGCGTTACTGCATGCATCAAACAGATTGGCCTGCACCCCTACCATGTCAGCGGCGACAAGTACTTGCGGGCGGTCAGCGTCGCGGCGCCGGGGCTGCCGGTGATCATTCCTTCCCTGGCTGAACTGACCGAGATAGATGAGCTGCTGGCGCATCTGGATGGTGTGTTGCTGACCGGCTCGCCGTCGAATGTGGAACCGTTCCACTATCAAGGCCCCGCCAGCGCACCCGGCACGGATCACGACCCGGCACGCGATGCCACGACCCTTCCTCTGGTGCGTGCAGCCATTGCCGCGGGCATTCCGGTGCTCGGCATCTGCCGCGGCTTTCAGGAAATGAACGTGGCGTTCGGTGGCAGCCTTCATCAGAAGGTCCACGAGCTTCCCGGCTTCCTCGATCACCGCGAAGCGGATCATCCGGACCTGGCCGTGCAGTACGCACCGGCTCATGCAGTCAACGTGCAACCAGGCGGCGTGTTCGAAGCGCTGGATCTGCCCCGGGTGTTCCAGGTCAATTCGATTCACAGCCAGGGGATCGACCGACTGGCCCCCGGCCTGCGTGCCGAGGCCGTCGCACCGGATGGCTTGATCGAGGCGATCTCCGTCGAGCACAGCCAGGCGTTTGCCGTCGGCGTGCAGTGGCACCCGGAATGGCAGGTCCTGGACAACCCGCCCTACCTGAGTATTTTCCAGGCGTTTGGCGAGGCGTGCCGGCAACGGGCGGCGCTTCGCGATACCCGCTGACTGACGACTTCAACCTCTATCCAACGATTTAACTGCCCCCGTGAAGCGGACGGGCGTGCCTTTGCGCGCCAGTCCCTCACGACAACAACACACTGCGATAACAACAAGCACGACCCGGCAGCCAGGACGGCGGCGCCGAATCAACCCGCTCGCTGCGGGTTTGCAATCCACTATTAAGTCAGGCCGTGTTGGCCTGGCGACTGAAACCTGTTGGGAGTTTCACATGGCAAACGCCTCCAGCCTCTATAGGAAGGCTCTTGAAGGTCAGCAGGCACCGAAGCAGGTGCTGGTCAAAATTGACAGGGTCACGAAGAAGTTCGATGAGACGATTGCCGTGGACGATGTGTCCCTGGAAATCAGGAAGGGCGAGATCTTCGCCCTGCTCGGCGGATCGGGTTCAGGTAAATCCACCCTGCTACGTATGCTTGCCGGCTTCGAGCGCCCGACCGAGGGGCGGATTTTCCTCGACGGTGTCGACATCACCGACCTGCCGCCCTATGAGCGGCCGATCAACATGATGTTCCAGTCCTATGCGCTGTTCCCGCACATGACCGTGGCGCAGAACATCGCCTTCGGCCTGAAGCAGGACCGTCTGCCCGCCAGCGAAATCGACGCCCGGGTGGCCGAAATGCTCAAGCTGGTGCAGATGAGCCAGTACGCCAAGCGCAAGCCGCACCAACTCTCCGGTGGTCAGCGCCAGCGCGTGGCCCTGGCCCGTTCGTTGGCCAAACGGCCGAAGTTGCTGTTGCTCGACGAACCGATGGGCGCGCTGGACAAAAAGCTGCGCTCGCAGATGCAGCTTGAGCTTGTCGAGATCATCGAGCGCGTCGGCGTGACCTGCGTCATGGTGACCCACGACCAGGAAGAGGCCATGACCATGGCCGAACGCATCGCCATCATGCACCTGGGCTGGATCGCCC